>Ga0080006_1146372_pt1 | contig 58701 bp, 40 predicted proteins | sample RS3BMetagenome_FD_69209 | JGI IMG/M metagenome (GOLD analysis project Ga0080006, IMG submission 69209) | Ferric oxide microbial mat and aquatic microbial communities from Rainbow Spring, Yellowstone National Park, USA - RS3B (SPADES... ...
ATTGGCGGATAGAATTGTCCGTTGAGCCACCGCCGCCGAAGGGATCGCGAACTTCCATCACCTGGTTGGCCAGGTACAGGTAGTCCGTGGTCTCGTTGGGGATACCGCCAGTAAGGCCGCCATTGGAGCATTTGCCTGCCATAGAGGACACCGAGGGCTCACAGTACCTCGCATCCACTGATTTTTCAGATTGCGCGGACTCCCCTTTCCGACGCCCGCGTTGTGGCGTTGTGCCGTGGTGGTGAAATTGTTCGTTCAGTGCAACCATAACCCGCCCAAGGTAGAGCCAATGCTATTTTGGCACCCGAATCATAGCCTGCCGGCTGCGTGGTGCCAAACCCATTGCCGCAAAATGAAATCCATGTGCTTACTTATCGCCCATTATTTCCGCATCGGCTCGTCGAGCAGGCGGATGTCACCGCTTCACGTTCACGCCTGGTGCCAGGGATTCTGACAATCCAGAAAGGTTTACGGCCATTGCCGCAAGTTGGACAGGCGTGCGCTGGCCCGTTTTCCAGCGTTGGTGGCCTATGCACCAGAGTCGCCCAGTCTTTGTAAAACATAGATTATATTCGGACCATGCGCCACGCGTTGCGAGATTTTTTCTGAAACAGGCCACGGCATAAAGGTTTTTCCCGCCTAAGCTTGTGGTGGCGGCCGTGAAGTGCGACGACCGGCGGAAGTAACGATAGAACGACGCCTGTGCCAGCAACATCACCGCCCGCCGCACTGTCTTTCCGGCATGCAGTACTGCCGACGGGGTTACACCCGATATCTGCAGCAGGAAGCTTTCTTCTGGCGAGAGTCGTTTTAGCACCTGTTCCGCCGTGGTGAGTGCCTGCGCCACCTGCGCATGCGATAGCCCGGACGCAAGCATCGCTTTAGAAACAACCTCACCTGCCCCAAAGCGAGCGGAAGGAAATGGCCAGAATGATTCACAAATCACAATCCTGTCGGGCGGCCAGAGCGCGGCCCTGCGGGGCCATTCCTGGCGGGCCGACCCTAAAAACGCCGAGTAATCAACCAGTTCAGAATATTCAACCGATAGGGCAAACGCGCGAAGAGAGCGGTTCCGCCGTACGCCAGATAGAGAAAGCGAAAACGACTTTGCGGAGTTCGGAATCCAGCCGCTGACGCGGGCCATACCGCTGGACCACGCCCCGACGTACACCGACCTTCCGGGAATCACGACATCCCTCTGGGCAATGCCAGGGAATTTTGGCAGTGGACGCCCTCGGACTTTCGGCATCGACCATGTGAGGTGGTGGACAACGCCGGCTGGTCCGACCGGGATAAGCTTCGTTTGGATCGTGCCAGTCTTGTCCGCCCAACTGAAGTGCCAAATTCCGCCGCTCGCCCGTCCTTCGCGGGCAACGGGATACAGGTAGAGAAAGGCCATGTTTCCGGGTAGGCCCAATCGCTTGCCAAGGAAGTCAATATTCATTTTGGGGTGGAATCGCGCGAGCACTGCGGACACGGTTTGGTACGGAATGCCAATCACCGCATGACGGATACCCCGGTAACGTGGCGCTGACTCGGGCAGGCGGTCAATCCGGGAAAAATTGCGCCACAAGGTCGCGCCAGCAAGGTGGGGGCCAGCAAGAATCGGGGTGGAGGCGGGGATGATAAACAACGCGCACGTAATCATAAGTCGGGTTGCCAGCAAGGTCACCCCACCATCGCGAGATGCCTGGTTTCCTATCCGTGTGCTTTCAGGACCGGGCGGTGGAATGATCGATAAAACGAGTTTTCGAAAATTAGATATAGCCATTTGGTTCCGTCCTGTCTACGCACTCAAGGGTCAGTGTTCCGTTGCGATATCTACTCTCCCTTGACGGTTGTGACCAACTCGTGGAACATGTCCCAAAGCGATTCCATAAAATGCTTTTTACTCTCCCCACTTGTCCCGCCGAGATACAAGTTATTCTGGTCGGCTGCAGATCGGTTCGCACCCATCGAAATAAGGGTAGGAGTCGTCCTTTTATCAGAAATCAGTTTTGGGTTCTGGAAATCGGTCCCGCAGCAATAAGAATATATAACGGTGCGACCCCAAACCGCATACATGTCGTAGATATAGAGAACGCCGCTAAAGGAAAGGTCATCGGTCCATAGGCTAATCAACTTGGTCTCGGGCACGAGATTAGCCACCCCTTTAACGGCCGCTTTGATTAACTGTTCAATGAGCCCGCCCCCAAGCTGGCTGGGGTTGCCACCAGTGACGACCGTACCGAGAAAAGCCTCGTATGTGCCGGTGCGAGCAACACAGCACCCTGCAATGCCATTGGGGCATGCGGGGAGTCTGACCCACGGCCCCATTGTGACGCGAGGATGGCCGATCTGTATCCCCTCATGAGTCACGTAGGACTCAACCAGGCCTTTTGGATCCACCCCCACCACCGCCTGTCCCCCGACGTACTCATACAAATTCACGCCGCCAGCATAGCCGATCGGATCGCGTTGTAGCCAGCGGCCAAGCGGCGGGGAGTAGGTGCGGTTGCGAACGTAATACAGTTCACTTTCGGGATCATAGCGGTAGCCGCAATAGATGATTTCGTTCGCGCCATAGTACGACTGCGTGTCGTCGTCCGACCACCAATTCCCTTGATACGGGGCGGTGAAAATAACCGTAGTGCCGTAGGCATCCGTGTCATAAGCCTCCACGATATTGCCGGTGGAATTGGTCAGCGCCACGGCTCGGTACAGCAAATCCTGTAACAGATAATACACTCCGGCGGACAGATTGTCCGGCCCCGCAGGCGCAAGGAGATTGAGTTGGGCGCACTCGTCGACGTATGCTCCCCAGATATATTGTTTTGTTGGCGTATCGGTTGAGCCTGATCCGCCGAACGGGTTGCGCTCTTCGATCACCTGATTGCCCATGTATAGATAGTCCGTCGTGCCGTTGGGCACGGCATCCGAGAGGCCGCTATTGGTAACGGTCTTCCTCACACGGCGATTAAATGCGTCCAAGACGTAGGCACCGAGCTGTTGCGGCGGACGAGGACCGGCACCGATGAATCCGATAGAAATTGGGCGGTTGAGGGAGTCGTACGCATAGGTCAGTGCGGTGCCATCGTTGGCCAGATTGCCGTTGGACGCCCCGGCATGGCCGTCGTACCGAAGGCTGGCTACAGGGCTGGTTCCCACTGTCCGTTGAGTGATCTCATTAAGCTTGTTGTGATTCCGCTGATCGAAGGTCAGGTGGGAGCTGACCAGTTCCGCGCCACTGAGCTTCCAGTTCCCCAAACCGTCCAGATCGTAGGTTCGCAGCGCAGCCGAACCCGGCATGGTAATGGGAGCGGCAACGCTGCCGCCTCCGGAATTCTGGTATCCACCAGTGGAACTCAGCGTTCCGCGTTGATATTGCAGCAGGCGGTTGATACTGTCGTACCCCGGCTGTGGCGAAGCGACGACGCCATTATTGTCCACCGGTTGATACAGGAAGCTGCGTTCTTCCGCGTGCAACGCCCGTTCATAGAATTTGTTATCCGCCGGATCGAAGGCCGTCGTGTTGCCCACCACGGGCGTGGTGTTGTAGGCAAATGTGCTGGAATTGATGCCGCCGGCAAGATACCGCTTGGCGATCATGCGGCCACTGCCGTCATAGCCCAATCGGTCACTGGAGGGCGTGCCCCATGCCGGATTGGGAACCGTATTGAATTGCACCGCACTGTGGGTTCGGGCATTGTTGAGCATGGTTTGAATAATGCCGTTGCCGAGGGCGACTTCGGCAATCCTGTTTGGCCCGAAGTATTGCCAGTTGGCAATCACGGCACCGGTCGATTGTTCGAGCACCTGTTGCCGCCGGTAAAGCAGGTCAAAACTCGACCGGACCTGCCGATTGCTGGGGAAGGTAAATTGGCTGGCCGGCGTGGATGTAAACGCCGTATTGGTGACATAGCGCGTATTGCCGCCGTAGGCTTGCGCCTCTTCAACGGTTCGGCCAATGGAATCGTACACCAGCGTCACATCGGCATTGGTTGTACCGACGGTATCGCGGGCAAACGTGCTCTGCGCCAAGCCATTGTATTGGAAACTCTGGCTAATGGTTCCACCGATTCCGCTGGCGGGCGTAATGGTTGTATTGATCTTTCGGCCCATAGGATCCCATACATTCGAGAATACCGAGCCATTGCAATCGGTGTATTGTACCACATCGCTGGCCAAATCAAATACATACGTTTCCGTGGAACCGTCGTACTCAAAGTCGCGTCCCCGTTCCGCTTCCGCTCTCGTGGCGTTTACGCGCCACGAAACTCATTTTCTACGCTATTTCTTGTATTTTTCGGGATTTTTGGGCGACAAACGGTTACCAGGCGGGATTACCTTCCGCAATGTAAAATCCTTTTCCAGCTGTCCGTTTTTTATCACCACAATCTCTGTCATCGCTTCGCGATTAGCCAGGTCTGTGTACACGGGATTGGAGGAGGCTTGGGCGATGTACTGCCCCGGCACTACGTGCTTAATCACGTAGTACCCCCCCTTGCCCGCGGTCGCGTTATAGACAAGACCTTGCGGCTGTGGTGTGCCAAGCAGCGTGACGACCCCTCCCACAACCGGGTGCTCTGCAGCATCCAAGATGCGGCCATAAATTGAGCCATGGACTGCCTTAACCACAGGCACCGTGCGCGGCCGTTTGGAGGAAGCGGCGAGCACCCGCGACACTGTGAAATCCTTTTTCAGTTGTCCGTTCCTTATTACCACGGTCTCCATCATCTCTTCGAGATCAGCCGGGTCCGCAGGACGGGGGGATCCTACCGCGGCGATGTACTGCCCCGGCAAAACGTGCTTAATCGCATAGCGTCCGTTCTTGCCTGTGGTCGTATTGTAGACCAGATTCCTCGGCTCATTTATCAACACCACAGTCCCGTTTACAAAGGGACGCCCTGCGGGATCCAGAACGCGGCCACACATGGAACCGGAGGCTGCCTTCACGATTAACACCATGTACGGAAGTCGAGGCCGCGGCACGACCAACCTTGCCCTCGCGACGGTCGAGCCGTTGCCGGTTGCGACAACAGTATAAATCCCCGGCGAAAGAGCGTCCGGGAGCACAAAGGCACCGGAGTCGCCGACTGATGCCGACTCTTCGACCTTCTTCGTCACCTGCGCCCCCCTTGAGATCGTGACGGAGGCAGAAGTCGTCGGCGACAGGGGCGTGCGCCCGTCCGGACGCGTCACAACCCCGAAAATCACAGTACGGTGGGGAGCGGGGGCAGCGAAAGGGGAAGAAGCTCTCACCGTGCCCGCACTCATCTTCAAGTACAACACTGTATAGGGCCTGCGTCCCACCGTCATGAGTAGCTTTACGGGTGCCCCGGCCACATGAAGGATGCATTTTCCAGGTGCGGGCAGCCCTCTGTTGAGTGCGAAGGCCCCATTGTCGTTGACCAGCGCCCAAGGTTCCTTAACGCCCGCAACGTGCGAGCCGGGTGTGCGGGTGGCCGTGACCAACTGACCAACCGCAGGTGAGCCGTTGGGGAGATGCACGAAGCCAAAGACTGAGACACTCCGCGCAGGAGGGGCAGATGCATGTGGGGACAGCGGTGCCACCGTGTCGGACGCTCGCGTTGACGGGCCCGCGCAAAGCAAGGGGACGCCAATCCACAGCGCGACCAACTGCTGGAAACTTTTATTTGTTCTCATCGGACTTCCTTCCGCACAGAGCCACAACCAGGCCAGGGTTCGCAGCACGGACCTGGCACTATTCGTTCCGGCAAACCGCAGGCCCCTCACAGCTTGCTATAGTTAGCCAACTCCGATGCAGTTCCACCACGCCTGCAGGGCAGACTCCGTCGCGAGGTCCGCTCTTGCTGTGTTCGCTTCCGCTTTCTGCAACGCCCCCCGCAACGCGTTTTCCGAAGACTGCCAAGCAGCTTCTGCTTTGCTTAAGGCTGCCCTCGCCGCGCTCTCCGCCGTCGTCGCATTCCAGAGATCATTCTCAAGGTCGCTGTATGTTTTAACGTCCTCGTTGTAATCCGCTAAAGTGCTCGGATCATCGGCCTTAACGTTTGTACCCGCGGCGAGCATAGTTAACCATGCAGCAAACGCCGCTACTTTGTCCACTTTCACCAGAGCCTGCGCGTTGCTCAATGCCTGCTCATCCGCTCGAATAGAGTTCGTCCCCGTGGGACCCGCGAGCCAGGCCGCAAGGGCTGCTCTTTGCGCCGCGTCGGCTCTCCTTTCCGCGGCCAGAGCAGCTTGCAACGCCTTCTGTTCGGCAGCGCAGCAGTCCAACCCAAAGATGTCGAGGCGTATTGTTGGAGCGGAGGTTACATACTCGTACAGATTGATTCCGCCAGCGTACCCGATCGGATCTCTCTGTAGCCATCGCCCAAGGGGCGGATTATATGTTCGATTCCGCACATAATACAGTTCCGTTTCCGGATCATACCGATAGCCGCAATAAATAATCTCATTGGCACCGTAACTGGATTGCACATCATCATCCGTGAACCAGACGCCATCGGCACCCGGGCCAGTGAAAATAATCGTGTTTCCATACGTATCCGTGTCATACGCTTCAACGACAGCGCCCGACGCGTTGGTCAGCGCCACCGCGCGATACAACAAATCCTGAAGCAGGTAATACGCACCAGTTGGCAGGCTCTGCGGTCCCAGCACAACAAGTGTGGTCAACTGGATGCACTCGTCAATGTAGGTTCCCCATACGTACTGCCGAATCGGAGCATCACTGGAATTTCTTTCTTCCACCACCCGCCCACCCATGTAGATGTAATCCGTCTCGCCGTTTGGAATATTCCCCGTGATGCCGCCATTCGTGACCGTCCTCCGTACTCTGCGGTTCAGCGCGTCGTATACATACGTCGCGATCACCAAGCCATCAGATACCCGATTGATCTGAATCGGGCGATTGAGCGCGTCATAAGAATAAATCAGCGTGCCATCATTCTTGAGATTGCCGTTACTGGCCCCGGTTGCACCATCATACACGAAGGTTACAGGTGACAGGTTACTCGTTACAGACTGCGTGATTTCATTGACATAGTTGTGGTTGCGCTGACCCGCGGTCTGGCTGCCGCCCACGGGCGTATATACGCTGGTTTTCCAGTTGCCCAGACCGTCGAGATTGTAGGTTCGATTCGCATCCGTATTCGGCAATGTAATAGGTGCGCCGATCGATCCGCCACCGGTGCAGGCCGGACTACCTCTACTCCCCCGCGTTCTTTTATTTGCCATTACCATCAAGCCATCCGTAATTTGGCCAGTGATCATTGCTCATTGGAGAAGCGAATCGCCCTCTGCTTTAAGCGTATTGTACCATGCCATGGGCAAAGCCACATAACACTTCAATTTCTCCAAACGCGCCAAAAAACTGCGCCACGGCGACCATCAAACAGAAGTTTAGTTTACCCCCCCCCCCAATGTCAAGTAAAAAATGGAAAGATTTCTAGACTGCGGTCCATGACCGATTCTGCCAGGCCTCCGGGAGCCAAATCCTTAACCTTTTTTTGAGCGCATTTGCGCCTTATCCCTCCCGCGGCAACCCTATAACCCTCCACGGCACCGGAACCACGAATGATTGTTCCGACGCCCTACGAAAATATTGATCAGTGATCAGTGTTTTTTTGAGCGCAGCGCTCGCCGTTTGAAAAGTGAATAACATGCCACCAGTGTGAAACTGGAAGATGGATGACGTTGGCAGATAGAAGCCAATGAAGGACACTGTCCTAATTGGCATCGATATCCCCGCACGCATCCATCTGTCGCACTCGCAGCAACCCTGCGCATCCGAAAATATTGATCAGTGATCATTGATCAGTGTTTTTTTGACCGCAGTCCCGATGCAATTTGAAATCGCGTATGGGATTGCTCGTTGTTGGTTAAGCGCATTCCCGATGGCTATCGGGATTATTCGCTGAAGCGCAGCGATTCACGCCTTCTAAGCGGTGCGCAGGCACCGCGTCTCATTAAGGCGCAGCCGTCTCATTAAACCCGTCGTCCCGGCGCGGGATCTCATTATTTTATTTATCGCCGCCCGCGCCCACTCCGCGCGCTCACCTGCTCACCTGCTCCAAATTCACCTGATCTAGCCGCCGCAGCGGCTACCCCCCCCTTATTACAACTTGGCCCTCTTGGCCCCCTTTAACAAAACGGGTCAAAATCAATATGTTCAGCAACTTTCCGAACTTGGCCCCCTTGCCCCAATAACTTGGCCCACTTGGCCTTCTTGCCCCGGCTGAAAACGGAAAGCCTTCTAAATACTAAATGCCAAATCCCAAATGCCAGTCGCCGCAGCGCTCCAAAACTTTTAAGCGGTGCGCAGGAACCGCGTCTCATTAAGGCCGCCGCAGGTGGCCGGCTCATTACTCATTGTTCATTGAGCGCAGCGCCCACTTGGCCCCGTTGCCCCGGAATCCCTAAAAACCGAAAACATTCCAAATACTAAATGCTGGCGGCCACAGCCGCCGCCCCCCCCACGTCACTGAATCTACTGATCAATGCTGACCAATGCTGCGCAATACTGCCCTGTAACCTGTCACCTGTAACCTAAAACCTCGGCGGCAGCCGCCGCCGCCGAACGCTGGATACAATCCACAGAAGCTTGTATTATGCTTCCACGATTATGGTGAAGCGTTGTGAAACTGCGGATGCCTGAATACCTCATAATTCATTCAGGTCGCCACCTCGGCAATAACAACGCCTTTCTACCAGCAACCACAGGAGAAACGGATGATGCGTTTAGTTTTCAAACGGACCGCAACGGCTATTACCGCACTGGCGGCACTGACTCTTGGCGGCACGGTAATTTCCCGGGCTGCCGATGCCGGCGAATATATTCGCACCGGCCTTACTCCAGCACAGGTGGAGTCGCAGGCTGATGCCCTGCTGGCCAAACTGACGCTGAAGGAAAAAATTCATCTGCTGGCCGGTAATGGCAGCATGTGCACGCGACAGGTTCCCGAATTGGGCATTCCCCGCTTGAATATGAGCGACGCTTCCCAGGGAGTTCGGGTATATGGCCCGTCCACGGCATATCCCGCATCCGTTTGCTTAGCGGCAACGTGGGACCCCAAGCTGGCAGGGCGCGTGGGCCGGGCATTAGGCTCCGACGCGTTAGCGCGCGGCGTTAATATTATCCTGGGTCCCGGCATTAATCTTATGCGCGAGCCGCAGGATGGGCGTAATTTTGAATTTGTGGGTGAAGACCCTTATTTAGCCTCACAAATAATTGTTCCATGGATTAGGGGTATGCAATCAATCGGTGTGGCGGCTTGTGCCAAACATTTTGCCGCCAATGAGCAGGAAACCAACCGCATGTCCATCGACTGCATTGTCAGCCGCCGGGCCTTGGAGGAAATTTATCTGCCCCCCTTTCGCGCCGCCGTTCGGCAGGGACATGTCTGGACCATCATGGCTGCCTACAACAAACTTAACGGTTATCATTGCACGGCCAGCCGCTATCTGCTGACGGATATACTGCGGCATCAATGGGGCTTCAAGGGCGTATTGATGTCCGACTGGGGTGCCACGCATGATACGCTCGGCCCAATGGCCGCCGGGTTGGATCTGGAAATGCCGGACAACCGATACTACAACTATCTGACCATCAAACCGCTGGTAAAAACCAAACAGATCACCGTACATGAAATTAATACCCATGTCCGCCGATTGCTGCGGATGATGATCGCCATGGGCTTTACAAAAAAGCGGGTTGAGGATCAAAGCATTCCGTTGAATAATCCCAAGAGCGCTGCGGTCGCTTTTCAGGAGGCGGCGGAAGGAACCGTTCTGCTGAAAAACAAGGGCGGCATTCTTCCCCTGCACCGGGCAGCTATTCACACCATCGCGGTTATTGGTCCGATGGCCACACCGGCAATTTGGACCGGTGGTGGCAGCGGATATGCCCCATCGATTATCAATCCGGTAAGCATGTTATCAGCAATCCGAGCGGCAACCGCCGGATCATCGGTAAAAGTGATCCATATCCCATTTAACAAAAAGCTCTCCCGATTCTGGGGCATGGGTGAATATCAAACGCCGCAAGGTAAGCCCGGCCTGCAGGCCGAGTATTTTGACAATGACCGTCTTGCCGGAACGCCGGTCATGACGCGCATGGATCAACGCATCGCTTTTAACTGGGGGCAGTTTTACCCTGTGCAAACGCCTGACCGCCATTTCTCGGTCCGGTGGACAGGCACTATCACACCCAAGACCACCGGCACGTACTTATTTGAGGCGGCAGCGGCGGATCCCTGTCGCGTCTATCTCAATGGCCGTCGCATCATGAAAATTGGCCGCTGGCAAAATGCGTTTATCAAGAAGCTTAAAGGTGTATCGTTAACAGCCGGAAAGACGTATCGCCTGCGGGTGGAGTACTTTGGCTCGCACTGGAATGCCGAGATGGAGTTTGGTTATTTGCCACAAGGCGATAACCTGCTGACCGCAGCGCAAAAGAAGATCATCAAGCACGCGGATGTGGTCATTGCCTGCATGGGTTACGGCCCGAATCAAGAACATGAAGGCGCTGATCATACCTACCATCTCTGGGCACCACAGGATCAGTATCTGCGTGAGGCCGCAGGCTTAAATTCCCATACCATTGTTGTGCTTAACGCCGGTGCGGACATCGGTATGGCCCCATGGATTCACCGTGTTGCGGGCCTCGTGGACGCCTGGTATCCCGGAGAAAATGGCAACACCGCTGTGGCTGATATTCTTTTTGGAAAAATTGATCCCAGCGGTCGGCTGCCGGACAGTTTTGCCAGGCATTGGCGGGATGATGCAGCGTATGGCCACTTCCCGGGCCATGATGGGCAGGTGCTGTTTAATGAAGGCATATATGTTGGCTACCGCTGGTTTGACAAACGCCACATTCAACCGCGGTTCTGCTTTGGCGACGGATTGTCTTATACCACGTTTTCCTTCGGCGCTTTAGCTGTGACTTCCAAGGGTTCTGGCAGAAATCGGATTATCAATGTTTCCGTTCCTGTAACCAACACCGGAAAAATGGCCGGAGCCGAAGTGGTCCAGCTTTATGTTCGCCCCATGGAAGACCGCCCGAACCGGTGCGTACAGACGCTGCGGGCCTTCGCACGCGTGAGTGTCAAACCCGGCCAGACGGCGACAGCGCATCTGCAACTTTACTGGAAGGATTTTGCCTATTTTGATTCCGGGCGAAATGCCTGGAAAGTCCCTGCGGGAAAGTATCAGATTGCCGCAGGTTCTTCCAGTCGTGACACCCCCGCCACGGCCACGGTGACTATTCGGGAGTAAACAGGGTGCTTCTGACCATCACGATCCAGCATTTTGCGGCCCGCTATGCGGCAATGCTGCAATCATGGTCGAAGCTGTTTTGGATATGGGATATCGCCCTGATTTTCATCGGTCTGGTATTCCTTTGTTCCGCCCGGCGCAGCTACCGTGCTTTAATCATGGCCAACTGTGCCGCTTTGGGCTGGTATCTGGCCATGTTTCTGGCCCATTGGTCCTGGATAGCCGGGGCTGCGGCGGCCCTGATTGGTACCGTATTAGGCGTTCTGCTGGTACCGATGATGCGCATTGCTTTATTTATTCTCGGGGCCATCGCCGGCGGGGCTGCGGGCGTGGCGCTTTGGCACGTATTTAAGGAACCGCCGGATTATCGCTGGGTGCCGGCGATTCTTGGTGTGATTGTTTTAGGCGTCGCGGGGCTGTATATATTTGAAGCATGTGCAGTGATTATCTGCACGCTGGAAGGTGCCGTTATGATCGTCATCGGCGCCACCGGGTTAATTATGCGCTATGGCACCGCGAATTTACGTAACCAATTCGTGGCTAACGTGGCCAAGCAGCCAATGAATCTGCTGGCGATAATCATCGGTATATGCTGCCTGGGAATTTTAGCGCAGTTGGCGTGGGCCGCCCATGAGAATGAGAAAGAAAAAGCCGACACAGATTAACCAAATAAAATAAAATATGTTATCGCCTCGCCGTGGACCTTACCGGTGGGATCAATGGAAGGATCGTCATGAAACATCAGAACCTCGCTGCCCTGATACCGCTTTTGGCCGTTGAACCGCTGGGCTTGAATTTACGCGACGTGGCACAAACAGCACAGAAATTAGGCTACGGTGGCCTGGCTGTTGGAATTGGCCATCCTGAGATAAATGCCAAAAGCTTTGGACATACCGCCCGGCGCCACTTCAAACAGATTCTGGGGGCATACGGCCTGGTGCTGGGGGCCTTGCGTGTTGGCGTTGGGAAATCCGGTGCCTTTGACCCGGCGACTTCCCAGAAACTACTCGATGACGCGTTGACCGCCTGTGATCTGGCGCATCAACTGCAAACACCGCTGGTGTCGGTATATATCGGTGAACCCGCGGACGATCAAGCTATTTCCGGTGATGTCGCGGAAATAGTTCGACTGCTGGCGGTGCGGGCTGACCGGACCGGCGTTGTCGTGGCACTTTCCTGCGGCCAAAGCCAATGGCTGCTGAAAGTTATATCCAGCATTGATACGCCTTGCCTGGCGGCCAATCTGGACTCTGCGCGTGTTGTAGCCGCCGGCGGCTCTCCGCCGCAAGCCGCGGAATTACTCGCCGGTCGCATGGCATTATGGACATGCGCTGATGCGGTACGCACCGGTTCAGCGGTTCAGATAACGCCGCTTGGTTCGGGCCGCGCCGCCGGTCAGGAGGTTGTGCGCCTGTTAAAGAATCAGGATTACACCGGCCCTATTGTTGTCGATGTCCGCGATTTGCCGCACCCCATTCAAGCCGCCGAACATTCCCGCAACCAGCTTCAACAATGGATTCTTGCATGACTGAACGCATAATCAGTGAAGTGACGTATTTGGGTGCGGTGGAATCCACGCAGGACATCGCCAAAGCCCATGCCAAGCAATTGGTGCTGTCAGACCAGCCACTGGGCTTTCCCCGCCAATTCTATGTAGCTGAAAGCCAGACCCGTGGTCGCGGCCAGCATGGTCGGCAGTGGATCAGCCCCGATGGTGGCATTTATTTAAGCGCTGTGGTCCCTGATGTCCCGCAATATATGCACCGCTATCTGCCTTTGATTTCCGGCTTGGCCATCGCTCGATTGCTCATGCGGCCCTGGTTTCCATCCCCGTGGCTGCCGGGGGCACCAAAAACGGACATCGCCTTTACCAATGTGCATTTGCGCTGGCCCAACGATGTGCTTTTCAATGGCCGTAAAATCGCCGGCGTGTTATCGGAAAGTATCACCATGGGTCATCGGGCCGTGGCCGTTATCGGCATCGGGATGAATGTCAACGCCGATCCAGCAGCATCTGATTTAGCGCTGAGCCAAACGGCCACGTCGCTGGCGCATGAGCTCGGAGGCGTGGTTGATAAAGTCAAAGTCACCAATGCAATGCTGCACAATCTGGAGGACTGTATCGGCGCGTTAGCCAGCCGACATTGGCCCCAACTGCATCAGGAAATTTGTTATCTTGATTTTCTCCGTGGCCGCGCGATAACCGTTGCCGCCAATGATCAATGCCTTTCCGGAACTGGCGCCGGCATCGCCGATGACGGGGCGCTGCTCCTGGCTCTGCCTTCGCAGCGCGAGCCGCAAGCAATTTATGCCGGCACTATTGTCACCATCGACAACCGCCCTATTCGTCCCGTTGAATAACTCCAACGACACCAAACGCTGGAAGCGAATCGATTGACGATCAACCCGCCCGCGGGGACGGCAGTAAAAAAAATAGGCTCACAGGTTGCCGAAAAACTTAATTGCGTTGAGAATTACCGTTGAAAATACCGGCACGCGCCGGTACTGGGACTGTGACATACGTTAAGGAGTATTATATGGCTGACATTACCTTCAAGGGTAACCCGATTCACACCGTGGGTGACGCTCCAAAAGTGGGTGACAAACTCGTGGCATTTACCCTGACAAAATCGGATTTAAGCGAATTAAAATCTACACAACTCGCCGGGCAGACAATTATTCTCAATATCTTCCCCAGCATTGATACGTCGGTATGCGCCCGATCCGTGCGGCAGTTCAATGTGGATGCCGCCGCTCTGAACAATACCGTGGTGCTGTGCATTTCCGCGGATCTACCCTTCGCCCAAAGCCGCTTCTGTGGTGCGGAAGGTATTAAAAATGTGCAGACGCTATCCACGTTCCGCCATCCGGAATTTGGGAACCTCACCGGATTGACCATTGCGGACGGCCCTTTGGCGGGCCTGCTGGCGCGTGCTGTGGTGGTAGCCGATGGCACGGGTACGATTAAATATGTGCAACTGGTTCCCGAAATAGCGCAGGAGCCGGATTATGCCGGCGCCATTGGCGCGGCAAAGTAAATGATGGCCGCCGAATTTTTCCGATCTTTTTTCGGCGTTTCGACGTAGCAAGAGTCGCTTGGTGAGTGGCGTGAACGCTTCGACCGCTGTGGCGTACTGCGCCGCGCTTTTTGAGAACCGATATTTGGAGAGTTCATCAATGACTATGGACATCAGTACCACTTGGCTTGAAACGGCTCCCGGCCGCCGCGCGTTTTATGCCCGTCCGACAAAGCCTGGAAAACATCCGCTTATTGTGGTTTTTTTTGAGGTTTTTGGCCTCAATGAACATTTTCAGCATGTCGCCTCGCAAATTGCGGAAAACGGATATTGTGCCGTTGTGCCGGATTTATTTGACGGAAAAGTTTTCAGTTACAGCGATATTCAGGGCGCAATGAATATCGCCAAAGACCTGAATTCCGACACGATCATGGAGCACATCACCCAGAGCATTGACCGGCTCAATGATCAACCCGAAGTGGACACGCGGCGATGCGGCTTGATCGGATTCTGCATGGGCGGGCGGATCAGCTTTATGGCCGCATGTAAGCTCGGATCGCGCGTTAAAGCCGCAGTGTCATTTTATGGCGGATCCATCGCGCCGACAGCGCCGGATCGCATGGGACGCACAAGCCTGTTGACAGAAGAAAATCTAAACAACCTCTCGGCACCGTTATTTCTCGCGTATGGCAGTGAAGACACTCATATTCCTCCGGAAGAACATGCACGCATTGTCGAAGCACTGGGAAGACACAAGAAACGCTATACACTCGCGCTGTTTGATGGACCACACGCCTTCGCCAGCGACCGCCGCGACTCCTACCGCCCCGAAGCCGCCAGGCAAGCCTGGAAAATGGCCTACGAGCACTTTAGCGCGCTTTAAAAGTCTAAGCCGCACCGGCCTTGGCATCTGCGGATTCATTATTAACCGCGGTTTTCATGGGAATTTTTGACATCGCTCGCCAATCCAGATGGCATTTCCAGTTGCGATCGTCGCGATCTGGAAAATCTGTGCGGAAATGTACGCCGCGCGTTTCCTGCCGTACTCCCGCCGCAGCGGTAATCAGTCGCGACATTTGCAGCATATTCTGCAATTCCCAGCCCGCCGGCTTATCAAATACTTTGTCCAGCAGATAGTGCGACCAGAAATCAATAATTTCCACAGCCTCGTCCAATCTTGGCCCTACGCGCTCGATGCCAACATTGCGCCACATCAGGGATCGCAATGAACCAAACACATCCTGTATGTCCAATTCTGTGCGCTCACTGGGCGCAATTTCCGCCGCCACTATAGGCACTTCCAATGAGCGGCTATGTCCGGCCAGGGCCGCCGCTGCATCTTCACCAGCCCGCTTGCCAAACACCAACGCTTCAATAAGTGAATTGCTCGCCAGGCGATTGGCTCCATGCAGACCTGTATACGCGGCCTCTCCAATGGCATATAAGTCCTCCACATCCGTGCGGCCCTGCAAGTCACACGCCACGCCGCCCACCATATAATGCGCACTGGGATGCACCGGAATCGGCTGCCTGGCTGGATTAATCCCAAACTGCATACATACCTGATAAATCCCCGGAAATCGCGTTTTGAAGGCGTCTTCACTAATGTGTCGGCAATCAAGAAATACATGCGTGGTGCGGGTTTTGGCCATCTGCGTCATGATGCTGCGGGATACCACATCCCGCGGAGCCAACTCCGCCTGGGCATGATAATCCGGCATGAAGCGGTAGCCGGCCCTGTCAATAAGCTTAGCCCCTTCGCCGCGCACCGCTTCACTGACCAGAGATCGGGCCGAACCGGCAATGTAAATGGTTGTGGGATGAAATTGCACCATTTCCATGTCTCGAAGTGTTGCGCCCGCCCGCCAGGCCATGGCGTGGCCATCGGCGGTGGCGATCGATGGATTGGTCGTTTCCCGATACAAAGCTCCAGCACCACCGCTGGCCAAAATGGTTTTGCGGCCAAACATCACAAATAATCCGCGCTGCTGATTCCATGCCAGCGCGCCCAGCACGCGATTTTCCCGCGTTACTAAATCCAAAACAAATGTGTGCTCTAATATCGATACCTGCTCGTGGTTCCGTACCACTCCCATCAGGCAGTTCGCCAACTCCCGGCCAGTGGCATCACCCAATGCATGCACGATACGCGCGAAAGAATGTCCCCCCTCCCGCGCAAAAGCCAGCCGGCCATCGGTTTCCCGGTCAAAGTTAGCCCCCCACCGTATGAGTTCTTCAATTCGGGCCGGTCCTTCGCGTACTACTGTTTCTACAGCAGGCCGGTCACCCAAACCGCACGCAACCGTCAGTGTGTCTTCAATATGGCTCTGAAAACTGTCATCCGCCTGCATCACACTGGCAATGCCACCTTGTGCATAATAGGTATTTGATTCCGACAATTGGTGCTTGGACGCCACCAGCACATCCATCGCTTCGCCGGCCGCTGCCGCCGCTGCGCGCAGACCAGCCACACCCCCACCAATGATCAGCACATCGGTATGGATTTGCGGCAAACGCTTGGTTTTAAAGGGCAGCAGATATCGACGATTCATTAAAAGGACTCCTCACGATTGCGATAATCGCAACGCATTTATTATACGAGCATCGCAACTTTTTTTCCGGCCATGCGGCCAGCGACCAACATTTGGCGTTCTCCGACACATTCGGCGGGGGTGGTCTTATGGCGGGAAAACGGGGCATATACATGCCGCAGCTATGACAGATTCTCTCACAGAACTCCCCCACCCTGATTCCTGCCTTCTGGCCTGCATGTCCCGGTTGTTCTGCTCTGGGGTGCTTATGAAAACTTGGATGGATCACGCAATTCACCGGGAGTTTGGCCGGTGTTTTTCTTCAGCCATCGACAAAAATAGGGCAAATCGAGAAAGCCGCATTTATGAGCTATTTCGCCCGCCTTTTCATGCGTCTGAGTTAACAGCGTCCGCGCTTCCTGCAGCCGCACCTGTGTGATGTAATCCATCAGCGTCAGACCGGTCTGCTGGTGAAACAGACGGCTTAGCGAGCCGCGGTGGTATCCCACGCGATCGGCGATAACGCTGGCGGCAAGATGTGGGTTGGAAAACTCCTGCTGAATAATGTGCTCGGCCCGGCGCACAATCGTGGCTACTTCGCTGGTGCGTAACGAATCAGCCACGCGATAAAGCAACGCGATGGCTGAAAGACTGGCCCGTCGGCGGCCCTGAATGGTGTAATCTTTGAGCCGGCGCATGAGCTGATGAATTTCCTTGACCGGCGGTTCCACGCCGCTGTAAACGCCGGGGCGTAAATCCAAAGATAAGACAAACTGCTCCGCCAGCGGCCCATCCAGCGAAAACCAGCAGAATTCATTGAGATTTTTGAGCGCCCAGAAGCGATGAGGAATCATGGGCAGATAAATTCCCAGATCGCCCGCCCGCATTGTCGATCGGCGGCCATCGACTGCCATTGCAGCGTGGCCTTTAATAAGCCATTTCAGCAGGACTGTTCGCGGCGACCATGGTGGCTCGAATCGCCCTTTAGATACGAAGGAATGTTGTGCACCGCGTAATGCCACCGGCACCCCATGCGGCGGCTGGTCTCGGGGGCGCTCCACAGCCGTGCCGCCAATTCGATGGGCGATAAGTACCCGCCCGATTTCATCCAATGGTTCAAGCGTATTCATACTCATGGGTCCTTTATGTACGGTCCGTTTCCGCGGCACGGCAGTTGTGACAAAAGTACAACAAGTGGTGACAAAAGTCTAATTGCCAAGTCGGGGTTTTCGTTTATTGTATAGTCATGGGCGGGTGATAAACCCCATTTTATTCACCATCGTCCAGCCTGATACGCTCAAGGTTCAGTTTCCAGAGCCATGGGCAATAATGCTGTAACCGTTTTTCTTGACACCCCCGGTGGATGTAGGACACGCCATCCGCCGGGGGCTTTTTTTCCGCACAAGCCCGCGTTAAGAACCCGGGTGCGAGACTAGTCCGAATGCTGTGAGATGCTTGCAAACAATCCAACACAAACAATCCAAGAACATTGCCGTCAATGGATCGGCGGGGTGTAAAATGCAATGACGGTCTTGAAAATCGTGCGGTATCTCGCATGCATTTTTTAGATTTTGACCAAACTGGCAAAAAAAAATATAGCCACATCTATGGGTTGGTATTTACGCGCACCGAAAGATACTGTACGATTCCGAGTATCAAATCATGGTTCGCCATTGAGCGAACGATGCAGGAGTGACGTGATGAGCCGATGGGCGGCAATATTGTTATTGGTGGTTGTTTCAGTTTTAGCGGCTTCGCGCGCTGGGGCGGCATCAGTGAAACTGCAAACGGTATCTGCGGCCACACTGTCGGCGCGCGGTAATCACTGGAATGCCGCGATTGCGGGGTTGAGTAATTCAACTTATCAGGCCGTTCACGCGGATTTATTTGTGCGACTTGATCGGATGTCCAATATTGAATTTGTGGATCCGATCTGGCTGCCGGCGCGCAGTGATGAAGTTATTTCCCTTCCCGTATTTTGCCCGTTTCCGCGGCCCGGCAAGAAAGTCACAGATTACACTGCTTGGCTGGCAGATGCTTCGGGGCATATTATTGCCCGAAACAATGGCAGCATGTTTACTCCGGCGGCCCGCTACGCCACCATGGCCGTGACGGACGGTAATGACCAGGCCACCGCTGATCTTGCGGTACAGATGCGCAAGCAAGAGGGCCTTTCATCCGTTATTGCATACACCAATGCGTCACATATGCCATATGTACCGTCTGAATATGATGGCGTGTACGCGATTTTCGCCGCACGCCGACACATGAATCTTGCCGGCCCACAAATCAGTGCCATGCGTCGGTGGCTGGTATCCGGTGGGCAACTCTGGATTCAGGCCCAGAGAGTCAGTGACAGCTTTGGCCGAGCTTTATTAGGTTCGGATTGGACTGTTACCAAGGTGGGGCAAACCCGGACCGCGACGCTGCGATTTTCCGGGCGTGGCACTGGAAATTCGGTCCTGCATTTAAAAAAAGCCATTCATGCCGTTTATCTGCTGGCTCCGGGATACAAGACGCTGGAAAAAATGAACGCTTGGCCCGTGGTATTGATGCGTCATATCGGTCTGGGCCGGGTGTATATTTGCGCAGTTAATGGGCGCGGCATGCTCAATAAAACGCAAAAAGGCGGAGCCGTGCTCTGGCCGATAGTCCGAAATTTCTATGCCGCCGGCGGGTTGCATACACCAGTATCTGTGCTCAAGCACAATGCCACATCACAAATTGGATACCGAATTTCGGGGCGGATGATTATCGGCGCGGTTCTGGTGGGGCTGACGGTTGTACTTCTACTAGCCGCCTTTGTATTGGGGCGCAAAGACAAACTTGAACGTCTGGCACCAGTGGCGATTGCTTTGGCGGTGGTGGCAGGCATTATCCTTATTGTCAATGGAAAATTGAATCGCGGACGCGTGAAACTTACACTTTCATCGTATCAGATTGCATCCGCCTCTCCGAGTCAGCATTTGCTGGCGATAAGCGGTTTTGCCTCGATTTTTTCACCTCATGCGCAAGCGGCAGGGTTTATAACATCGTCCGCGTTTCAACTGAATCCCAAAACCAGTTTTGCCAAACAGTCCAATGCCAGCGTGACCGCACAACCGGACCAGAAATTCCAGTGGCGGAATCTTCATTTGCCATCCGGTGCCGCCATTGATATTCCCTTTACCAGCACGCATAAAGACCGATTAATTAAACCGATCATCGGGATGTTTGGTCCGGCGGGATTGGAAGTTTCCGGGCAAGAATCATTGCTGGCTCACTTACAGGATGCGGCCATTGCGGCACCGCGCGGTGCATTGGCTTTGGCCCGTGCCGGTGCCGGAAAGCGCGTGGCTGGCGCCGGTCAGATTTTGCCCTCCGGGCAATTTATTCAATCCTCCTTCTTAACGCGAAGCCAGCAGCGGCATAACACCGTTGAATCACGGTTGTTTAATACGGAAGGCCCGGCTGAACCGATGCTGCTTGGTTGGCCATCCGCGGCCATGCCGATGGTGCATTTGACGCATGATCCGGTTACGATGAATCAAACGCTGCTGGTTATTCCCCTGGATATGCAGCGAAGTCCGGCCGGAACGCACGTTGAAATGCCATGGCCCTATTTGCCATATCGGCTTGTTGCTGGTCCGGGGCTGCATGCCCCGGCTCCGGTCTATAATACGCGCAAGCATCGATGGCTGCAGGACCTTTCATCGCCGGCGCGTATATTTGTGCGGTTTCAGTTGCCTCCGCAGGTTCTTCCCTTGAGATTAACCAGCGCCGCTTTAACAATTAAACTCAGCGCACCAGGGCGCCCGGTTTCAGTATTGGTTCGGGAGCATGGAAAATGGATGCGAATCAGCGCAGCGATCAACGGCGGGACGATGGTACTGCATCCCACCTCGGCGGAATTGTCCAGTATTGGCCCGGCGGGTGGATGGCAGTGTGAAATCGTTGTTGGCGGCAATATTGATCCCAACAGCACCTGGCACATGACAACGCTCCGTTTAACGGCCGCGGGCACGGTACAATAAAGCCAAGCGTATGAATTTAAGTTCCCTGGAATTATGCAGGAATGAATATGAGTGACGCACCGGTAGTGGAAACAGCGGAATTGACCAAGGTCTATGGCGACTTTACCGCCCTGGATCATCTGAGCATTCGCTTGGAAAAAGGTCAGATACTTGGTTTTATCGGGCCCAATGGTGCCGGGAAAACCACGACAATTAAAATTCTTGTGGGGTTGATACGTCCCACGAGCGGCAAAGCGTCTATCGGAGGTGTGGATTGCACCGCTGATGCGCGAAAAATTAAACATCTTGTCGGATACATGCCTGATACATTCGGTTCCTATGACAACATGCGCGTGCGGGAATATCTGGATTTCTTCGGGGCGGCATTCAAGATTCCACGCAAACAGAGACAGGATCGGATCAACGCTTCGCTGGCGATTACCGGTGCTGCACACATGGCGGATTTATATGTTGAAAGCCTTTCCCACGGAATGAAACAGCGCGTGGCCATCGCTCGAACACTGCTGCATGACCCTCCCGTGCTGATTCTGGATGAACCGGCCAACGGCTTGGATCCGGCCGCACGCGTGGAAATGCGCGAAATTCTTTTGAATCTGGCGCAAAGAGGTAAGACGCTGATTGTTACCAGTCACATTCTGCCGGAGCTGGCGCGGATATGTAATATGGTTGCGATTATGACGCATGGAAAGCTCAGAGCGTTCGGCACGCTGGATCAGATCATGCAAAATGTCCGGCATCAGCGAATGATTGAAATACAACTGCTTTCTGAAGACGATGTTGTGCAGGCGGCGGAAATCCTGCGGGATAATCTTGACCAATCAGCCACGGTGACCGAAGCGCCATCGGAAATGATGGTGCGATTCAACACCACAGGCAATGAACAAAGCCTGGCGGTGGCATTGCAGCGGCTGGTCTCCGCGCAGGTGCGCGTGAGTCAATTCCGAGAAATGCAGCAAGACCTCGAAGATGCTTTCCTGTCTGTTACACAGCAGGAAAAAGCGGAAATTGCATCCGGGGAGGCCCAGGCGTGAATAACCCGATTGTACGGCGTGAACTTATTGGTGCACTGCGGAAGCCCAACGTGGCTGCTCTGGAAGTTGCGTGGCTGGCGGTTCTGGCGGCGGTCATTGTCCTGCGCTGGCCGGCCGGTGGACGGGTGAATCTGGCCGGCACGCAGGCGCAGCAGGTATTAAGTCTGCTTTCATGGACTATTTTAGTAGGCATGATGCTGGTGGCCCCGGCGTTTCCAGCGGCATCGGTGGTAGCGGAAAAGCGCACCGGTACTCTAGCTCTTCTGCTGAATTCTCCGCTTTCGCCGGCAGCAATTTATCGCGGCAAACTCATCGGTGCTTTAGGATTGCCGATGATACTGATGCTGCTGACGATTCCCGGCATGACCGCCTGCTTTGCCATGGGCGGTGTGAGCCTGGTGCATCAGGTTTTACCGTTATATCTGATTTTTATTCTGGTGGCGCTGGAATCTGCGGCTGTCGGGCTGTATGTGAGTATCCGTGCCAATGATGTGGATTCCGCCATACGCCTGACTTATGCGGTCTTATTCGTTCTGGATTTGCTGCTGCTGATTCCGTACCGCCTGGTCGCCAACACGCAGAATCCGACATTTCTGCTCGTGGGTCGATGGCTGGCATCGTTTTCACCCCTTCCGGCGATGTTGCATGTTCTGGGCTCCAATTCTGTTCACGCCGGCAATTCCGTCAATGGCGGGGATTCAGTGATCATACGATTTGTGATCTGTTCGCTGGTGCTCAGCGGCGTGTTGGGATTGTTAAGTATTCAACGTCTGGGCCAGTGGCTTTTCGACCGTCCGCGTGCCAGCGGCAAGGTCACGGACGACCGCTCCACCCAGGTTCGGGCGTATCGCCGCATTATGTACCTTTGGTTTTTTGATCCGCAACGCCGCAGCGGACTCATTGGCCCGCTGAGTAATCCTGTCATGGTCAAGGAATTTCGCACCAGCCGATTTGGCCGTTCGCATTGGATGATGCGATTGGTGGGAATCTGCCTGATCGTTTCACTGGGCTTAATGCTGGCCGCCGCATACGGCTCCATGAATTTCCAGCCCCAGACGCTGGGCGAATTGATGGTCATGTTCCAGGTAACGCTGATTGTGCTTATTACGCCAAGTTTGTCGGCCGGGTTGATTAGCTCGGAATTGCAAAATAAATCATGGCAATTGCTGCGTGTCACTCCGTTAAGTCCGGCCAGCATTGTTCTAGGTAAACTCTTAAGTGTCTGTCGCACACTGCTGCTGTTGCTTTTTGCCACACTGCCGGGTTATGCCGTCATGCTGGTCATTGACAAGGGGCAGGCGGACCGTGTGGTGACCGTGTTGATAACACTGGGGTTGATCGCACTGTTTTGTCTGCTGGTCAGCAGTGCCATCAGCAGTTGGTTCCGTAAAACCGCACAAGCAACAGCGCTATCATACGCGCTGCTGCTGGGACTTTTCGGCGGAACGCTGGTTTTCTGGGCCGGGCGCGGAACGCTTTTCTCACTAAGTATGGTGGCGGGAATTCTTCAATTTAATCCACTGGCGGCGGCGTTGGCCACGATCCATGCGCCGGGGTTTGCTGATTATAACTTTGTGCTTACCAACTGGTGGTTCATGCTGACGGTAATGGGTGTTGCCGCGGTTGTTCTGGTGTTTCGGACCTGGCGTTTGACCCGGCCCGATTAGTTTACGCGGATGGTTGATTCGTGATGTTGATCCCTATTGGTGATGTGTTCATGAAACAGGCTTTGACTGCCTTGCCCAAACGCTCCTGCGGCAAACTTCTGTGCGCGGCGGTGCCACTGCTCCTGGGATTAGCCGTTGCCGGCGCTCAGGCGGCGCCGCCAACCAACGGCATTGGCAATCCCATGCTGCATTCTCCGAAATTGCCGCATCTGCATGTGCAAATGACATACAATCCGCAACTTACCAAACTCTGGTATCAGGCATTGCAGCAAAATCTTCCTGAAGTAATCTCCAAAACCTGTGCGGCAGTTTGCGTGGCGGCGGAAAAGAAGGCACCTGATCTCCAAACGCTTATTCCGTTGTTGGAACACCTGGCGGCTTCCAAAACCATGCCTGTGACCGTCCGAACGTCGGTCGCCAAAGCGCTGGCCAAGATTGCCGATAAACATACGGAATCTTTTCTTGCTCATTTGGATGCATCCGCCCCGCACGCGTTTGCACTGGCTCTTGATCCGCTGCTGGCAAAATGGCACAACGCATCCATGCGCAGCGTCTGGCTGGCACGCTTGAAATCGCCGGCTACAGCGTTGCAGATTCAGGCCTCCGCCGCCGAAGCGCTCGGTACCGCACACGATCATAGTGCCGATGCCGTGCTGAAAAAAATTGTTCTTGACGCCGGAAAGCCATTGATCTTGCGTTTTTCAGCCGCCCAATCACTGGGAATATTGCATGCAACCGGCGTGGCCGCAATAAGTACACAATTGCTGAAAGCTCGGGTGGAACGCGTTGAGCAGCGGTTACTTTGCGCTGGCATGCTCTCGGCAGCCACTAGCACCGCCCAGCGAAAAATACTGCTGACATTGGCGGCAGACTCCAATTCGGCGGTAGCCGCCATGGCTTGGCGGGCATTAATAAAGCATGATGTCAATTCTTTGCAGTCGCTGACAGAGCGTATGAGCCGCAATGCGGATCCGACCATTCGCATGCTGGTGGCGAAGACATGGCGGCGCATTGGCGGAAGTAAATCCATTAATGGTCTGGGCGCAACGCTTAATGATCAGCGGCGCCCCATCCGTTGGTACGCGCGAGATGCCCTGATTTTGTGGGGGTCGCAATCCCGTAGTCGCGCGGCGGTTATCAACATCTGCCGATCCATTATTCATGGTAGTGATCCTCTGGCGATTCGCCAGGCCTGTCTGGTGCTGGGCAAATTAGATGATAAAGCCTCGGCCCAAGATTTTCTTTCTCTGCTGTCCAGCAAGAGTCAGGCTGTTCGACTGGGGGCTGTGGTAGCGCTGCGGCGCGTGGCGGTTCGCAGCACGCTGCCGGCGGTGTTGAAGTTTGCCAAAAGTACCGCGAAGAATTCACAGTTTGCCTCGGCACATTTAAACAAGCCGGGCTATGCGGCGCGGTTGAATGAGGATAATCTGCAGTTGTCGCAGGTGTTTCAGTTTTTCGGCTTGATGCACTATACACCCGCGTTGTCGGTGATGATTCCCTGCATCCCGAAGAATGCGCCCTATGGTGTTGAAGCCCGGCAGGCGGCAATCTGGGCCATTGGTATGATTGATGACGGGCAAAGTCATCCGAAGCTGGCCAGGCAGTTGGCGGGGCGTCTGGATGATATGGCAATGCCCATTCCTGAATTTGAACAGGTGCGTGAAATGTCCGCAATTACCCTGGGACGAATCCATGCCAAAGCTCGCCTTACCGATCTTAAAGCGTCATTCAACTCCGAGGACATTGGTCCGCTTTCGCTGGCGTGCCGCTGGGCCATTGGGAAAATCACGGGCAAATTGCCCCCCTTACCTCATGCAACGTCCGTATTTCAAGCCGGATTCCTGGTGCCGTTGGCGCAGCATTAACGCGGCCCTTGGAAAAATATTTGGGCATGGCGAAAGATGCGATTAAATATCTTCCGGGTATTGCTGTTGATTTCTGTGCCACTGGCTTTGGCGGGTTGTGCTAAAACTGCCGTCATTAAGCATGGCGGCGGCCCACGGATTGTCAGCACGGATCCATCGGCCACGCAGATACTGCTGCAAATTGGCGCGGCCAAAGCAATTGTCGGGGTTTCTCCCTGGGATAAACCTTTATTGCCCAAATCCATGCGACATCTGCCCGTGGTAGGCGGATACCTGCATCTCGATGAAGAATTGGTGGTGCAGTTGGCACCCACGGCCTTGATCCTCCAGCAGGCTCCGCAACGTATAGAACCGGGGATTCTCGCCATGGCCAGGCAAAATGGAATTCGCATTGTGAACATCCGAATCAACACCTTTCATCAACTTTTTGCGGCCGTTGGAACGCTGGGCGGAATCAGCGGCTGTCAAAAGCAGGCATCAGCGGCAATCCACACCCTGAAATCAGAGTTAAAAATTCTCGCCGGCCATCGCCCAAAAAATCCGCCGCGTGTGGTATATATAATCTCCACCAGACCGATACGGGTGGTGGGTGCGGCTAACTTTATGGATCAGGAGATAACCTTGGCCGGCGGAAATAATGTGGCGGAACGTTGCGGGGACGGATTCCCCACGATCACACGCGGCACACTGGTGCGTTTGAACCCACAGATTCTCCTGATCTCCAAACCCGGGCAGCCGGCGGCATCCGGGCCTGATGATCCGCGGTTACGGCCATGGTTGGCATTACCCATTGCCGCCGCCTCGGGCCAACGCGTGGATTTAATAACCTGGCCTCAGGCGCAGATGCTTACACTGCATGTTGGCCGCCTGATTAATCGTCTCCGGAAATTGATAGACGCGCCCGCCCGCGCAGGGGGCATGAAATGAAAGCCCCTAAACCGTTGAGTTTGAACGTGATGGCTGTGGCCGGGGTACTCATGACGCTTTTCATTTTCGCTCTATGCCTGGCGATCGGCCCCGGCGCACCTGGACAACGGAGTGTTTCCTTAGGATTTCCCGGTTGGGCGATTCTGCAGTTACGCCTCACGCGCGTTGCGGCGGCGGCGATTGCGGGCGGTGCTTTGGGCCTAGCCGGAGTGCTGTTGCAGGGCTTGTTGCGAAATCCGCTGGCCGATCCATTTGTTCTGGGCATTTCCAGCGGGTCCACTGTCGGGGTGATGATCTGGATTGTTTTCGGAGATGTCCTTTTGCAATCCGTTGCCGGACACCCCTGGCTGGTGAGCTTCTTTTCCAATGGCCAGAGTATTCCAGCGCTCGCCGGAGCCATCGCGGCCACCTTGCTGGTTTTTCTCCTGGGGCGGCGCAACGGAATACTCCAGCCTATGACGCTGATACTTTCAGGCGTGGTAATCAGCACAATCGGCGGCGCATTGGTGATGTTACTCAATAACATGGTGCCCTACGGAGCCAGAGCGGATATTTTAAGTTATATGTTCGGCTATATCAGTGAAGGAACTTCGCATACGCTACTTCTGACGGCTGGCCTTGCGCTGGCTGTCGCGTGGGCCGGCGCATTGACGCTGGGCGGTGCGATGAATATCGCTTCGCTTTCTGATGCCGAGGCCCACAGCCTGGGAATAAAATTATCCTCCCTGCGCTTATCCGCTTTTGCATTAGCCGCCCTGGCCACCGCGGCCTCCATTACCGTGGCCGGCCCGATCGGTTTTGTCGGGTTAATCTGTCCGCATGTGTGCCGGGGGCTTTTTGGGCCGGATCAGCGGCAGTTATTGATCACCAGCCCTCTGCTGGCGGCCATATTCTTGATGCTTGCCGACACCTTTGTCCGCAGCACCGGCGCCTGGTTCAACGGCGAGCTGCCCGTCGGCGTGATCACTGCTTTGTGCGGAGGTCCCTTTTTCCTGTATCTGCTGCAACGCCGGCGTATATGGATGTAATAAGTCTTGGCGATATGAATATGTTGATGGATCGCAACAATCCTGACCTCCTACCCGAAGCCTCGCCCGCCGATGCGGTCCTGACTGCGACGGATGTGCGTTTTCAGTACGCTTCCAGCCAGCCCGCAGTCGATGGCGTGACCGTCCCTTTATACGCTGGCGAGGTAGCCATGATTGTCGGCCCCAATGGTTCTGGAAAATCCACGCTGCTGCAACTGTTGTCCGGCCACCTCACCCCCTCGGCTGGAACCGTTACGGCCCAAGGCCAAAACATCAGACATCTGCATCCGCTCAAGCGTGCTGGCCTGATGTCCTATGTTCCGCAGGCCCCGCAGGTAAGCTTTGCCTACCGTGTGCGGGACATCGTTGCCATGGGTTCCTGGGCACAGCTGCGCCGTCGGCCGGGCGAGGAAAAAGTATCCGAAGATAATCCGGGAGTGGATCGCATAATTCAGGCCATGTGGGACCTGGATATTCACGCTCTGGCCCAGCGCACCTACGACGAACTTTCAGCCGGCGAACGCCAGCGCGTGGCCATCGCCCGTGCTCTGGTTCAGGATGCACCCATTATGCTGCTGGACGAACCCACGGCAGCCCTGGATATCTGGCATCAGTTGGAACTGCTACATCACCTGAAATCGCTGGCACAGATCAGGCGTAAAGCAGTTATCTGGGTCACCCATGATTTAAACCACGCCCGCGCCCATGCCGATCGCGTCTTAATTATGGATGCGGGGAAATTGGCCGCCCATGGCAAAGCCGATCAAGTGCTGACCCCGGAAATACTCGAGCCGATCTATCGCGTGCATGTCGCCGCACGAGATGGCAATCTTGTGTTTTCGCGCTCCGCGGATTCTTGAATATATTTATCTGGGCTTTTTCTTGGCTTTTCCTCAACTTGAGGAGTCGTTTAGGCCGTTGTAGATAATATGAACGAGTCGATACGGGATTATGCCCGATAATCGGCGCTCCGAGGTGTTGATCTGAAAATGGCTGTTATTGTTGATCAAAATCAGAAACCGCTCACCGCGTGCGGACCAGTAGTCAATGTGTCTCGGTCGCACTGGATCAAGGCTATAAGCGGGGCCTTGGATCTGGCGGAGGGCCTGCCGCCCGGCCATAGCCGCAGGGCCTGCTGGATTGCCATGCAAATTGCCGACCGCATGGCGCTTGGATCCGCGGACTTAGCCAATATGTACTACGCCGTGCTGCTTAAAGACATCGGCTGCACCAGCAATGCTGCACGATTGTTTGAAATCTACGGCGCTGATGATTTACAACTCAAATCTGATTTCCGCAGGGTCGATGCACAAGATGTCCTGCAGCTTTTTCGTTATGTCGCCGGTCATGTCACACCCTTCGCGCCGGTACGGCGACGGCTGGCTCGGTTGATCTGGATTGTCCGCAATGGTAAAGATTTGCAGAGAGAATTAATTGTTGATCGCTGTGAACGCGGGGCGGAACTTGTGCGGCGTATGGGTTTGTCCGCCGCAGTCGCACAGGCCATTACCTCGCTGGATGAGCATTGGAACGGTCGCGGCTACCCCAACCACCTCGCCGCAGCCCAGATTCCCATATTAAGCCGGATTGCCTTGGCGGCGCAGATTGTGGAAGTGTTTTACGCCTCCGGAGGACCCGCGCAGGCCACGCGGCAGTTGTGCAATCGCAGCGGTAAAACGCTGGATCCCATTGTGGTGCGCGCATTCCTGTCCGTATCGGCGGACCGCGGATTCTGGAGTAATCTGGCAAATCCCAATTTGCCGGAATTGCTGGACGCCATATTTCCAGCCGGGCACGATTACCTGATGATGAAGACTGAAGTCAACAATTCCATCGAAGTGTTGGCCGACGTTGTGGACGCCAAAAGCCCGTCATTGGATGGCCACAGCCGCCGCGTGGCCCGGCTGGCGCAGGTTATGGCTCAACACCTCAATGTGCCCGCTCTTAGCAGTCTTGAAATCTATCACGCCGCGCTTCTGCATGATATTGGCAAGCTTGGCATCAGCAATGCCGTTTTGGACAAACCGCAGCCATGGAGTGCGTCGGATAGTGCGGCCTATCGCCGGCACGTGGCATTATCCGCGGAAATTGTTGCGACATTGCCCACCCTGGAAGCACTTGTGCCAATCGTAGCCATGCATCATGAACGCCTTGATGGTACGGGATTTCCTCACCGGCCTGCGGCCAGTGCCATACCCCTTGGCTCCAGAATCATCGCAGTTGCCGATGCTTTTGATCATCTTTGCCGCCGTCATCCGCAAACATCGGTTTCACAAATCGCCGCGCTACTGACACAAGATGCCGGGTTAGATCAATCGGTAGTCTCGGCGTTGGCCAATGTGGCATAATTCACCGACACGATCAATTTTATCCCCCTGTTATTGCCTGTAATAGCGGCCTTTTGCGTCTCCCCTCCATGCATTTAGCCGATACAATAGAGGGACGACAAGGCCTGATAGAGGTCGGAGGTTGGTTATGGCCACATTAATTGCGGATCAACTGGCATCGGATCCACGGGTGCTTGAGGCCAGGAAACTTTTGGCCTCCGCTCTGCGCGATCATCAGTGTAAGCTTACTGGTATTCAAGCCTCTGATCCGGCCCGTGCGGCTGAATATGCCAAAATTATTGCCGATTTTTCCCAAGCCCGCGCCGGAGGGCTTTATTTCCCGTATCTGGGCAGCGGCTTGGGGCACGGGGCACTGGTGGAACTGGCGGACGGAAGCGTTAAGTACGATTTTATCAGCGGCATCGGCGTGCATTATCTGGGCCACAGTCATCCGCTGCTTTTGCAAAGCGGCATTTCCGCGGCGCTGTCCGCTACGGTCATGCAGGGTAACCTCCAGCAGAACCGCGACTCACCGCCTGTTGTATCGCTGTTGCTGCAACTGGCCAAAACCGCCGGGGCAAGGTTGCAGCATTGCTTTCTTACCACCAGCGGGGCCATGGCTAATGAAAATGCCCTCAAGCTCATGTTCCAGCACAAGCCCGGCAGCACACGCATGTTGGCGTTTGAACATGGCTTTTGCGGCCGCACCATGGCCTTGTCGCAGATTACCGATAAACCGCAGCATCGCGCTGGCCTGCCACCTACCTTACGGGTGGATTATATCCCCTTTTTCGACACCTCCGATCCAACAGGCAGCACCGAAAAGGCGCTTCTCGCGTTGCGCACATATTTACAGCGATATCCGGGGCAACATGCCGGGATGTGTATCGAATTGATCTTAGGCGAGGGTGGATATTGGGTGGGCGATCATGATTTTTTCCGCGCACTGCTAACCGAACTGAAAGCCCACAATATCGCCGTCTGGTTTGATGAAATCCAGACGTTCGGGCGCACCAGTTGCCCGTTTGCCTTTGAACATTTTGATCTTGCCCAATGGGCTGACGTGGTCACTGTGGGAAAACTCACACAGCTTTGTGCCACGCTTTTTACGCCGGATTTCAAGCCGCAACCCGGTCTGTTGAGCCAAACCTTTACGGCCTCTGCCGGTGCGATCGCGGCGGCGGAAATTCTCCTTAAAATGATGATTCAAGGTGATCTCTTCGGCCCCGGCGGACGCAACCTGCAGGTGCATAGAATGATAACACAGCGGCTGACGGCGATTGCCGGGCGTCATCCGCAGTTGCTGCGTGGGCCTTATGGCTTAGGTGGGATGATCGCTTTTACGCCGCTGGACGGTTCGGACGCAAAAGTGAAGGTACTGCTTCAAGCGCTGTTTGATGCCGGCGTCATTGCCTTTTATGCCGGCAGCAATCCCGCGCGCATCCGAATGTTGCCGCCGGTGCCGGTGGTGACGCAACAGGACATTGACATAGTATGCGATATTGTGGAATCAACGCTTGTGGCGTGCGCCGACATCTGATGGAGTTTATTTATGGTATTTATCCGCCCGATTTGCGCTACCGATCTGGATGCCCTTTTTGATTTAGCAGGCCAAACGGGTTATGGCATGACCACGCTGCCGCCGGACCGTTCGGTACTGAAGCGCCGCATTGAGGAAAGCGAATTGGCCTTCAGCCTGAAGGTGGAAAAACCGCGCGGCGAAACATATTTATTTGTAATGGAAGATTCGCAATCACACCGCACCGTGGGGGTGTGCGGCATTGTATCCAAAGTGGGCGGATTTGATCCATTTTACAGTTATCGCCTGCGGGAGCAGCGCCATTGCAGCACCATGCTCAAGGTGGACAAAAATATCCCGATTCTGGAGTTGGCCGTCAGTTATGACGGACCTGGAATTGTCGGCAGTCTTTTTCTCTTGCCAGAGTTCCGCAAGAATGGCAATGGCCGATTTTTATCGCTGGTGCGTTTTCTTTTCATGACCCAGTTCCCGCAACGCTTCGATCCACACGTTATCGCCGAAATGCGCGGCGTCATTGATTCGCAAGGCCGCTCGGCATTTTGGGATGCGGTGGGCCGCCACTTCTTTGATGTGGATTTTCCGCAGGCGGATTACCTGACCATGGCGGATAAAGAATTCATCGCCAACTTAATGCCGAAATATCCATTGTATATTCCACTGCTGCCGCCCGCGGCGCAGCAGGTGATCGGCCAAGTGCACCCCGATACGCAACCGGCACTGAAAATTCTCATTGACGAGGGATTTACGTTTGAAAAACTAGTGGACATTTTTGAAGCTGGGGCGGTTTATGGCTGTGATATAAAAAATATTCGTGCTGTGCGCGAAAGCAGAGAGGCGGTTTTTTCCGGCACCGCTTCGTTGAGCCAGGCCTCGACGGAATATTTGATATCCAATGAACGTATGGCGTTTCGGGCGTGCAAGGCGGCGCTTGAAGTCGTCGATGACAAGGCCGTTAAATTGGATGCCGCCGTGGCGGAAATGTTGGAGATACACCCCGGAGATCCTGTGCGGTATGTCTCCATGCGTGCGGATGGGAAAAAGCCATGAGCGTTCATCAGGGCACATTATTGATCGGCTCACAAAATCCCGCCGGGCGTGGCGACATGATGGAATCGCGCTGCCCATGGGACAATACTTTGCTCTGGCAGGGTGCTGCGGCATCACCTGAACAAATCCAGCAGGCTGTGGCGGCGGCACGGGCGGCGCTGCCTTCATGGCTACACACTGACAGAGCAACAATTGCTTCTGCATTTGTAGCACTGCTGAAAAGCCGTGCGGAAATCATGGCCCAAGTGATGGCTCTGGAAACTGCCCGCCCCTTATGGGAAACCCGCACCGAAGTTGCCGCCATGGTTGCCAAACTCGATCACAGCCTCTCAGCCCAAGCGGCGCGGCGGACTGAAACCCGCATCCCCACCGGCGATGCGCTGGCAATCACACGCTTTAAGCCGCACGGCGTGGCGGCGGTTTTCGGGCCATTCAACATGCCGGGCCATTTGCCCAATGGCCATATTATTCCTGCCCTGCTGGCGGGCAATACGATTGTCTTCAAGCCCAGTGAAAAAACGCCGCACACCGGCGAATTCATGTGCCGACTTTGGCAGGAGGCCGGACTGCCGCCCGGCGTACTTAACCTGGTGCAGGGGCCGGCAGTTGTCGGCGAGGCACTGGCGAAAAACCCTGATCTGGATGCCGTTTTCTTCACTGGTTCGGTGGCCGCCGGGCAAGCCCTGCAACGCCTGCAACTGCAATATCCCCACCGCATGTTGGCTTTGGAAATGGGCGGGAATAATCCGCTGGTGGTTTTCAACTGCGCCAATTATCAAGCTGCCGCTTACACCGCCCTTGCCTCCGCCTTTCTCACCGCCGGCCAGCGCTGCACCTGCGCCCGGAGATTAATAGTCGGCCCGTCTGACACGCCGTTGATCCCCGAACTTGTCGCCATGGCCAAGACCCTGCGTATTGGCGGCCCATTGGATGCGCCAGAACCGTTTATGGGTGCTTTAATTTCTCGGGATGCCGCCAAAGCGGTGCTGGCAGCGCAAGATCGTCTTCTGGCCGCAGGCGGAACAATTATCCTGAAAGTCGCCGCGATTGCCGGCCACCCCGCAGCCCTTACCCCCGGCATGGTTGACGTTACCGATGTGACCAACCGACCCGATGAAGAAATCTTCGGCCCTCTGTTGCAGGTGATCCGCGTGGCGGATTTTGATTCCGCTATTCAAGAATCCAACAACACGCGCTACGGCTTAGCCGCTGCGCTATTAAGTGATCGCCGGGAATTATTTGAGCCGTTCTATCATCACGTCCGTGCCGGGGTGATTAACTGGAACCGTGCCACCAACGGGGCCAGCAGTGCATTGCCATTCGGCGGTATCGGCCTAAGCGGCAACCACCGCCCCAGCGGGGCTTGGGCAGCGGATTATTGTTCCTATCCCATCGCTTCGATGGAAACCGAAAAACTTACCTTACCGGAAAAACCTGCCCCGGGCCTGCTACTTTAGGCCCGATGTCACACCCGAGCGAGCAGCACCGTGCGACTGCGCAGGCTGCATGTAAAATGACCATGGCGTTGATCTCCGGGCATGCCCAGTGTCATGAGTTGAACACCGGATAATCGTCCAAGTTCATGATCCCATTCATCGGTCATGCGGTAGGTTGCATCGGGGAGCAAATTCAGCAGACGGTAATTAGGTAAATGATGGCCCTGCAATGCCTGCACCACCGCAATGGAATAGACACTCTCCTGTCTATCAGCCGATACACTTTGCCACACACTCGCTCCGCCGGTTTGAACCTCCGCCAGGCGATACAATTGACCACCTTGCACGATATGCCGAATCTTTTTATAAAACGCGATTTTTCGGCGATACACTTCCAATTCTTCAGCCGGTAACGCATCAATATTTGTGCCAATTCCCAGCACGCCGCGCATCGCAACATCAAACCGCACATCCAGTGGAATATTGCGTCCGGTCTGATGGTTGCGTTCGTGCGTTACCCATGATTCCATGGTGGCCGGCGGGTAAAACAGTGAAAAGCCATCTTGAATATAAATCCGATCCATCGCATCGGTATTATCACTGGTCCAAACCTGCACACAGCGGCTCAAAATACCCGCGTCCACCCGTCCGCCGCCGCCGGAGCAGGACTGAATATCCAGTCGCGGATATTTTTTCAACAACCGATCCATGATGCCGTACACACCCTGAACATACCGATACCAAATTTCCCGCCCCGCCTCACTACCCATCTCGGTCACATACCGATTCATATCCCACTTAAAAAAGGTAATATCATTTTCCGCCAGCAGTGAATCGAGCATGGCATAGACCGCTTCCACCACTTCGCTGCGGCCAAAATCCAAAATCAGTTGATGCCTCATTTCCGTCCGTGGCCGCCCCGGAAAATGCAGCACCCAATCCGGATGCGCGCGATATAAGTGAGAATCCGGATTCACCATTTCCGGCTCTACCCATAGGCCAAACCGCATTCCCAGCCTTGTCACTTCAGTAATCAGCGGGGTAAGACCATTTGGAAAAATGGACGCATCGACGGTCCAATCACCTAAGCCGACGCGTTCGGTGCGCCGTCCTGAAAACCAACCATCATCCACACAGAATAATTCCACCCCAATAGCTGCGGCTGTACGCGCCAGTTGAAGCTGCTTTTCCATTGACATATCAAAATAAACGGACTCCCATCCGTTATACAGCACCGGGCGTACTGACCCGTGCGCCGATTTCGGCAACACGGCTTGGCGAAGCCACGCATGAAGCCGCTGGCTGGCACCATTTATACCATCATCGGCGGTACCAAAAACGAACGCCGGTGTACTGTGCTTCTGTCCCGCACTGAGATTCATGCAGAAGTTCCCATGCTCATAACCGCCATGAATTCGCACAGAATCTGTGGGAAGCACCTCGCACCGCAAAGACCAATTTCCTGAAAAGGCCAGCATGCCAAAATAGCTGCGGCCCGTGTCACGCCCGGTTTGCCCCACGGGATGAATCGCAAAACTTGGATTTGCATGATGCCCGGTATTAAGTCCCAATTGCCGCATCAACGTCACACCCTGATGCAGTTCTTGCGTTATTGGAACAAACTCCCGCCCCCATGCCCCGGCAGCCCGGGTAAGTGCGTAACGATCTGTTGGCAGATGAATTGTCGCAAATGCCAGCGATTCAATGGCCACCGGCATATCGGTCTGATTTTCCAGTTCCACCCAGCGTTCAAATATGTCCAATTCCGGGGTGATACGATAAAACAACCGTACAATAAAATCATAGCCAATATCGTGCAGCGTTATGCAAAGGGTTGGCGTAGATGATGTTTCATTTCTCCCGTGCTGCGCTGTCAGACCGGGCTGGGATGCAGTACGGATGTCATGATGGACATAGCGCAAACGCAAATCACGAATCGGCAAATATTCCTTTTCACCCCCCTGCAATGCTCCAGGTGCCTTCGGGAACCCGGCTCTCAATGCCACATCATGTTGGGTTACATCACCAAATGTCGGATACTCCCACCGTCGTGCCTGTTGTTCCCACACATAATTTGGCTCTTCATAACTATCCATGACACTAAACGCATCGGGCACTGTTAGTGCCGGGCCGAAGCCGACATGGACCAAAGCTCCGTCATCTAAAACGCGCATGGCGTAAAAGCTGCGATTGGCCCGCAGAATAAACAGCCGCTGCTGTGCATCAAAAGTAATAGCATCAACCATAAACGACTCCGATGATGCAATACAATCTGCGAAAGTTCCACAACGTCTTTCCAGGGTCTTATTATTGTTCAGGCACATCTGTTTTCATGATTTCACCGAGTAGAACGGTGGCAAAACAGCCGGGCGGTGAAACAAATTTTAATTCCAGGAAAGGTCCCACGTCATCTGTGCCTGTGCTTAGTTGCATTTCTGTCGGAAAAAACCGCAGAGCGCGGCGGGAGCCTTTCGTCTTATAGGCCCGTGGTCCCTGAAATGCTTCCAGTGTCAGGTCGTTGGAAGCCAGAACTTTATTCTCCATTTCCAGCGGTACGCCTTCGGGCTGTGTCATGCGATAGCCGAACATCGGGCCGGATGGAGAAATTTCATGCTTATCGCAGCGGGCCTGCTCAATTTGCACTTTATCGTCCGCGGCTTCGACCCGGAACACCGCGCCAATATCGTGCTTCCATGCCAGATCACCGGGAAGGATTTTATTTAATTCACCCATGCGCATGCGCAACAACTCATTAAACAAATGAGCCTGCAACGCTGAAATAAGTAACCGCTTCAGGCGAATATCCACAACCCGCATGGCCTTATCCCATTGTTCAGGATTTCTCGCCAGAATGCTTAGCGCGCGGCGTTCATCGCGCAGATGCCCCGGCCAATGGGCGTTGGCCAATTCCAGATTGTTATTGGCAAAATGCCGCCTTGCCTGCAGCACGGATCCATGATCCACGCTTTCATCCGGTTCTCCCAGCCAACGGGTGAGAAATTCCTTACTCTGATTCCGCAGTAAAAACAGCCCCAGAAGATGATTATCCCGTCTCATGCCAAAACGCTGCATACCAAAAAAATTCGGCACACCGGTTTGCGACAATCGTGCCAGCACCGCCGCCGCCCGGTTTTGCGCCTCGGATACCGAGCCTCCCGGCTGACTCCATTCAGCACGGCGAATCTTGACCGTAAAGCGATTGCCGGCCAGATGGCCGATTTTAAGTTTATTGGTATGGCGTTTTACAGCAAGAATTTTGATGTTCGGCAATTTTAAAGCCGCGATGCGCTCGTGACCTTCATGTTCAATACTGAACGTTTGCCGGGCGACCGCCTGAGCATCCTTCAAACCCGCATAGCCCACTTCCATGGACCGCCGCCCCAGAGCCTTGGCAAACACATTCACCGCCGCCAGAGTCGGGATGCCACGTTTTTCAATATGGGCATAACAATGAATGCCGTTGCCCGATGGTTCATAAAGCGGAATTTCTTCGACAATAAAATCATCGGGACGAATTTTAATTTGTCCACCGATTCCGGGTAAATCGGCTGTGAGATACGGTGTTTCCATGAGGTTAATCCTTAAGTCCAAACGTCAACTCTCTGACCCGTTCATTCCGGTTTTCAAGCCCCGCAAGCCGAAGCCAGATCCCGCCCCAAGTGCCCGCACGCTTGCCACGATCGTCACCCAGAGGCTCCTTAGTTTAACGGATGTTGCCAGTTTTGTGTTGATTTTCCCGTGGGATCACTGGCTGAAAGGTGCATACTGCGTGTACAGTGAAGGGCATGGCTATTCGCTTCAAATCCAGCTCTGCCCCCAGATCACGTGATGCTCTGCTTTGGATTATTGTTGGCGTACTGGTGATATGGGGCACTTGGCAAGCCATCAAAGTACGGCAGCAGGTGCTCAACGCATTGCACCGGCACCATTCCACAACAGCCCCCGGCGCCACCCAGGCCGCGACCCGCGGAAATGCAACTCCACCACAACTTGACGCGTCTGGTGATCAACCGACCGATCAAACCCTGACCCCAAATGCTTCGCTGAACCAGCCCTCGGAAGTAATCCACGTTCTGGCACCCGGCCTGTTAATGCGGACACAACGCCAAATCCAGCAAGCCAGCCTTGATCTCAAACATGGCCATCTACTTATCGCCCGCCACAGCTTACAATCAGCCCTGCGACATATTTCTGGATTGGGTGAAAAATCGGCCGCCACTATCCGCAAGATGCTCATGGAGATTAATCAACACAGTGTCTTAGGTTCTGCCATTATACCCGGTGATGAGCTGACAAGACTTATCTCCGTACAGCCCGGAAATTCTCTGGATTATTTAGCCGGATTATATCGCATTACACCAGCCATGATTCTGCGGCTGAATCCGGGCATCCGTCCGCGATCTATGATGGCGGGCACCGCTGTGAAAGTCATTCTCGGTCCGATGGATGCGCATATTATTCTCCATGCGTCGCGTATAGACGTCATGATCCGCCGGCATTTCATCGCGGACTATCCATTTCACCTTGTCACGCCTGTTCAACCAGCCCCCGGGCGATACCATGTGGTTCATTATCTGCCCGGCCCGTTAGGCCTTGATGAATGGATTTTGCAATCAGAAACCGGCCAATCCCGCCTGATTTTGGCCGGGGGCGATATTCCCAATACTGACATCAGACTGTCGAGCAAGGCCATTTCCATCCTCCATCGGATGATAAATCCGGAATTTTCTCGCATTGATGTCGAACCATGATAAAATAAACAGTGTTTCCGGGTGCGCATTACCGGCCGCCGGAAACATTTGCGGAATTGGATCGACCCATTATGGCCATAGTTGTTCAATGCTACCATTGCCACAGCCGACTGGAACTTGATGACGGTTTCCGCGGTGGTGTGTGCCGTTGCAGCAAATGCGGTTCTCTGCTGAAGGTACCCGCCACCGCCGGTGCTGCAGATGCCGATCGCACCCGCCCCGCTGATCCTGGCATTCGCCCCTCCGGCAACCGCCCGCGGGATCCCAACGAAGACCCCGGCTTATCAGCAAGCGGCTTTCGTGATCAATCTTCCCAAAGACCCGCAGTTCCGCCAGCAGCCGGCAGCGGATCTTTTGCAAGTTCCTCCATGCGTCCAGGAACATCACGACCCAAAAATTCTGGCCGCCCGGCTCCTAAGCCCGCCGTACCTGACAACTTATCCGGTGTGCCGCAATCGCCGATTATCACTCGCAAAGTACCACCCATACGTCCAATTACCAAAAAGCCCCCGACCGAGCCGATTCCTCCGACGAAAAAAAATACGCTTCTGCTATGGACGCTGGCCGGCTTCATTGTTCTTTTTGTTGTAGCTGTAATTGTTGTGCTTGTTGTCATATTCAGCCGCCATCAAACGCCTGCATCTCCGAGGCGAAGCTCAAAAGCTCCACAAAGCAACCCGGTTGCCGCGCCCTCAGTTGGCGTATCATTTCTTGGAATTCCACTCACTGGAAAGCAAATTATCTTCAGCCTCGATGGCTCTTCGGCCAATCTCAACAGCTTCAATCTTCTAGCCGCCTATGTGAAGCACACCATTGGCGTGCTAGGAAGCACACATGAGATTAAATTTGCGCTTTGGACGCCGCATGGCCTCAAAGTGTTCCCAAAACAGGGATGGATGAATCCGTTGCAGGCCGCTGGTGCGGAGCATCAGTTACTGAATTATTCCCCCTACGGCAGCACCAGTGCCGTCAAAGCCATGATGGCAACCCTTAAGCTTGGTGGCGATCAAATTATTTTTGTAACAGCGAAAGTCTTTTTCTCCGATTCCCAGTTCCCGAAACTTATCGCCAAGGCCCGTGCACCCGGCCAACATATTGATGTCATATCCGTCAACGGTGAACGAAAAGAATTACAGCAAGTCGCCCGGCAATCCGCCGGCCAATTCCGCTTTATCACCGTAAGCGATCTGCAAGACGCGTTGGGGCAATAAAATAAGCCGATTCAAACGGAGCGTACTCATCGGGCGCATGACACGTTGCGCGGCGTGGGCCTACCTGCCAAAAACCGCCCATCACCCGATGATAATACGTCCTCCTGGCAGATATGGGCGCAGCTCCACGCGGTGTTGCAACGCCGCGCTATACAGAACCGGGCCGCTTTTACGCGCGGGTTATTTTCCCGCGACCAACACGGATTCCGGCAGTGGCGTTGCGCGTGTCAACAATTCGTCGCGCGTGCAGCACGATAAATGGCCAGTCATAAACCGAGTGATCAGTGGCAATAAGTACAAGGTCGTAGCGCTTAAGATTTTCGGCGGTTAATGGGATGGACTTCATTTTCAGATCATGCTGCCGCTGCGCGTGCGTTCGAGGGATAAACGGGTCATTGTAATCCACTCGCGCACCCCGGTGCTTAAGTTGTTCAATAAGCACAACCGAAGGCGATTCGCGCAGATCATCAACATCTTTTTTATAAGCCAGTCCCAACACTAGAATCCGTGAGCCGCGGATCGACCGGCCAACATCATTAAGCGCATCGGCCACTTTTCCAATAACGTAATATGGCATGGCGGTATTTAACTCGCCGGCCAATTCAATGAAACGGGCGGTAACATCGTATTGTTTGGCTTTCCAGCTTAGATAAAATGGATCAATTGGAATGCAATGACCGCCAAGTCCCGGACCAGGATAAAACGCCTGGAATCCGAAGGGTTTGGTTTTAGCGGCAGCAATGACTTTCCAAACGTCAATACCCATACGATCAAAAATAATCTTTAATTCATTGATCATGGCAATATTGATGCAGCGGTAACAATTTTCAAGAATTTTTCCCGCCTCGGCAATTTCGCAACTCTCAACCGGCACGACCGTTTTAACCGCTTGCCCATACAGGGCGCACGCGGCTTGCAGCGCCCCGGCATCCATACCGCCCACAACTTTCGGAATATCCACCGTCTGAAAATCTTTGCGACCGGGATCTTCGCGCTCCGGAGAATACGCGAGAAGAAAGTCTTTTCCGGATTTCAATCCACCAGCTTCAAGCACCGGCAGAACAACTTCACGGGTTGTACCGGGATAGGTCGTGGATTCGAGAATAATCAACTGGCCGGGACGTAAATAAGCTGAAATCGCCGAGGCGGTGCCCGACACATACTGCATATCAGGCTCGCGATTGACAGTCAGCGGCGTGGGAACACAAATAATCAGCGCATCACAATGCGCCATACGGGAAAAATCGACCGTCGGAGTAAAACGTCCATCCCGCACAAGACTTCGGATTGTTGCCGGAGCAATATGACGAATATAGCTTTTGCCGGTTTCCAGCATGCGGACTTTTGCCTGATCCACATCAAAACCAATGGTTACAAAGCCGGAATCGGAAAATGCTTTTATCAGCGGCAGGCCAACGTAGCCCAGACCAATGACTCCCACGACCGCCTTTTTTAATTCAATGCGTTGAACCAGTTCGGGAACAGACCAAGAGTTACTTTTCATCCGCGTTTCCAAATTCGAGGTTATTTATGAGGTGGTAGTGTCATGGGGACAACATGTTCGACGGCCTGCTGAACTCCGGGCCGGTCGGAGGCCGCCTGATGATGGGCCAGGAAAACCAGTCCCAACAGCACCAGCAATCCAATCACAATTTCAACGGGGTAGTTTGTATCCATACTTGTTTTTCACCTCGTAGAAGCTTATTCCAAACCGTCCGCAATTCTCCATCGGCTTTCTACAACGGACCGTGGCGCGAAGAATGGTGCATCTGTGCACCTTGAAAAAGCCAGCAGACAATCAGCAGCGGCACGCCAATACACAACATGGCATCGGCAAGGTTAAATATCCATGGCCAATAATGCAGGAGTATAAAGTCCCGGACTTTACCATGGTTGAAAGCCCGATCATAAAGATTACCCATGGCCCCCGCCAGAATCAGCCCCAGCGCTATTTGCATCACCCATTGGCCCCTCTGCGTGTTCATGAACACATAAACAACAAATCCGATGGCGACGAGACTGATGAGAATAAATAAGGGAGCCAATCCAGGCCCAACGCCGAACACAGCTCCGGGATTAAGCGTTGTCCGCAATTGAAGAACATCTGGAATCAGCACCACATGCTGTGATCCCGGCCCGTAACCAAGTTTGGCAAAAGCCAGTTGCTTTGTCCACAAATCCGCTGCCAATCCACAAACCGCGATTAATCCAAACCGCAACCAAGCCGCCGGTGAGGAGCTGGCCAATGGCATCATTACGGCATCTTGCTTAGGCAGCGATGCATCAGCTTTGTCCGGCGGATTTGAAACTGAACTCATTGGGTGATTCATGATATGCCGCCCAGCCGATGCAAATCAGCCGATACATTTCGACTGCGTATGGTATTCTAATAAAGATCACACCCCACGCCAAGGACACAATGGCACACAATGGTACGAATATCCCATTGGTCCTGCCTGCCAAGCTCGCAAAGTTTTACGAAAATTTAATGTGGCGTTATAAACCTATTCATTGCAGTAGTCCCCCGGCAAACCGCAACTCCGTCGGAATTATGCTACTACGATGCACTGCGGTGATAAAAATTGGCCATCCATCACGAAGCGCTATATCAGCCGCATGAGCGTGAAGTCGTGTTAATCTTCCTCTTCGTCCGCCATTTCGGCCGCAGTGGTGTCTGCGCCATTACGCGGCAACATGCCACTTTCAAGCATACGGGCGTACTCAATGCAATATTTCGCCCAAGGTTTGGCTTCCAGGCGGGCCTTACCAATGGGTTTACCCGTGGCAACGCAGATACCAAAAGAACCATCCTCTATGCGAGCAATGGCTTCCTGAATTTCTTTAAGCAGTTCACGTTCACTTTCAATAAGTCCAAGCGTAAATTCCTGCTCAAAGTTATCCGTTCCAACATCCGCCATGTGCATTGGGCTGCTGGAATGATTATCCTGATTCCGGAACGCTTCGCTTTCCATCGAACCGACATCACCAAGAATTTCCCGCCGTTTGTCCAGCAACAGCGTCCGGAAATTTTCTAATTCCGCCTTCGAAAGTTTTGGTGCCGGTATTTTAATTGTCGTACTGCGTGCCAACGTCGCGCCGTTAATGCCATGCGATTTGCCGTTGATTGGCTTGCCATTAATGGGCTTGGATTGATGTGATATTGGAGCGCTTCGGCTTTTTGCAGAGCGTGTTGGCTCCGGTCGCGAAGCGGCCTTCCCAACACGGATGACTTTATATGCAGCCGCCTTGCTCGGGGCTTTGACAGAAGACTTCCCGGCGGCCTTCTTTTTTTGAGATTTAACTTTTGCCAACGGCTTAGCTTTGGGTTTTGCCTTCATGATTGCTTTACGGACAGGCTTTACCGCCTTGGCTTTGCTTAATTTCTTCGCGGGCATGTACACTCCATCAACTGCCGAAAACAAACTTTTCTACTACGGTTTTCACCTTGTTTCCCACCCATTGCGGTACTGCGCCGCGCAACGTGGCAAGATTCATTAACATATCGGCACAACGCCGGTAAGTCAATTGCAACACTTCACTATTTTTCACAAACAAAAGATACAATAGCTACATCTCCCTGCTATCCGGCTTGCCACCCTTGTGCCAGTCTATCGCGAAAATGGCCTGAGCACCCCGATGACCACTCCCTGAATCGTTACATCCGAATCCACATAAATCGGAGCCATTGATTTGTTGGCAGGCTGTAATCGTACCCGATTTTTTTCACGATAAATGCGTTTGAGCGTAGCGGCACCATCCGGAAGCAGCGCCACGACCGTTTCTCCGTCACGCGCCGTTGATCGCTGCTCAACAATAACCAAATCACCATCGGTAATATGATCTTCAATCATCGAATCACCGCGCACGCGCAGTGCAAATGTGCCAAAGCGCGATGCAAACATATCTCCAAGACTTATTGTGTCAGGGTTTTCCACCGCTTCAATCGGTCGCCCCGCCGCAATGGAACCCGCCATTGGAAAGTCTGTCGCCTGACTGTGCTGATTCCATGGTTCAGGCAGCTTCACTGCCGGATGCACAGTCAAAGAGCGTGCCCTGTGCGGCTCCCGATGGATCAGCTTTTTTCGCTCCAGAGCCTGAACGTGCTCGAACACGGTGACCTTGGATACGCCGAGTTGGTCGGCTAGTTCCTGCATCGTCGGCGAAAAGCCCTGCCGCAACCGAAAGTCGCGGATAGCGGTAAGAATCGCCAATTGTTTCGGCGTTGGTGTCATGTGTATTCTCCATAATACGAGATTGAGTTATTTTTTTTGTGCCAGCATCCGCCATCGCGTTGCGTGAAAACTTGCCGATGCTTGCCCTCGGCACCGGTAGCGTTGCCAACACCGGCTGCGGAAATTTTACTGCCATCTCTGATTTGTCCCCCGCGACCGCACGAGGCGGTGCGGCAGGCCGCATCGTTCCCGCCCAAGGTGAATATTGACTTTCCTGTCGGCATACTGGGCACGGCTCCAACAGATCAGGCCGTGCTTCGCTTCGATACCGTCGCCCGGGATGGATTCCCAAAAACACATCACGCATTTCTCGGAATAGTAATTTCAAAGGTGAATAAATTTCCCCGGCGGAATCGTCCTGATCTTCGAGTTGTTGTGGCCTATACCGGTGTGCATACCAGTCCACCACATATTCCCCGCCCGGGCCAAAGCTGCACAACGGCACATCCATTTGACTTAGTGGCCGTTCAAGAGCTAACTTTCCATTGGCCAACAATTTGGCCGTCTGAATGCGGTAGATTTTCATCCCGTTGCGCTGATTAGGCGACGCCGATGTGGAATTCTTAGAACTGTCGCTGCATGACGCGTTTGCCGCGGCGACGCCCGATGTATCGAAATGTGAGCAGTTGATTACCATAATTCTGGACTCCTTTCCATTTCATGCCAGCGACGGAACCTGCCATCGCAGAAGCCGCCGACTCGCTCAAAGCACCGATCCTGGTACTCTGCCTCATAGTATGTCGGAACATTACGACCTCTTCCTTGAGAAAATCCGTAAGGCATCTGTTTGGATAATATACAGAACATTTTACGAACGTCCAGCCCCGAAAGGAATTTTCTCCATTTTTTATCTAAAAATCGTTGATATGGCTTAAATTCGTTCGGAATTGGGAGAAAAGATTGAAATAAATGCCCTTTTGCGAAAACAACGTTCGCTGATATCATATAATCAGGATGATGCTAAAGCCGTTTTTTACGCCGGTACCCGATGAATCTGGAAAATTAAATATCATTTGTTGAAACTTTTCTTATAAGCCGAAGTATAATGATGAAGGTGAGACTGATAACAGAAAAGAGGATATCACCATGAAACCAACGAATCTATATCCAATACTGCTTCAATCGTCGGCAATGTCCAGACGTGGGAGAGCTACCGTTCGCTTCTCGCGCGGGCGCTTTACCTGGTCGGGAGCATTGATGCTTGCGGCAATGGCGGCACTTGCTGCTGGCGGCCTTACGCAACGCATTTCCGCGCAGGTTATGGTGCAAACAGGTAATGCCCTGGATGCCAATAATCAAGTTGGTTCCGGCGGGAGTAACAGCCCCATTCCCGGCTACGTTCCGATGAATCCCAATGCCGTGGGTTATGCCAATTCTAATACCGGCATGTACAACTCTGTGCCCCGTGTTAATTATCAAGTTGTGCCTGTGACACTGCCTGATGGCGCAACGAGCTTCGCGCGTATTCCGCAAATTGGACAGTCATCATTTGGCGCAAATGTACCGCCCTCCGCGATACCGCTGTATAACGTCAACGCCATTAGCTCAGGCGTACCAAGTTCCGCGGTCAATTCCGCCTTGGGATCCCAAGGCCTGATGAATTCGCAGGGCGCGTTGGTTCAAACCCCTGTCGGCATGGGCGGTAATCCATATTCACCGTATGCGATCAATGGGCAGGCCTACACCAATCCGGCGTACACGTCGCCTTATAACAGCCAAAACCCGGCGGCTCTTATGCCCGGAACCGGCATTTCCGCTTATACCACCCCCGGTACACCCGCCGTTCCCATGGGGTCAACCAATGGCGTGGTGGGGCAAATCAGCCCGCTGTTTGGTTTGCGGCAAGTCAGCGTCCAGCAGCCTATCTCCGGTCAGCTTACCAATCCTTTCGGCGTATCGCCGGAAAACAACAAAGTCACCGGTCAGGAAAACCAATCGCAAAGCCGCAGTTCCTTCAACAGCCTGACGCCAATTAATGTTGGCACCAGCCAGATTACTAATTCTCAGGCCATCAATGGAAATACGAATAATTTCAAACCGACCCGCCCCAACGGCCAGGCGATTAATGGCTCGGTGAATGCCACAAATACACCGGGAAAAATCGCCGGTGGCGGATTGTATCAACAACTCCTGTCGGAATTGGCTGGCGGAAGGGCTTCCAACATCACTGCGCCGGGCCTGCCGGGCAAGCCCGCCATGACGCTGACGAACTTAACGCCGAAAACGCATCAGAATATCCTGACGATCGACCCCATTACCGGTCTGCCGATCGCCCCGATTACCTCCAAGCGTTTGATTGGTGTTTCCAACGGCAATGGACAACGCGCTGTTATCAACACCCGCAATGGCCCGATGGAAACCATCGTCCCATCCGGCATGGGTAGCAATGGCAATATGTCCAATACACTGACAACCCAATTGCAGGCCGGGCAAAATATCGGCATGTTGAACTCGCTGGCCGGTGGAACGCCGGGGAATTTTGGCCAACTGATGCGCCAGGCCGAAGCCGATCAGAAAACCGGACGTTTTGTATCCGCGATTGAAAATTATCAAAGCGCCATCCAATTGCAGCCCGGCAATGCCCTTCCGTTGGTTGGGCAGGCTAATGCTGAACTTGCCGCAGGCCTTTACCAAAGCGCCGCATACAATCTGAAATTTGTCTTTGGTCGCCATCCGGAATTAACCGCTCTGCGATATGATATTAAAGCTCTTTTACCCGCAACATCGCTTCATGCATCTCATCGCCAACTGCACCGGATGTTCACTCAAAAAAGTGACTTAGCCGCATTTTTATTGGCCTATATGGATTATCAAACCGGTCGCACGGCGGAGTTGAAAGCTACGCTGAACCAATGGGCGAACTGGAAAAACAGCGGTCCATGGCCCGTGATTCTCAAGAAGGCGTGGATAAAGGCGGATAACTCCAAAGCCGCTGGCCCAGCGGGATCGGGGAAACCGTGACGCAGTTTGACATCTCCCAAACCCAGGATCAAAGCGATTTGAACCCCGCTGCCCGGGTTGTTCGCGCCGATATAAACGCAATAGCTCATACTGCCGTGGAAGCCGGGCTTGAAGCTTCAGCCCGCCTGACCGATTATATTGACTCCGCCACGCTGCAGGATATACAGGACTCTCTGGCGTCGGTAGCTCGGGTGAAGGCGACCATTCTGGATTCTCAGGGTGTCCCGCTTACCCACACCACTGTCAGCAAACGCTTTCAAACCCGTTCCGCCGCGATTGCCGCCTCGCACAGCGCCAAAGGGGATACCGGGTTGGATCAACCATTCACCGCCCCTATTGTTGTCCGCGGACAGCGATTGGGCAGCATTGTCATTGAGCCGGCCAAAGCGGCTCCTGTACGCGCCGCCGCCATTAATGATCTGGCCGGAAAGCTGCAACTTCCGCCGGCGCAAGTCCGCACCATCATTGATGCGGTCAATCAGGAATCTCTGGTGCAGCGAACCGCCAGTGTTCAGTTTTTATATCTTCTGGCCAATGCTATTTCACGCCTGTGCGAACAGGAAATTCAACTGCGCCGCCGAATCGTTGAGTTGTCCACACTTTTCAATATATCGAACATGCTCACCGAGGCCCGCGGCCTGCAGCAAACCCTTGATCGCGTTACGTTCAGCGTAACCGAGGCTCTGAATGTCAAAGCCTGTTCGCTGCGGCTGCTTGATGATCAGCGCGATGAAATGGTCATTAAAAGCGTTTACAACCTCTCGGAATCTTATTTGCGCAAAGGCCCCATCATGCTCGGCCAAAGTGGCATTGACCGTGAGGCACTGGAAGGCAAAGTGGTCTATATTCCGGATGTCGCAACCGATCCTCGAATTATTTACCGCGATGATGGTCGCCGGGAAGGAATTGTTTCCGTGCTTTGCACAGCATTAATTTATAAAGACCGCCCCATCGGCGTTTTGCGCGTCTATTCCGCGGAACGCAAGGAATTTTCTGATTTTGAAGTTAAACTGCTGCAATCCATTTCTGGCCAGGCCGCCGCAGCCATTGAAAATGCCCGCCTCCAGCAGGAGACCGTCGAAAAAGAACGCCTCCAGCGGCAGGTGCAAATTGCCGCGGAAGTCCAGCGTCGTATGATTCCCGCCGGGGCACCCGTTGTCCCCGGCTTTGACATCGCAGCGCTCTATGCCCCCTGCTTTGAACTCGGCGGTGACTTTTACGACTTCATCGAATTTGGCACATCCACACTGGGCATTGCCGTGGCGGACGTGGTCGGAAAGGGCCTGCCCGCGTCACTGTTAATGGCCTCCGTGCGAGCCGCCATCCGCGCGTATGCCAATGATATTTATGATCTTGATGAAATTATCGCCCGCGTCAACCGGGCCATGGTTGCCGACACGCGCAGCAATGAATTTATTACACTCTGGTATGGCACCTTGAATTATGCCCGTCGGCAACTGACCTATTGCGCCGCCGGACACGACCCCGCCCTGCTGGTGCGCGATGGAAAAATCCAGGAACTCTCGGCTGGCGGTATGGTGCTTGGCGTAGACCCGTCCGAGCGCTACGTCAAGGAAGTTTTGCAACTGCAATCCGGCGATCTAATTTTCATTTACACCGATGGCTTGAGCGACGCGGTAAGCTTCAGCGGCGAGAAATTCGGTAAGGCCCGCGTGCGTGAAACACTTCTGCGATACCGGGAATGCACCGCAGAACAAATTTGTCAGAACATGATCTGGGAGACCCGCCGCTTCGTGGGCCTCAACCGCCGCACCGACGATACCACCCTCGTAGCTCTGCGTGTCACGCAGTAACAAACGTTACACCATACGATCAAACACACTTCATCACATTCGGCACCATCCTCACGGATTGAGAAAATAATACATTTAGTAACTACAAAACGCGGCTGTCCCCAACCAGTAATTCCCCCATGATTGTCGTGGAAAGCGCCGCAAACGTTAAGGCCAACGTATTGCAATCGGTAGAATGCAACAACGACAATACAACCGATAGCTGAATCTCCGGAACCGTTGGTACGCAAACATGGTTTTCTATTGGCAACGCCGACAGCAACACATATTACGGTGGCACCAACATTGCGGGAACAAGGGCGTTGCCCTCAAATACCGCCTCGCTCCCCCACTGGTTCAGGAGCTATTACACTTGATCCCGGGGGCAATAACCCGTGATTCCAGCAGCAATCTCTGGCGGTACCAGTGCTGTCAGCATTCAGTTTTCCACAACAGCGGTCGCCCGCCATCCCCCGGCCAGGTGGCGTGTTCAGCGGCAAACACGAACACAATAACTTAATTTTTGAGCATAGAAATCGTGATACAAAATCAGAAGTTTTTTTATCAAATCGACCTATTTTTATTGCCTTAGAAGTGCTACACTCCCAGTAATGGTGCAGTGCTTAGGGGCACGCCATTCCGATAAACGGCAAGATTGGTGAAATGACAGTGAATTTCGCGAAATCATGCGGTGTGTCGATTTTGTAATTTGGTTTGGATTGCGGGCAACTTCATAACGTCCCTCTGGAGGAAATGATGGGTTTGAAAACAACCAAGCGACTTGGCGTGGCCGCTACTGCGACAAACACGTCGAAGCATGTATTGAGGGGATCAACGCTAGCAAGATTATACTCTGGCTCGTTGAAAGAACGGTCCTTCTGCGGTGATCGCCTGGATACCTGTTATGGCAACTTTGCCGGAGGAAATTTCGCATCGGGCTTCAAAAAAGGCATATCCTCAGCGTTTGCAATCGCGGCATTGATAGCAGCAATTTCGCCAGCGCTCGTCCACGCCGACATCCTCTCGTCAAAACGAGGCTTTGCCGACACTAATGCTAATTACAATGATCTCCAGGCCTCCGGTGCCAGTTGGTACTATACATGGGGTTCTGGTCCGGCTAATCCGGGCAATTTCAACGCCAACTTCTATCCAATGTTTTGGGATGCGCCAAGTCAGAACACCATCAATCAGGTGAAGGCCACAAACCCGTTATACGTCCTGGGCTTCAACGAGCCGGATAACCCAACCCAGTCAAACATGACCGTTGCGCAAGCCATTTCTTCGTGGAAGATGATCTCGACCAGCTTCGCGGGTACATCAACGCAGTTGGTCAGTCCGGCAGTCGAGGACACCCCCACGGGCCAGCAGTGGCTCGAGAACTTTATGAGCCAGGCAAAAGCTGACAATCTCACGGTCAATGCCATCGCATTTCACTGGTATGACGATAGCAATCCGTTGACGCCGCAGCAGGACGCCACCGATTTCCTGAACTCGGTAGCCTGGTACCATAACACGTTTCATTTGCCGGTGTTGATAACAGAATTTGCGGTCTACGATTGGGGTGGCGGTTACACCACCGCCCAGATGCAAACCGGTGAACAGCAGTTTCTCAATATTGTGATACCGCAACTTAATTCGCTTAGTTATGTCGCGGGATATTCCTACTACAACTGGTTTCAAGGCTTGCCTCTTTATTCGTCACAAACCGGCACCAATGGCAATCCGGATGTCCCAAGCCCGCTGGGATATACCTATGTCGGCGCGGTAGCCAGTGGTAACACCGCAAATATCAGTGGTGAAAATCTCGGAGAGCATGTGGCGTACCTCACCGGCGGCACGCTTACCATGACTGCTAGTCTTGGAACCGTTAAATACATCGAAGCCTTGGCCAATACCAGCGATATTACTGGCACTATCAATTGGGGCCTCGATCCGTCCTCTTCGACCAACTGGGTAAGCGTCCAACCTGGTGCGACGCTGTATAAGTCCGGAAGCAATACCATTACCTTCGGTGGCGGAACCATTACCAACGATGGAACCATTCAAGTTGCGCAGGGCGTGTTACAAATTGCGGCAAATACCACGGGTAGCGGATCTATCCTGATATCCAGTACAAGCGGAACAACGGGTTCAACCGCACAGCTTGAACTTTCAGGAAATATCACCGTAAGCAATGCCATTACCATTGCACAAGTCAGCGACCTGACACAACCCGCGAGCATCCGAAATGTCAGTGGAACCAATACCATCAGCGGCCCGTTAACCATTACTTCCGGCGGCGATCTGGTTCGCGTGCAATCCGATTCCGGACTCCTGACGTTAAGCGGCCCGGTCATCACCAATACAACCACGGCCAGCAATCTCTTTTTGCAGGGTACCGGCAATGGAGTGGTTACCGGTGCGATCTCCGATAATCCCGTTTTTGCGGCTGGACAACTCAACGTCTGGAAACAGGGTACGGGTACATGGGATCTCACCGGAGCCAATACGTATACCGGTACAACCACTGTATCTTCCGGCACACTGCTCGCCGATGGCAGCATGACCAGCGCAACAACCGTCATGGCGGGAGCCGTGCTTGGCGGCAATGGTCAGATCAATGCTGCGGTTAATAATTCGGGTACCATCAGCCCCGGCCATGCTGGAAGCGCTGGAACGCTGACCATTGCGTCACTATTCGTAGGCAACAGCAGCAGCCTGAATTTTATTCTTAATACGCCTAACTCGGCCGCCGGCGTCGGGGGCAACAGTCTTATTGCCACAGCAGATACCACGCTTGGATCCGGCATTATTCTTAATATCGATGCGGGCTCTCAATTTGGCATTGGCGTATATCATCTGATCAGCTTTTCCAGCACGATAAACAATCTGGCTGATTTGAATTCATGGATCGTCAATGGTCCATCCGGCTACGCCTACACGTTGAGCGATCCGGCTGGAATGATTAATTTGAATGTCACGGCGGTGCCCGAGCCACCAGCGATGGGCTTGCTGATGTGCGGCGGACTGCTCTTGTTGATACGTAAAGCCAATCGCAGAGCGGCAATACGCAACACGTAGCAGCTTTATTTTCAGCGACATTATGATTAACATTGCTTTTTCGATCAGAGAGTTGTCACTTTAATCTAAAGGATGAATGTGTTATGCCCGTTAAAAAAATAATCGTTGCCATTGCAATTTTGGCCTGCATGTTGGTACCAATCAATGGAAAAGTCTTCGCCCACAGCATTAAAAAAGGGGTGGGGATGGGCCCAGGGAACAATGCGGCGCTCTGGAAAAAACATTTGAAAGAACTCCATGTTCACTGGTTTTACACATGGGGTTCCGGGCGGCCAACTGCCACACCAAATACGGTCACGTTTGTTCCCATGATCTGGGGTTATTACCCACATAGCCTGCCAGCAGCCATGAAGCAGATTATTCGTTACCATCAGTCGGGACTTGTTCAGGCCATGCTGGGATTCAATGAGCCAGATGGTAAGGGACAATCCAATATTAAAGTAAACGTTGCCCTGAAAGCATGGCCACAGCTTGAAGCGGCAGGCATTCCACTGGGCAGCCCGGCCTGTGTGCATCCGGACAACCCGTGGATGAAAGCGTTCATGCGCGGCGTACAACGCCATCACTACCGGGTAAATTTTATCTGCATTCACTGGTACGGCGGCCCAAACCCCAATGGCTTTATCGGCATGTTACGTAACATTCATCACTTGTATCATCGTCCGCTTTGGATTACTGAATTTGCCGTCGGTGATTGGCACGCCAATAAAACGCACCCGAATAAATACACTCCCCAAGTCATTGCTCGATTCATGAGAGCAGTACTTCCTGCTATGAACCGCCTGCCATACGTGCAGCGATACGCGTGGTTTCCGGCAGATAAATCCAAATTTACCCCGTTGGGGACGTCCGCCCTACTCAAGAAAAATGGAGAGCTGACCAAATTAGGTCGTATTTACGCAGCGGATTAAGATTCCCACAGTCACAGATTGAAGGCACGCAAGGCCCCGAATCTAGAAAGTCCGCTCCCGAACCGATCAGTCAGAACCTGTATTGATGATAAAAGCCTTTATTTTCGTGATCGTTCTGTTTTTGATTGCCTTTGTTGCAAGTGCGCAAGCAACGACATTCTACGTGTCCGCACAGCACGGCGCGGATACCAACAACGGAATGTCAGCACGCACTGCGTGGAGAACATTGAGCCGCGTCAACCGCGCCCATCTTGCGCCCGGAGATCACGTTCTTTTCAGAAGCGGTGATGTGTGGCATGGGGCTCTCGTACCTGGCGCGTCGGGAAGCGCGGGGCATCCCATCGTCTTTGGACGATATGGCTCCGGAGCGCTACCGCTGATTGCGGCCGGAGGAATAGCCGAGGATGCGGTGCGACTATACAACATGCAGGAAATTACATTGCGCCATCTTGCCATAACCAATCATGGCAAAGGCGCCGCAGTTCGTCGCGGCGTAGATGTAGTGTTGGACAATTTTGGAACCGCCCGCAATATTGTTATCGAAGATTTATATATACACGACGTCAACGGTACACCCAAACAAAAAGATGACGGAGGCATTGTATTTCAAACGCTTGGACGCAAGGTTCCCAGCCGCTTCATCGGCCTGTACATTAAGCGGAATATTATTTGGAAAGTAGATCGCTCCGGAATCGTCGCCAGGAGTTCGAACGTGGCCCGCACGCGATGGTTTCCGAGTCTTAAAGTCGTTATTTCTGATAATTACGTGGATAATATTGGCGGTGACGGCTTAGTGCCGTGGACAACCGAGGGTGCTGTTGTGGAAGGGAATATTGCAAAGCGGTGCAGTCAACGATTTAACCAATACAACGCCGGTATCTGGGAATGGAGCGCCGATGACACTTTTTTCACGATGAACGAATCATTTGAAACCAAAGGCACGCGCGACGGCGAAGGTTTTGATTGTGACTATAACTCACGTGGCACGCATTTCTACCGCAATTTCAGCCATGATAATGATGGCGGTTTTATGCTTATATGCACACCGATAAACCACAGTGCCGCGGAAAACGCCGGCAATACCGGGTCCGTTATAAATGAAAATATCAGCCACGACGACCAAGGCCTGCTGGTTAATTTAAGTAGCGCGGTGAACGCAACCGTTAAGAACAATCGATTCTATGTGGGACCGCAGGACCACGTCGACTTTCTTACAAACAAATGGGGCGGCTGGTCAAAAAATGTGTGGTTTGTTGACAACACTTTTTTTATCAAAGGGAAGGGAAGCGTAACGTTTGGACATGGCATTAAAAGGCTCCGCAATGGTTCGTATCTCATTGCGCCCGGCTGGGGCGGAGTCACGAACGTCCACTTCGTTGGCAATACATATTCTGGAACGGTATTCAATTGGCCAAAACAATCGCCAACGTCGAAAAGGCATAGTCCACGACCTGTTGACATTAACTGGTCTTCGGAGCCGATGTTTAATCCGCGGCATCCGCTTGACTATCCAGCGTACCTTAAAGCACATCAGGCATGGATGGTACAGTTGTTCCAGAAGCAATTCCCAAATTGAATCGCATCGCCGACTCCAAGTGCCAGAATGGTTACCGATGGGAGGAAATAATACCAACCCTACCCATGAGCTTTCAATAAATTCTTTGAAATATTATGGCTCGTGTCATCGCTATCCATCCATATCTGCAGCCGCGACAGAGTGCGAGAAGGACCTCATGGCTATTACGCTTCAGCCAGTAGCTCACGTCAGAAGCCTTAAGGCCATCAGTCGTGGCCATGCACCCGGATACTTCAGCCGGTGTAATTACTTGGGCCAGCACCATGCGTAGGCCGTTGACCGCACTGCTATAACTCAATGATGGTTTTTCATATCCAGCAAAAATCGTGGCCGCTGACGACGCACCCTCCATGTGGCGAAGCGGAAAAGCGAACCTCAACGGGTGGCTGATTGTGTATTTCAATGAAGGCCTTCGCTGCCAAAGGCCCTGAATTCATCCAAATATCATTCAAAAAGCGATTAAATTCGCCTACAACGCCTGATTTATCAGGCCCCCCGTGTGATACAAAATCAGAAGTTTTTTTTAAAAAAATGACCTACCAATTCCCAAGTCATGAGCTATACTTAAACAATCTTACGGAGGTGGCAAATGGCTGCACCATATCGCCAGTTGCTAGGTTAAAACCTCTGGAGGCTTATTGCAAGGCTCTTTCTTGCAGAAATTGTTTGGTTTGAATTGTAATTGACTTGGCCTGATCTGATGTTCGGGCAATTTAGAATTGGTAGTTCATTTTTAGGAGACTATGCCATGAACAGCATTTCCCGTATCGAACATCCAAAGCACTGGGGGCGGCCCGGAAAACAGGGTTTTACGCTCATTGAATTGCTGGTGGTGATATCCATTATCGCCCTGCTGATTGCCATGCTGTTGCCGGCATTAGCCAAGGCCAAAGCGGAATCACTTAGCATTGCGTGCCTTGCAAATCTGCGGTCTCTGGGCCAATTAACAGATGAATACGCACAGTCTTGGGCAGATTCCATTCCCTTCGGCACGTCAACGGACACCAAATGGCCACAGCAATGGGGACAATGCAGTTGGGACGCACTTCTTTTTTCGTTCAAGCAAGGCATCCGTCCTACCCCAAATTGGGGGCTTACCTACAGCAACGGCAATCAATATGGATTAAATACACCGAGCATGGCAGTCGCTTACAACGCCCTGTTCGACTGCCCGGCCGAACTGATCGTTCCTCCGTTGGATAGCGCCAATATGTCATATTCCGCCAATCCCAATTTCTTTATGAATTTCACCGAGTGGAATAATAAAACGTACACATTCAAAATATCGCAGATAACCGATCCTTCTCACGCCATTGCCATTGGCGATGCCAATCAATTGGCGCTTCCGGGAGGCTACTCAGGATGGACGTTCGACTGGCAACAGAACTCCGGCTCATGGACCGGTCCGGCGAACAAATATATGGCTTACCTCAATTATCTCGTGCCGCCTGATGGACTGATCGGCGGAGAGACTGCAAATGAGGATGCTCCACTCTGGAAAAGCGGTCAGGGCCTACGTTACCGGCATATGCAAAACGGCCCGAACAGTGGCTACGCCAATGCCGTGTTCTTTGATGGTCATGCCACTACTATCCCCATCAACAACAATGTTTCCGGCGCAGCTCCGGGAAGCGCTGGCACCACAGGGACTGTCGGCCTGCGGATACTCAATATCATCAATCCGAATTTGCCGGAGAGCGTCCAGCAAAATCCTTACTGATGCTCTGGGAAACTTCCACCAAGCGGAGGCTTAACACAATTAAGCCTCCGCTCGATCTGGAATCAATAGTGTGAAAAAGGAAGTTATTCAGGCCTTAACATGCGTGTCCACTAGGCTTTTTGCTTTGAAATATCAAGGCGGCCATTTATTTTAATATTCCATACAAGGAGAAAAGAGTTATGGAACGTAAACATCTCATCACAACAATCAGCGCACTGGCTGCATTGGCAACGCTGGCATCAGCCAGTGGTGTATTCGCTACCAACATCTCGATTATCAACGGCAATTTCGATGAAATCTACGCCAGCCAAGCCAATTACCAGGCGAGCCTGACAAATCCATTGAATGCCGTCTCCGCCACGCTAAGCGCGACCAATGGCGCTGCCAGTAAAGGCTTGGGAGGCACCACCTTCACTTCCCCAGTCACCTACTCCGATGGAACATCCAGCTCCAGTGGCTATGTACCGGGATGGTCTGGGAGTGGTGGTGTAGCCGCAGACTCCAGTGCGGGAAATATCCCCGCTGGAACCTACATTCAGGGCTATTACTTTAACGCGTACCAAATTTTAACCACAGATGTGCAGCCCAATACCACATATACCCTTACGGCAGATATTGGCACAATTTACGTTCCGACTGCTTATTATTACGGAGATACTCTTGAACTCTCCTATGGCGCATCTGTAAGCGGCACGACGTTTAACGCCGGTACGGCGTTAGCCGGGTTCAAGGTTGCAGGCACGCAAACATCGGGCTCCGGTGGTTATCGCCCCGCCTATCAAAGCTATAACCAGGTAGTTTTTACCGCCACCACCGGTGCATCAGTATCCGGACCGTTGGCCATCAATCTTGGAAATTATTATGGCTCTGGCAAAAATGGTGAGCTGACGGCGTTCAGCGGTATTACCCTTTCAGCTGCCCCAGCGGCCGTGCCAGAAGCTCCGACGTTGGCTTTGCTGGGAATCGGGGCCTTCGCATTGCTTGCTTTGAGACGCAAACGGGTGTAAATAGCCTCTTACACGCGGTTTATGAAGCGGGCTGTGCCGCCGTTTAGCACAGTCCGCTTATTTTTCCTTTTTGGAGTATCTCGGATAAAACGCTGCACCTTCCTTCAGGCCGATGCTGCGACAGGTCTTGCTTCGGATGCAGTTCCTCATGGCAGCAAGCCGCGACGATAGAACTTGCTGGTATTTCAGACGGATGACCATGTGGAATCGATACCGATCAATCAGAACTGTTCCCGGTGGTGCCGTCGGTTGCTCCAATATAAAGGCGACCATCTTCTTGAGGATTCTGAACGCCCCGAATCTGGCTGGCGGCGTTTAACTGAATCCATATTGATTGCTTAGCACAGAGCCGGTTCGATTAATGGAGAATTTTTAACAGCGAGATGTTGCAAAATATGAGACTTCGCCGCTTGTCGGAATCGGATTTATGGGTGTTTTGGAACATGCTGCGGGAATATTTTTAAGAGAATTTGGACAAATTGATATGTTACCATCTAAAAGAATGAAGACTGTCATCATCTCACTGATTTTTTTGGTATTGTTGTCCTTACCGAGGATCAGCATGGCCCATAGCTTTAAAAAAGGCTTGGGACTTACTACAAGAAATGATCCGATACCATGGAGCAAGCTTTTGGTGAAACTTCATGCTCATTGGGTATATACATGGGGATCACAACGTCCGACCACTACGCCGCTTAATATTGACTTTGTACCAATGATTTGGGGCTATTATCCGCGTAGTCTGCCGGGGGCAATTGCTCAGATCACTCAGGATGCCCGCAAGGGTATGATCCATTACATGCTGGGATTCAATGAGCCCGATGGGCCACACCAATCGAAGATTCAAGTGAAGACTGCTTTAAAGGCCTGGCCGGCACTGGAGGCCGCAGGTATTCCATTAGGCAGCCCGGCCTGTGTCCGTCCGGATGGCGTGTGGATGCGCACATTCATGCGTGTCGCAAAGAATCGTGGTTATCGCGTCAATTTTATCTGTATACACTGGTACGGTGGGCCAAATCCCAAAGCGTTTCTGAATACGTTAAAGCGCATCCATTGGTTGTATCACCGCCCGCTATGGATCACCGAATTCGCTGTTGCCGATTGGCATGCCACTAAAAAACGCCCCAACATCTATTCCCCTGAGGTCATCGCCAAATTTATGAAAGCGGTACTCCCCGCCATGAACCAATTGCCTTATGTTCAGCGTTATGCTTGGTTTTCAGGGCCTCAAAGCAAAACCACAAAAGTTGGCACGTCAGCACTGTTCACCAAAAGTGGAGCTTTGACCGCCATGGGCCGCATCTATTCGACGGATTGATCAGCGGCATTGAATTTATTGGCTGTTATTTAAGCACAAAGTGACCAAATCCAACTGCGGTCTATGAATTTAAGGAATCAATTATGTTCTACCTTACATTCGACTTCACAGCGATAAAAGCACGTTTCGCAGGAGCGGTGCTTCCGATGCTGACATTATTGCTGGTGCTGCTAGTGGTGACGCGTAGTCCCAATACCACATCCGCCGAGCCAAGTTTCGCACCGCGCTACATACGTCTGCTGGATCGTCAGTGGCAGATTGATAAGATGGCCGGCTTTCATCAGTGGCAACCAACGGCGGTATTGACTTCCGCCGAGTTGGCACAGTTGCGTTGTCCATGGCCCGAAGGGACATGGAAAGCGGCCCAATTGCCGGATGATTACATTGTGGCGGGAAAATTTACCCACCGCGGCCGGAAGTACAACTACGGAAACGGTCACGCGTTGCACGGCTACCTGCCGGTATATCCGGCGTGGTATCGGCGGACGTTCAGC
>Ga0080006_1148234_pt1 | contig 58626 bp, 59 predicted proteins | sample RS3BMetagenome_FD_69209 | JGI IMG/M metagenome (GOLD analysis project Ga0080006, IMG submission 69209) | Ferric oxide microbial mat and aquatic microbial communities from Rainbow Spring, Yellowstone National Park, USA - RS3B (SPADES... ...
TTTTGTTTATTACCTATATCCATTTACCATAAACGTTCTACTGCTATTGGATATATACTTTTTTCGCAATTCATCTCCTCCCTGAAGGTCGGAGCTTTCTTGCTTATTTTTGGTAATAAAGCCAAGAAGCCAAATTAACATAAATTAACGCAGCCTTAACGGGTATTTGTCTTGCCTTACTTTTGTCAGTTGCATATTAACCCTGCCAGATATTATACTGATCGTATAATTATGTTGTAGACTCTGGAGGTGTATATCGATAATGATAAATGCTGCCAACAAATGGAAAAGGAGGTTATTGCTAGCTGGTGTCACAGGTCTTCTGTTAGTAGTTGCTGACTTTGGCATATCATTCCTAGGAAATACTGGTACTGTTGCTGTGTCAGTCACAGCTGGATCATCCAATGGCGACATAGTGTTTCCGATTTCTGCAGGTGCCGCTGCTCCGTCAGAGCTCTCTACATTAGGTTATAGTTCTACAACTGTGTTTACTACAGAGTACGGCTCTACGGTTTCGATAGGGACTACTAACACGTTTTCGACTGCGAAAAACCCCGGTTGGACACCTGTTGCCAATTCTGCTGGTTCGGTTACCACTGCTGGCGATATAGCTTTAATTGATGCCTCATCGTATGCTATAGGAAGCGCAGCTGATGTGTATTTGAGCGTATATATCACTAACCTTACTAATCTACAATATGACTACTCATCATTTGCTTTCCCGTTTGATATTTATAAGTGCTCAGCTACTGGAGCTACGTGTACTAGTGCCTCGGCATGGACAAGTGTCTATCCCTCGGGTAGTGCGCCATTCATTACTAATACTGATGGGGTTGTGACAATTGAGCTTCCTGCAGGTTACTTTTACGATGTAACGTTTGACACCGGGGGCTCTTTTTACTGCATATCGGTTAGCACCACTAGCCCAGCTAGTCTTAGCCCAACCTTCTATTTTGCAGCGCAGCCCGTGTAAGGACTGCGGTAGGGTTGGTTTGAAACCACCAGAGGTGGTTTAACAAGTGAAGAGTTATAAGTGGCAAAGGAGGTGGCTTGTTGCAGCAGCTGGTATTGCTGCAGCAAGCCTGGCCTCAGGTATATTTTGGCTTGGTACAACAGCAACTATACCGATCAATGTAACGCCTCCACCTGGTGCTAGTGCTACAGGCGGAGCAGTTGCAACTGTTGTGCCCATGAACACATCAGTGTCGTCATGTCTTTTTGTTGCATGTCTAGACTCTGGCGTTAGCATATCCAAGCTTGAGGTAATGCAGCAAGACGTATCAAATATCAGGGTAACTATTGCGTGGACTGATGTCCTTAATGCCTCAAGAGTCCTTCTCAATCCTCATGCGCAGGTTTGGATAGGACTTTATTATCCGATTAGCACAGCATCTTCTACGGCACCGTATTGTTCTGGTACAAGCCCATATTCGGTGTTTTCAAATATTGTAGTTATCACCGATACTGATGGTAACACCTATTGTGCGCAGCTTGATCCGGTTACAGGAACCAATGTTGTGCTTAACGAAACGATGTTAAACAAGCATACAATAACTACAACTGTACTGCCGCAGACTTCCCTAAGCTCGACCCCACCTGCGTGCTCTGCCACAACAACAACGTGGTGCACGCCTACTAGCCTTTCTTCGACGACAGGGGTCGCAGCGCTTTTTGTGGTGGCATCAATTGAGGTGCCGGCTGGATTTCCTGGCCCTCCTGGCCAACAGTCGCAGGTAGGCAATTTGCAATTCTTTGTTTCGGTTAATGCGGTTTAATGGGGAGTATAATGCGCGGTAGCTAGAGAAATGACGCAAGAAGGTGCGGTTTTGCATAATCGAAATGCAAGCCAAGGAAGCAAGGTTGGGATTTTTTGGTGGATACTCCCAGCGCTTGCTTTTTTGTTTATCGGCGTGTATGCGTTTTTGGCTATAGCTTGGCAAGCGAATCCTCCGTTTGTGCCTGTTATGGGAAGCTCTATGTATCCAGTGTTGAAGACTGGTGATTTAGTTTTACTGCATGGAATAAAGCCTTCTCAGTTACGCGTCGGCATGATCGTTGCAGAAATAGTACCAACCGAATATCAAGCAAAATATAATTTGCCTGGACAGGTGGTCCATAAAATCATCAAGATTGAGCGAGGACCTGAAGGTATTGTAATTCAGACCAAAGGTGTTGCTAATCCAGGTCCAGATGTTTTCCTCGAGCCGGCAAATGGAGTAATAGGCAAGGAAATAGGAGTTATACCGTATGCAGGATATCTGTTCATATTTTTCCAGACACTGCAGGGGAGAATATTTCTTGCAACTGTTGTATTCTTGATAGTAACTTACATAATCATCGGTGTAGTGGAGGACTCTTTAGCAACGCGAAAAGTCGAGCAAGTAAACAGTTATTCACTAGAAGATATAAAGGAGGTAGTAAAAAATACTGTTGCAGCAGTACAACCAAACGCAGATAATGAGCATATCAAAGGGATCGTGGAAGCAACTAAAAGTCTTGTAGAAAGGCATGTTGAAACCCAAAAACAGATTGGAGAACTACTTGATGCCATAAACGAATATGGGATACACCTTAAAACGCATACTGAAGTAATGAAAAATCTTGGACAAACAACTCAGGAACTCAAGCAGGCCGCTTCAAGACTTTCGGGTGCCGTTGAAAAGTCTGGGTCCGAGGCTGACAAAGTGGATGAAAAGCAAAGGGAACAACTAACCGAACCACAAAAACAACCAAAGATTGTGCTAAGGCGCAGTCTATTTGGATATGTAGTCAAAGATGTTGATGAGCTTCTTGGAAGTCTTTTGGCAAAGCTTGAAGAGCGAGATAAGCATAACGAGAGGCTAAGGGAAGCAATAATTAGAATTGAAAATGAGCTTTCGGAGATAAAGAAACATCTTCAATGAAGCTGGCATCAGGCAAAAAGAATAGTTAGCTACAGTCACGCTAAAATAGACTTAATATCTCACAGACTTTAAGGGGCATGTCTTGTTAGCATAACGTTTGGTTATGAAATACAGTGATCAAAGCCGGGATTTACGAGATCGTATCGTTGTACTCGACTTTGGGTCTCAAACAAGTCAGCTAATACTTAGAAGAATCCGAGAGCAAGGAGTGTATTGTGAGCTGGTTCCTGGCACAACGCCCTGGTCGAAGATAAGATCTGATGACTTAAGGGGCCTTGTATTGAGTGGTAGTCCTGCTAGTGTTTATGATGCAGATGCGCCAAAACCAGATAAGGCTATATTCGAACAAGATATTCCAATACTTGGAATATGTTATGGCCTACATCTAATGGCGCAGTATGCGGGCGGTGAAGTACAGGGCTCGCCGATTAGAGAATATGGTAGGGCTACGCTTACCGTGGAGAGACCTAGTCTATTATTACAAGGCCTTCCTAATGAATTTACAGTGTGGATGAGTCATGGGGATCATGTTTCCAAGCTTCCTTATGGATATAACGTGCTTGGCACGACAACGAATTGTGCATATGCGGCTGTGGGCTACCAAAACCGTTTTGGGTTGCAATTTCATCCGGAGGTAGCACATACCGAGCATGGCAAGCAGATACTTGCCAATTTCTTATTCAATGTCTGTAAGTGCAAGGCGACTTGGAGTCCAGGCTCATTTATAGATAGAACAATTGAAGAAATAAGAAGTCAGGTTGATGGGCAACGTGTAATATGTGCTCTATCAGGGGGAGTTGACTCGACAGTTACAGCCACATTGGTACACAAAGCCATTGGTGACCAATTAGAGTGCATATTTGTTAACAACGGCCTGTTGCGTAAACGCGAGGCAGAAAGGGTACTTGGCGTCATGTCGAGGCTAAACATAAAAGTGCGTTATGTGGATGCATCCGAAAGGTTTTTGGCAGCGTTGAAGGGTGTAGTGGATCCCGAAGAAAAGCGCAAAATAGTGGGTCATGTGTTTGTCGAAGTATTTACTGAGGAAGCAAGTAAGCTTGGTGATATTGGATTTCTGGCGCAAGGTACTCTTTACCCCGATGTTATAGAGTCTACCTCTTCCGACACATTTGGCGCAGCTCGCATAAAGTCACATCATAATGTGGGAGGGCTTCCGGAAAAGCTTCCATTTAAGCTACTAGAGCCATTAAGGCATCTTTTTAAGGATGAAGTACGGGAAGTGGGGCTTAAACTGGGTTTGCCTTCAGACATTGTTTTTAGACAACCTTTTCCTGGGCCAGGTCTTGCGGTTAGGTGCTTGGGAGAAATAACCAAGGAAAAGCTTGATATTCTTAGAGAAGCTGACTGGGTTGTTATTGACGAGATCAAAAAAGCTGGCTTGTACCACAAAGTGTGGCAGGCTTTTGCAGTACTAACTTCCGATTCGAGCGTTGGTGTGATGGGTGATGCAAGAACCTATGGAAATGTCATTGCGGTGCGGGTTGTGACTAGCGATGATGCTATGACAGCCGATTGGGCGCGGCTTCCTTACGATGTGCTTGCAAGGATTTCTTCGCGCATTGTGAATGAGGTGCGAGGCGTAACCCGAGTTGTTTATGACATAACAAGTAAGCCACCAGGAACTATTGAGTGGGAGTAAAAATGAAAGTCGCGGTAATAGGTTCGGGTGCTCGGGAACACGCGCTTGTCTGGAAATTAGGCCTTAGCCCAAAATGTGAGCGCATATATTGCATTCCAGGCAATGCTGGTACTGCTGGAATTGCTATTAACATACCTATTGGCGTATACGATATAGGAGCAATTGTAGCATTCTGCCGCCAAAATTATATAGATTTGGTCGTTATAGGATCGGAGACTCAAATTGAAATAGGGTTACCCGATGCACTGAGAGAGGATGGCATATGTGTATTCGGACCCAATAGGGCTGCGGGACAAATTGAGCTTAGCAAGGCATACGCAAGACAACTCATGGAAGAGTCAGGGATCCCGTGCCCAAAGTTTGGAGTGTTCGAACGCCCTTCAGAGGCTATATCGTTTGCGGCTGGGTTTGACGGAAATGTAGCGGTCAAGGCTGACGGACTCGCATTAGGCAAAGGCGTGGTAGTTTGCAGCAACATAGACCAGGCAACAAGCACTATTACCGAGATGCTACATGGCAAATTTGGGCAGGCATCTAAACGCATTGTCGTTGAGGAAAGGCTTTACGGAAGGGAGTTTTCTGCATTTGCGATAACGGATGGCAGAAATATTGTTGTCATGGACTGCGCTGTAGATTATAAACGGTTGTACGATGGTGAAGATGCGCCCATGACTGGTGGAATGGGTGGGTATTCTCCGGTTGAATTTGTGACGAGCTCTGTAAAGGAGGAGCTTAGGGATCGGGTTTTTAGACCTATCATTGAAGCTCTAAACGCTCGTGGCATTAGTTACATAGGGGTTATTTATGCGGGAATGATATTGACTGACGATGGTATAAAGGTTCTTGAGTTTAACGCAAGGTTTGGAGATCCTGAAGCGCAAATTTTACTTCCAAGAATAAGTGAAGATTTGCTTGATATAATGCATTACGCGGCGCAAGGGAGCCTAGGAGGTGATGGAAACGTATTGAGTGAATCATGGTCGACGGTTGGCATTGTGCTTGCGAGTAAAGGTTATCCTGCAAAACCATTAGTTGGTTTTCCTATAACACACATAACCGAGATCCCTGATAACGTTCTAGTTTTTCATGGCGGCACTAGTTTTGATCCTGCTAAGGGTCTTATTACATCTGGTGGACGGGTTTTAACCGTTGTTGGCAAAGGTGAAAGTAGAAGTTTAGCAAGAGAACTAGCGCTCAAGGCAGCATATACAATTAACTATGATGGCAAATACTTTAGGGAGGACATAGGCAAAGATGGCTGATGTAGGAATTTTAATTGGGTCTAAAAATGATTTAGAACACATTGAGCCATTGAAAAAGCTTTTCGATGAGTTTGGCATAAGCTACACAATTGAAGTCATATCTGCTCATAGGAATCCGGAGGGCGTCAGGCAGTGGGCAATTAAAGCAGAGGAACAAGGCATCAAAGTAATTGTCGCTGCAGCCGGCGCAGCAGCTCATCTACCAGGCACCCTTGCGGCATGGAGCAACTTGCCAGTTATTGGCATACCGCTGCCGACAAGTCCTTTAAATGGTCTTGACAGCCTGTTGTCGATAGTGCAAATGCCAGCTGGCGTTCCTGTTGCATGTATGGCAATAGGCTCCGCAGGAGTTTCAAATGCTGCCTACTTTGTAGCACGTGTGCTAGGGCTCTGGGATAGGTCGATTAGGGAAAGGCACGACAAAAAGCGCAAGGATCTGGCGGCCCAAGGCATATCTTCTTAGCTCCTATCCGTATTTGAATAAAAGGATAGGTTTCAAAGTTTGCAGGAGTGCACTGTATGGCACGCAAGGTGGCTCTTATTGATACAACCCTTCGGGATGCCCATGAATCTCTTGTTGGTGGCAGGATCTACCCTGATGATCTTATTGAAATAGCTAAGCATTTAGATAATCTTGGTTACTATGCTGTTGAAGGCAGCGGTGGCGCTACATTTGAAATCCAGGTACGTGAGCTAAAAGTAAACCCATGGGAACATATAAAAAAACTAAGACAAGAGCTTAAGCTTACCAAGCTTTTAATGTTAGTCCGGGGCCAGAATCTTGTAGGACATAAAAACTATGCCGACGATGTTGTAGAGGCGTTTGTGGCCTCAGCCGCAGGAGCTGGTGTAGATGTGTTTAGAGTATTTGATCCCTTGAATGATATCCGGAATATGGAGGCTGTTGTCAAGGCTGCCAAGAAACGAGGTAAAAAGGTGCAAGGTGCGCTTTGCTATACCGTAAGTCCAGTACATACTCTAGATTTATGGGCGAAATTAGCAAAAGCATTAGTGAAGCTTGGTTGTGATGAAATAACCATTAAGGATACTGGCAGTCTACTAGGTCCACAAAATGCGTCAGAGTTGGTGTCTGCACTAAAGAGTGCTGTAAAAGTTCCGGTTGGCGTACACTCCCACTGTGGCAGTGGGCTGGCACCTATTGCTTATATGGCAGCAGTAGAGGCGGGAGCAAACATTTTAGATGTGGCAATTTCACCGCTCGCTTGGGGAGCATCGCAACCTGCGGCGGAGTCTATATGTGCCGCTCTATCCAGTAAAAACTATGACTTAGGAATAGACATAGCAAAGCTGTACGAAGTTAAAGATATAGTACAGGGTATACGAACGAAATATATGGAGTATTTAAGTCCACTTGCTGATCGTGTCGAGGCTGATGTTTTAAAGTATCAGATTCCTGCTACCATGTTACAAGACATTTACCGTGAACTCAACCAGCAAGATGCTTTAGCCCGCTTAAAGGATGTACTAGCTGAAGTTAAAAGGGTTCGGGAGGATATGGGATATCCTCCACTTGTAAGTCCTATACGACAGATAGTGGCAAGGCAATCTATAGCTAATGTGCTTTCGGGTGAGCGATATAGACATGTTATCCAGGATTTTAAGGATTATTTGCACGGATTGTATGGTGCGCCACCGGTACCCGCTGATGCAGCGTTGCGAAGGCAAATACTCGGACGTGAAGAGCCTATAACGTGCCGCCCTGCGGACTTAATTGATCCCCAGATGGATGCGGCAAGGAAATCTTTAGGAAGGCTTATATCTAAGCCTTCCGATGAGCAAGTGCTCTTGTATCATCTTTTCGGTGAGGAAGCTCTAGATGTGTTATTGCTAAAAAAGGCTGAGGCAATTTCTGAAGTGAAAATTGACCAAAATGAGGTGGAAGAGACTTCCGAGGTAGAAGGGCATGCCACCAGCGTAGATACACAGGAGCTGAGTGAACCTGAACAGGTAATGGAATTTGAAGTTGAAGTAGATGGAGATATATTTACGGTACGTGTGAAAAGCAAGCAAGGTGTTGTGCAGACAACCGAGGTTGTGTCAACTATTTCAGAGGCTATTGTTGATGGAGCAATAAAAGCGCCAATGCAGGGAGTAATAGTTAAAGTTTCGGTAAATGAAAATGACAGGGTAAATATGGGGCAGGTGGTTGCGGTGCTGGAAGCTATGAAAATGCAAAATGATATAGTGTCTGATAGATCGGGTGTCGTGAAGCGAGTGTTGGTGCGGCCAGGTGATTCTGTTGCTCCTGGCTCCCCGATAGTTATCATAGAGTAGGCAAGGAGGCATAGCGCACATGGTTGCGAAAAAGCCATTTGACAAAGTATTGGTCGCAAACCGCGGCGAGATTGCCCTAAGAGTAATGAGGGCTTGCCGTGAGTTAGGAATAAAGACAGTTGCTGTGTACTCCGAGGCAGATGCTAATTCGGTGCATGTTAGATATGCGGATGAGGCTTACCTGCTGGGACCTGCTGCACCTACCGAATCTTATCTAAGATTGGACAAAATCATAGATATAGCCGTTAAATGTAAGGCTGACGCTATACACCCGGGCTATGGATTTTTAGCGGAAAACCCTGATTTTCCTAAGGCTTGTGAAAGTAATGGAATAGAGTTTATAGGTCCCCCTGCAAAAGCCATGGAAGTCATGGGGTCGAAAGTGGAAGCTAGAGCCACTATGCTTAGGTCAGATGTTCCTTTGTTGCCGGGTACTGGGCCGATTGAGGGTGAACAAGAGGCGGTAAAACGCGCAAAGGAAATTGGGTATCCCGTCATAATAAAGGCTAGCGGTGGCGGAGGCGGGATTGGAATGAGAATTGTAAATAATGAAGAAGAACTTTTGCCAGCCATAGAGAGTTGTTCAAAAGCTGCAAAGTCTGCGTTTGGCGATCCCACTGTATATATGGAGAAATATGCGCATAACCCAAGACATATTGAAGTACAAATCATAGGGGATAAATATGGAAATGTAGTATATCTTGGCGAAAGAGAGTGCTCAATTCAAAGAAGGCATCAGAAGATCATTGAAGAATCCCCATCCCCAGTTGTTGACGAAGAGCTCAGAAGGCAGATGGGTGAGGCTGCGGTAAGGGCTGCTAAAGCTGTGGGATACTACAACGCAGGTACTGTAGAATTTATATATTCTGATGGTAAGTTTTATTTCCTTGAAGTAAATGCTCGACTGCAGGTAGAACATCCTGTCACTGAGTTTGTTACAAGTTTTGACTTGGTCAAAGAACAGATTAGTGTAGCGGCAGGAAATCCTTTGTCATTTAGTCAGAAGGATATTGTGTTGAGAGGACATGCGATTGAGTTTAGGATTAATGCAGAAGATCCAAAGAAGAGTTTTCTTCCGGCACCACGGAAAATAACCAGGTTTGTGGTGCCGGGTGGTCCAGGAATCAGGCTAGACACAGGCTTTGTAGAGGGTTCGGACGTCCCACCATTTTATGATTCATTGATAGCTAAGCTTATTGTGTACGGCAGAGATCGCGCTGAAGCTATAGAACGAGGCAAGCGCGCGCTAATGGAGATGCAAATTGTGGGACCGGCAACAACCATTCCTTACCATCTCGCGATTTTGAACTCAAAGGACTTTGTTGACGGAAACTTAAGTACCCATTTTATTCAGGATCATCCAGAGCTTCTGACGGAGATGGAAAAGTATTATCAAATAGAATCGCCCTTATACTTGTCTGATGTTGCTAAAAAGGCTGCGGCAGCAGCTGCTGCTGTAAATGTTGTAATTTCTAAGCCCACACAAAACCCAGCCCCTGAAAACAAATAGTAGAAATGAACACCGAGCTTACCATGACACAGCAGCGTTTTTTAGAAGCTGCTGAAGCGATGAATCTAGATAAGGACATATGTGACAATCTCATGGATGCTAAGCGTGAACTAATAGTTAACTTTCCAGTGCGTATGGATTCTGGAGCTATCCGTGTATTTACTGGATTTCGTGTACATCACAATATCAGCCGTGGGCCAGCCAAAGGTGGGCTAAGATATCATCCTAAGGTTACACTTGACCAGGTTAAAGCACTAGCAATGCTGATGACCTGGAAGTGTGCTGTGGTGGGAATACCATACGGGGGTGCCCATGGTGGTGTAATATGTGATCCTAAGGTTATGTCTCGAGGTGAGCTCGAAAGGCTTACACGGCGGTACACAACAGAAGTAAGCGTTTTTATAGGTCCTGAAAGAGACATTATGGCACCTGATGTTGGTACTTCCCCAGAAGTTATGGCATGGATTATGGACACTTATTCTATGCATCATGGCTATTCAGTACCCGCTGTTGTCACAGGCAAGCCTGTTGAGGTAGGTGGCTCACTGGGCCGTTCGGAATCAACCGGTAGGGGATGTGCATATTTGGCCAATGAAGCTCTGAACTATTTACAAAAAGTCATAGAGGTTCCCACGGCAAGCATATTGGGATTTGGAAAGGTGGGAAGATCTGTTGCCAGGAGTCTCAGCCAGCTGGGTTGGAAAGTCGTTGCTATTGCGGACTCCTCCTATTGCCTTTACAACCCGGATGGTATAGATGTCGAAGCTGCAATTAAGGTAAAGCAAGCAGAGGGGGGATTAAATAATACGGGTCTTGGTAGATTAGTAGAGATTGAAGATTTCTGGCGCATACCTGCTACGGCATTTGTTCCTGCTGCTCTTTCGATGCAGGTAGATAAAAGAGTAGCAGAAGCGCTGGATGTTTCGGTTGTTGTTGAAGCTGCTAACGCGGCACTCACACCTGAAGCTGATGCTGTATTTGAGACCAAGGGCACCATGGTTATTCCTGACATTGTTGCTAACACGGGAGGGGTTGCCGTCAGTTACTTTGAATGGGTACAAGACTTACAAGCATTTTTCTGGCGTGAAGAGGAAATCAACAAAAGATTACATCAATTGCTGACACATGCATTTTACGATGTTATCAACATAGCAGAGCAAAGGCATATAAACCTTAGGAAAGCTGCTCTTATAAAGGCAATAGATAGCGTTGCGCGTGCAATACGCTTGCGCGGTTATTATCCCTAAGGCATTATCTTTTAGATAAGAAGATTCCGCTTACCTCAACGGGAGAACCAAGTGGAAGAGAGGCTACCCCAACTGCGGCACGGGTATGTGCCCCCAAAATGTCATTGATAATCCTTGATGCAGCATCCGCTACAAAAGAGTGACGCTCAAATGTCGGGACCGCACAAACGAAGACCACAATTTGTATTGCATCAGACACCTTTTCGATGCCAACGTATTTATCAAGAAGCGCTAAAATGTTTAAAGCACACAAGCTTGCAGCCGCTTGTGCCTGATGCTCGTCGACATCTTTCCCTACTATTCCCCTGTAAATTAACTCTCCATTTTGAATTGGTAGGACACCGGAAACATACGCATGTGCGTAGCTATCAGAGATATCCACTAACTTTACTGGTGAATACAAAGCTACTGGTGATGGCGGTGTGGGCAATGTTATCCCGAGTTCATGCAGCCGTTGCTTGGGGTTATTATCCATGTAACCTGATTATAGCTTACTTAATCGCTGCATTTCTAACTAGACTTGCAACCCCTAAAACAAAAGCTACAAACAATAGTATACCCACTGCTATTTCAGGCAGGGTGTTGAGGTTGCCATTTGATATTGAAGTGTCGTGCGTCGCATGGTTTGAAGTGTTGTGCCAGCTAAATGATGTCGGTTGTTCGGGCTGAGCCCCGTTTAGTGGCGCAGACAGCAGGGCTGATTTTCCTGTAGATGTGTTCCAAAGGGCAACATAAATTAAATTCTCATTGTTCACTTTGCTTACGGCAATTGCTGAAACCGAGCCTGGAGGCAAACGTTGGCCAATATTAATTGTTGTTGATGGTGTTGCTAACCATAAACCGCCGTTAGCTGTGCCACCACCGTCGCTTGCCAAGACTTCTTCGTTGTTGCTACCTGGAAGATATTCGCATGCAGATATGTCCTTTTGAGCAATGCCATTTACCTTTATCCAGGTAGAGCCTTCATCTGTGGATATATATGCGCCTGTCTGCGTGCCAAGCACAATGGGTCTGAAGTTTTTAGTCGCCTTAGGTGCACCAGCTGACAGACAATAGACAGATGCATTAGGCGACGGCAGCGCAATTGGCTGCCAATCAGCACCACCGTTTTTGGTTATATAAAGTTTAAAAGGCATATTTGGTTGCATACGCTGAGTTGCAGCCATTACAACAGGTGTTCCGTATATTACCAAGGCTGCAATGTTTGTTACGGGTATATGATCCAGCGAAGTTGCCAATAGCTGTGATCCTTGGGTGTTTTGTTTCAATACTCCATGATTTGTGGCAAGGAAAATATAAGACTGTGAAATGGCAAGACTGTATACAGTGAGTCCTTCAGTCGATTTAACCAACTTATAGCTGAGCCCACCATTGTCAGAAATCAAGAGTCCTTTATTTGTTGTTATGTAAACAGTATTCTGGCTAAATGGCGAAAAGTAGACTCCATATATAATGGCACCAATGAGAGGATATTTGGCTTTTATCCACGATCTTCCGTATGTGTTTGAGAAGAAGATAGGACCAAAGGCTTTGGCAGCTATTATTATGTTTGGTTTAGTTGGTGATACAGATAAAGCAAGGATAGGCGATTTGGTATTACCTGGCATGAATGAGACTACCTGCCAAGAGTTTATTGACGCTTGAACTGTACGTTGGGTCCATACTGTAAAAGTCAGAAGCCAAAGGGTTAAAATGGCAATTGGCAGTTGCTTTCCTAGTAATGTCTTACTCATATTGTATTAGGATAACGATGTTGTACAGCAGTGTGCATAAGATTAGGACATATTTTAAGTTGATTAATCTATGGAATGTTAAGTGTAACTATGCGAGCATTTGAGGGACAGTAAAGATGGCAGGACCAGCTGACTTCTTTTTCAGAAGAAATCTTTTTCAGAGGGGTATACGTGAGCTACCAAGGATGCTCAAGGTGGCTTATTGCCTACTACGCGATCCGGAGGTGCCAAGGGGTAGAAAAGTTGCTTTTTTAGCAGCCATAGGCTTTATTCTGAGTCCTCTTGATGTGCCGGAGTGGGTACCCTTTATTGGTGACTTAGATGCGCTTGCTTTGATGTTGTTGGCAGCGCGGCTCTTCATTGCCGCGTGCCCAAGTTACCTTGTCAAAAAACACGAGCTAGCTGTAGACCAAGGTAACAGTGTATTCGACAGCGACTTTGCTGCTGCGCGCCAGGTACTAGCCTCTGGTTTTGAACTATTTGAAAGAAGTTTAAGGATAATGTGGCAACGCTACCGTAATGGAGGGTTTTGACGATGAAAGTTCTATTAATAGCTGATGTTGAAAAGCTTGGTAAGGCAGGAGAGGTAAAGGATGTAACTGATGGGTATGCTAGGAACTTTCTCATTCCAAGAGGTTACGCGATTGTTGCTACCCCAGATATTGTTACAAAAGCTAAACAAATGCAAGAGGCGACATTGCGACGAAAACAAAAGGAACTTGCGGAAGCAAAAGAGTTAGCATCTCGCATTGAACAGACTAATATTGTTTTGCGTGTCAGGGCGGGGGAAAACGGAAAGCTTTATGGATCAGTCACATCTGCAGACATAGCTGATGCTCTTTACGCACAAGCTGGTGTGGCAATAGATAAACGTCGAATAATTATCGACGAACCGATTAGGTCTATTGGAGAGCACAAAGCGAAGATAAAGTTGCATCCAGAAGTTACGGTGGAGCTAAATTTTGTAGTTGAGCCAAAGTGAGTAAAAAGAAGGGATCTCCACAAATAGGGTTGGTACCTCCGCACAGCGATGATGCGGAAGCCGCTGTTTTAGGTGCCATACTACTTGATTCGCGCGCGTTGTATTATGTGGCGGATCTGCTAAAACCAGAAGATTTTTATCACGAAAGTTATGGAAACATTTATCGTGCGTGTCTGCAACTAAGTGAGCGCAATGAACCCGTTGACAATGTAACTGTGTGTAACGAGTTGGAGAGCATGGGTCTACTTGATAAAGTGGGGGGATATGCAGCCATTGCAAATCTACAAGCGAGTGTTCCGACATCCGCAAATGTTGAGCATTATGCCCTAATTGTGGCGCGCGATGCGGTTAAAAGAAGGCTAATCCAAGCTGGTTACGACATATCTAGGCTTGGATACGATCAGTCACTAGATGCGGAGCAGGCGCTCAATGAGGCGCAAGGCATAATTTTTGGGCTTTCTGAACAGGGCAAGGTTTCGGAATTTGCACAGATGGGTGAACTTCTAAGAAGCGCTATGCAGCGCATAGACGTCATGCAAGAGAGAGGTAGACCTATTGTAGGAATTTCGAGTGGATTTTACGATCTAGATAACATAACAAATGGTTTTAGGAATTCAGAGTTAATTATTGTAGCTGCCAGGCCGTCCATGGGCAAGACATCATTTGCGCTCAACGTTGCGGTGAATGCGGCGTTGAAAGAAAACCTCCCGGTTGCTGTTTTCTCACTCGAAATGACTAAAGAGCAACTAGTCGAAAGAATTCTTTGCTCCTTCGCTAGAATAAATGCACAACATTTACACAGGGGAACTCTGAGTGAAGAAGAGTACGAAAGGCTTGCATCGGTTTTAGGACCGCTGGAGAAAGCTCCAATCTACATTGACGACGCACCTATCGTAGATGAACTTCAACTTTTTGCAAAGGCGCGAAGAGCTCGGATTAAGTACGGCATTGGGCTAATAATCCTGGACTATCTGCAACTTATGAAAGGCAGATACAGCGATGAGAATCGAGTGCTTGAGGTTTCCTCTATTTCGAGGTCGTTAAAGAGCTTGGCACGCGATTTAGATGTGCCTGTAATTGCGATTTCTCAGTTAAATAGAAGTCCTGAGAATAGGCCGGACAAGCGTCCTATGCTTGCCGATCTTCGAGAGAGTGGGTGTCTTGCTGCACAGACAATGATATATTTAAACGATGGCGTAGCAAGACCAATTGGATGTTCGCTACATTTGCAGTCATTAAGTGTGCTGGCAAAGCCGGTGTGCGGCGACTATGTTCAAACACATGTTGCTACAAAAGTTTTTGTCTCAGGAACAAAAAAACTATATAGGGTAGAGACAGAATCTGGTAAATCAATTGAAGCTACTTTGAATCATCCGTTTTTGACACCAACGGGATGGAAAAGTCTTGAAAAGTTACAACCCGGCTCATACATTGCTGTAATTGATGATAAGCAGTGGAATACAAAATATGAGAAGATACTCAAAGTGGCTTATACAAGGACTGATCTGGTATATGATATGACAGTACCTAACGTGCATAACTTTGTTGCCAATGGTTTTATAGTGCATAATTCCATCGAACAAGATGCGGACCTTGTACTTTTTATATATCGTGAAGACGTATATAGAAAGCCCGATGAGCCACATGACAATATAGCTGAGCTAATAGTAGCTAAGCATCGCAATGGACCAACGGGTACAGTGAAACTTAGATTTGTTAAAGAGCATACTAGGTTTGAGAATCTTGATGTTATCCATACGTTGACATGAGATAACGCTTGGGTTAAAAGGAGGCAGACAGTGGTAGTTGTTGTTGTAGGTGTTCAATGGGGAGATGAGGGTAAAGGAAAAGTAGTTGACCTCCTTTCAGAAAAAACAGATGTTGTAATACGGGCTCAAGGTGGAAATAACGCTGGCCACACTGTCGTAAACGGTAGCCAGGAGTTTAGATTTCATCTCATACCATCAGGCATCCTAAATCCTAACACTGTATGCATTATAGGGGCAGGCACTGTAGTTGATCCTAAGGCATTAGTAGATGAAATTGACCAGCTTGAGAGCAAAGGGGTTAGCGTCAAAAACTTGATTATATCTGATAGGGCGCACATGATAATGCCTTATCATCCCGTTTTCGATAGGCTAGAAGAAGAGGTTAGAGGAGATGATCGCTTAGGCACCACATGGCGAGGGATAGGCCCAGCATATGCAGACAAAGTTAGCAGAATTGGCTTCAGAATAGGCGACCTACAAAAGCCGAAATTCTTAAAAAAGAAGCTTCATTTTGTGGTTGGTAGAATAAAAAACCCAATTTTGCGGAAGTTATATGACGCTGAAGAGTTTTCTGAAGATGCTATCTATGACGAATACTTGATATATGCTGAACGGCTTGATCCTTACATACATGATACGTTCCCAATTATTCAGCAGGCACTCACCAACAATATGAATATGTTGCTTGAAGGCGCACAGGGAGTTATGTTGGATCTAGACTTTGGTACGTATCCTTATGTGACATCGTCGTACCCTGGCGCTGCTGGCGCTTGTGTAGGTTCGGGGATACCGCCCACCAAAATTGACCTAGTCCTCGGGGTGGCCAAGGCATATACCACGCGGGTGGGATATGGTCCCATGCCAACTGAATTAGAGGGTGAGCTGGCTGATTATATCAGGACAAAAGGTAACGAATACGGGACAACAACAGGTAGACCACGGCGGGTTGGGTGGCTTGATGCATGTGTCTTACGTTATACATGTGCACTCAATGGAGTGGAACTGCTTGCTTTAACAAAGCTCGATGTGCTTACCGGACTTGAAAAGCTTTACATATGCGATAAGTACGAAGCTAAAACTGGTATTGCATATCACCCCATGGCGAATATTAGCCATCTAAAACATGCTGAGCCTATATACGTAGAACTAGATGGCTGGGAGGACGATATCACAGGATGCAAGACCTATGAAGAGCTACCAAAAGCATGTAAGTACTATATACAAGCCGTAGAAGATCTCAGCGGTGCAAAAGTCGCAATAATTTCGGTAGGTTCGAGAAGGGACCAGAGTATTATAAGACAGCCTATTCTCTAGTGTTCCTATGGAATAAAAAAGGCCGAAAAGTCGTAAAGCACATGCGTAAGTATGGATGATGATGTATTGAAGTACTTTCGCAGTAGCCCAAGGCTTACCGATAGAATAAAAATATTTAGCGTGTCGACCGATAAGCCATACTCCGTATGCAGGGCAGCAAACAGTACGGAAGTAAAGACTATACCAAGACGCGGCTGAAGTGCTCCCCTAAATAGTGTCTCCTCACATATTCCCGCCACGAGCCCTGCCGTAACAGCGCCGGATAAATTCTGTAAATGGCCGAAAAATTTTTCTTCTGCTTTTTGCAGGGTTTGGCTAGTTGAAGGGGATATATGATGAAGCGCAACATCAAAACCGAAGCTAATAATCAAAAGTAGAACTGTTAAAATAACCGCAGCTAAGATGCCTTTCCATGAAGGCATGGTCAGGCCAAGTCGACTTAGCGCTTCCTTTGGTGAACGTCGTATAAAAATTCCAACTCCAACAAACGCAATTATTAAGAAGGGAATTTCGGATAAGATAAGGTCTGTCTTTGTTATACCAGGACTTGAAGCTTCAATAGCTAATACATTAATTATCAGTTGGGTACCTATTTCATAACTTATGACCAATACAGCTAAAGAAATTGCACATGCGTGCAGTGTGGAGTTTGGGTCAATGGGAATAAATCTTGCAAGCATCTTGCGAACATCGGGAAGGGTTACGGCCATAGCAATAAGACCACCAGCCAGCATAATTATGTATCCTTGAGGATGGGTTGCTATGTTTTGCACATTTTTAAGAGCCGCTGTGACCCTCTGGTTACCTATTAATTTATAGGATTGTGGCCCCAGTTTAAGTGCCACATATGCAACTAACCCGCTAAGCGCATTTATGACTATGAATATGGAAGTTACCCATAAAACTATGTACACTATAGCCCTGGCAAGGCGATGCTTTTGGTAAAAGTTCGCAACAAAGATGAGAGGTACTGGGGCAAGCGTTATTAAGTCATCTTGCCACTGCACCAATATTGTCAAATCTTTTGCCATGCTTGTTCTAGTTATTTGTTGTTGAGGCTTCTCGCACCTAGCGCATTCATAAGTTCTAGCGGAATTGGAAACAGTACCAACGTGTTGTGTTCTGCACCTATTTCGGATAACGTCTGAAGATACCTAAGCTGCAGTGCTCCTGTTTCTGACACTAGAACTCTTGCAGCATCGGCTAGTGTTTGCGCCGCCTGGTACTCCCCTTCAGCGCTTATTATTTTTGCTCTCTTTTCTCGCTCAGCTTCAGCTTGTCTTGCCATTGCTCTTTGCAAGCTATCCGGAAGTTCGACATCCTTTATCTCGACAACGCTAACCTTAACGCCCCATGGCTCGGTTTCTTGATCAATTATACGTTGTAGCTGCTGATTAATTTTGTCGCGATTAGCTAAGAGTTCGTCCAATGTACTTTGACCCAGGACTGATCTAAGGGTAGTCTGAGCTATTTGAGATGTAGCGTTTACGTAATTGAATACTCTTGTAACCGCCATTTGTGCATCGACTACAGCGAAGTAAACAACAGCATTTACCCTTACTGTAACATTATCGTGAGTTATAACTTCTTGCGGTGGTACCTCCAGAGTTATTGTCCTTAGGTCAACTTTAACTACCCTATCTATACCAAAGGGAATAATGAAGAAAAGGCCAGGCCCTTTTAGCTCAATAAGCCTGCCGAGTCGGAAAACAACCCCTCTTTCATATTCTGCCGCTATTCTAATACTTGAGGCAGCTACAATAATCAGAAACAAAATAACAACTGCGATAATTACTCCAGCAACCATATTTAAGTTACACCTCCTCCTTAAGACTACATCCAAATAATATGCCTTTTGGAGAACTAACTGCTACAACTTAACAAATGTTGTTAATAAACTGGTAAGAACAAAAAAGCAATATGGTAGTGTCAAATAATTGAAATAATTGCTGACTTGCCATAAAGCAAAGGTATACTTCCAGCTAAGGTAATATGGCTGTGCACTGAAGCTATGCTCGTGTCGGGGCATATGTGAAAAATAGGGACAGCATAGTGTTGTGAGGATACGGTGATTCTGGTAGGGATTGAAATTAATACAAGATGCGCTTAAGGCTATTCGACAGTGTTACCGCTCCAGTCTATTTGCCACTGTGCTAGCTCCACGACGTTTCCGTCAGGGTCTTTTACGTACAGAGATTTGCGCTTCTCGTCAAATTCAACTGGCCCATAAGTACTGTAGCCATTTTTTTCCAGCTTTTGCTTTAGCGTAATCAGCGTCCCGTTTCTTACATATATGGCAAAATGAACGTGAATACCTCCCCGTGAGCCATATATTCCCCGTTTGCCTCCCGTTTGTTTTGGCCAAAGCCCTATAACCTGATGCTTTCCAATACCAAGCCAAACTGCTTTCCTTTTGCCTTGCCATTGCTCAACAACCTCCAGATCAAGCAGTTCTTTATAAAAGCGCAAAGAGACTTCAAGATCTCTTACTTCGAGCACAAGTTCTAGAAGCCCATTGGCATACATGAACGGCAGTTCGACGACCTAATAATTATGTTTGCAAATATTGTTTCAACTTTAATAACTTGTATACAAAGTATCATATAAGTTTGTCCCCGTGGATGGAAGTCAAGGGCTATTTTTTATCTTTATCAAGTAAAGGTCAGGCCGTTCTTGAGTTTGCCTTAGTTGCGCCAATCCTTATGCTTTTAGTATTTGGAGTTATCGACTTTGGCATTATGTTTGAGCACTCTATAGCGGTTACTAATGCTGCAAGGGATGGAGTAAGATGGGCAGTCACTCATCCCACAGCTTGGAGCAATGCAAATCCCGCGCCTAGCAGCACCATCGAAGGACAAATCCAAACTGCCGGCGGTGTCTCAAACATACCAAATAATGACCAGACTATTTCAATATCATATTGGGTACCTTCATCGAGTGGTGGCAGTACTGAATGCGGATACTATAGTGCCAGCTCAAATAGCTTTGTAGCGTTAAATGGTTACACAGAAAGTACATGTGTTATCCCAGGGAACTTAATAAAGGTGAGCATTCACGCTACTTATAACTTCATAACCCCCATATTTTCTGCACTTTATCCTCAAGGTATTTCCATCTCATCAAGTGCCATAATGATGGAAGAAGTGTAAATAAAGTTTTTGGCACATAGGGGGTGAGCCTGGGTGCGGTTTGAAGTTGTGTCTTCGGAGCTTGCTGATACTCGACTGTATGATTGCGAAGGCAATCAAGTGCCCTTCTCAAAGATAATATCAGACAAGAGAAAGGTAATAGTATTTGTAAGGCACTTTGGCTGAATGTATTGTAGACAACAGGTGGCGCAGTTGCGCCAGAGGTTACATGACATAAGGGCAAGAAATGCGGATCTTGTTGTAATTGGCAACGGAAGCATGGAGCAGGCTAAAACTTTCAAGAATGAGTACGCGCCTGAAATCGATGTGTATACTGATCCCTCAAGAAAGACATATAGGACTTTAGGAATGAAAAGAAGTGTGATGGCTACCATAGGTCCTATGACTTGGAAAAATGCCATAAATGCGATAAGGCAAGGATTTAGGCAAGGGGCACTACAGGGAGATCCTTGGCAATTAGGTGGTATTATGGTGACCGACCCTAGTGGAGAGGTACTTTATAAGTATCTTAGTAAAGTAGCAGGTGATCATCCGGATCCGATGGAAATTATTTCTAAGCTTTGATGCCAGGACATATATTGTTGCTAGAGATTAAAAATTTGAACGTTGTTGTATACGTAGGTGGTCAAAAAGCCTCCATAGTGCACCACGTCGACCTGGAAATACGAAGTGGGGAGTGCGTGGGCCTTGTGGGTGAATCGGGGTGTGGCAAGAGTTCTTTGGCGCTAGCAATCATGGGGCTGCTTCCAAATAATGTCAAGGTGGAATCCGGACTCATACAGTTTATGGGTTTAGACTTGCTGCAGCTATCGGAAAAAGAACTTAGTACTATACGTGGAAGGCATATAGGCATTGTGTTTCAAGACCCTATGAGCTCACTTAACCCTACCATGACAATAGGAGAGCAAGTTGCAGAACCTGCACAGGTTCATCTTGGCCTTAATAAAAAGCAGGCCATGCGAAAGGCAGAAGAGATGTTGGCACTTGTAGGTATGCCCAACGTAAGGCAAAGGCTTAATGAATATCCACATACACTTTCTGGGGGCATGCGACAACGTGTAATGATTGCGATGGCTCTTATATGCGAGCCAGTACTACTTATATTAGATGAGCCGACAAGCTCACTTGACGTTACAATACAAGCACAATTCTTGGAACTTGTGGACCGAATGCGTGCTAAACTTGGTATGGCCGTGTTGCTAATAACACATGACCTTGCCGTAATAGCCGGCAGAGCAGATCGCGTTGCCGTTATGTATGCTGGCTCCATTGTGGAGATTGGTGACACAGAGCATATTTTTTATAGACCTAAGCATCCGTACACTTATGGGCTACTTAGGTCTGCTGCAAGTGTAATGGATGCGGCCAAGGACAAACTATTTTCAATTGAAGGATCACCTCCCGACCCTTTTCATTTACCCTCTGGGTGTAAGTTTCATCCCAGATGCTTTAATATGATTTCGCGCTGTAAGCTTTTTGAGCCTATGCTTATAGGTCAGCCAGATCAGCTTTTCGCATGCTTTAACCCAGTGCGTGAAACTTCAATTGTTTTAGACAAAAGTGAACGCTAAGCCCCCACACCCATTAGTCCCATTCAGCATTGATTCAGACTTGCCAACTTTTGTGCAGGTGCAGGACGTAAGTAAGTACTATCCAGCGGGATATCACATGTTTAGAAGGCCTACGGTATTCATAAAGGCAGTAGTAAATGTTTCGTTTTCGCTTTATAGAGGAGAAACTTTTGCTTTAGTTGGTGAATCAGGATCGGGAAAGACCACGCTCGGTAAACTTATTACAAGACTTGAGGTCCCCGATTCAGGGCAAATATTTTTTGATGGTATTGATATTACAAAGGTCAAAGGGCGCAGCCTAAAAGAGCTAAGGCGCAAGGTGCAAATCGTTTTTCAAGATCCTTTTTCATCACTCGATCCGCGGATGCAAATCGGAGAGCTTTTGCTTGAACCTCTCACGATACATCGCTTGGGTGACCGTGTCGAGAGGATGCAAAGGATTTACAGAATGCTTGATGAAGTAGGAATACCAAGGCATTACATAGATAGGTATCCACATGAGTTCTCAGGCGGGCAAAGGCAGAGAATTGTTTTTGCAAGAGCACTTATGTTGCAACCTACGCTTGTTGTAGCAGATGAGCCAGTATCAGCTTTGGATGTATCCGTGAGATCACAGATACTAAATCTAATGCGCGAGCTTCAGCACCGGCATGACTTGACTTATTTTATTATTTCTCACGACCTTTCCGTGGTTAGGTCCATGGCTGATAGGGTTGGAGTAATGTATCTGGGCAAAATTGTGGAATTAGCAGCTGCTAAACGTCTTTTTAGTCAGCCAAAGCATCCTTATACTCTTTCACTTTTGGCTGCTGCTCCTGTTGCTGACCCTGTAAGAGAGAGAACTAGGGCAAGATTTAATTTGCAAGGAGAAATACCATCCGTGACACAAAGACCGACCGGATGTCCATTTCATACCAGATGTTGGAAAGCTGAGCAGATATGCGCAAACGATGACCCCGAGTTAAAGGATACAGGCCAGGGCCATATGGTAGCATGTCATTTTCCTTTAGATAGCGAGGAGTTAAAACGTTATCTACCTTGAAGCCTTATTTCGAGAGAGTCTCTTAGCGCGTCTCCAATTAGATTAAATGAAATCACTGTAAGAAGTATAGCTAAACCGGGGGGAACTGTCAGCCACCAATAGCCATCCATAGCATAGTTGAGGCCATCTGATAGCATACTTCCCCAATTAGTTGCGGGTGCCGGCAGTCCGAGTCCTAAAAAGCTTAGATATGCAACAGCTAAAATTGCGTCGGCTATTTGAAAAGTTGTATTTACGACTATAGTGCCAATAGCATTGGGGATTATATGGCGGAAAATCGCCCTGCCAGGCCCTGCGCCGAGTGTTCTTGCTGCCTGCACAAAATCGCGAGTTTTAATGGAGAGTGTCTCCCCACGTATTAGTCGGGCTGGTACTAACCATGAAACTATAGCTATAACAATTATAAGTTCGAGCATATTTGTAGTGGTAATGCTAGCAAGTACGAGAAGCAAGAAAAGGGCAGGTATGGATAAAAATGAATCAACAATCCGCATCATAAAACTATCAATTATTCCGCCTGCATAACCTGCAATAGCTCCCCATGCCGCTCCAAAGATGGTTGCTATTAAAGCTGCTGATATTCCAATTTCAAGTGAAGTTTGGCCTCCTATCATAAGTCTGCCTAGCACGTCGTAGCCAACTGGTGTGGTACCCAGGGGGTGGGCAAGACTTGGAGGTTGGTTTGCTATGGATAGGTTTGTAAAGGTTTGCTGAGTTCTGTATATTTCGGGGCCCACAAAACAAAATAGGATCATGAATGCTATAATAGCCATTCCAGCAGTCGCAAGCCGATTTTGTACGAATACTTTGAGTGTGCGTGATTTCTTTATCCTAGCAATAATTCGCTGGGCGAAACTTGATCTGTCTTGAGTAATGGTTGCTGTCTGCATCGTAGCTCGCTATTTGTATCTTACTCTAGGGTCTGCCAGTGCGTAGAGAACGTCGGCTAACAGTGACCCGAAAACTGTTGCGAGCGATACTATTATCAAAATGCCTAAAAGCACGGGATAGTCGCGAGTTAATGCCGCTTGCCAGAAAAGATAGCCCATTCCAGGGTAGTTAAAAAGGCTTTCTGTCACAAGTGCGCCTGCGAAGATTCCAGGAAGATTGAGTCCGATAAGAGTTATTATCGGTATAAGTGCGTTTTTTAGAACATGGCGGTAGAGAATACGAAATTCTGGAACACCTTTTGCTTTTGCGGTTCTAACGTAGTCTTGCACAAGGTTTTCAACAGCTGATGACCGCATATATCTGCTAAATAATGCAACTGACACAAGAGTAAGCGTCATAATTGGCAGTACTAACCCATTTGCTTGTACTATAATGCCTTGAATGCTTGTTGACTGTGGCGCTTCCGGTGGGAATATAGGAATATCAATTGCAAAAAAGGTTATAAGTAGAATGCCCAGCCAAAAGGTAGGCATGGAATAAAACACGAATGCACTTGCAGTTATTATGTGGTCAGGCAGTTGGTTGCGTTTTACAGCTTGTAGGATTCCTAGAGGTACAGCTATCGTTAACGCAATAAATAACGAAGGGGCTACAAGCAGAACCGATCTCGGCAAAAAAGTCGCGATTAGTGCAGCAACGGGTTCATTTAGCCTATAAGAGACTCCGAGGTTAAGATGCACGACCTGATTTAACCATGCAAAATACTGCACCGGAAGTGGGCTATCGAACCCGTATTCTTTGTTAAAGTAAGCAATCTGCTGAGGTGAAGCTCTTGGGCCCAGTATTGTCTTGGCAGGGCCGCCCGGCACAAAATGCAGCAGCGTGAATACTATGATTGAAACGACGAATACTACGACAATACCCTGGCCCAATCTTCTAATTAGATAGGCCCACATGGCTATGTTACGCTATTTGATTGCACTACACCTCTCCTTACTTAGTAAAATACCAATTCTCAGGATAAATATTTAATAGCGGATCCTGAGGAAGAGCACCATGTAGGTTATCTCGTATTAAAGATAGCTGTGCGTATTGTACGGGTAACCAGATTACTGGTAATTGCTTAGCTATGTAATCTTCGTAGTCGTAGAGCACATTCAAACTGCTGCTTATATGAGTTTCGTTTATGAGCCTATCTGCTTCTGGATCGTCGTAGCCGCCTGAGTTAGATCCTCCTTTACTTGCAAAGAGCTCGCCACCCGTGGGATAGTAGTCGGGAGAGTATACCCATCCGCCACCCCAGAAAGCTATCTCCCATGGGCATGCTTTTCCCTTAACACACGGGCTGGCTTCACTAATAACAGTGTCAAAAGGAGCACTTGTAAGATTTATCTCAATACCTATTTTTGCAGCATCGGACTTGTATGCCTGCATTTCATCGGCTATGGTAGAAACGCCGCTTGCATACAGAATGGTAAAGTCTAGCTTTGTGCCTGCTGGAATTCCGGCGCCACAGTCATGTGGGCCAGAACCAGCCCTTACACATGTTTGTATCCCATTTATCATGCTCCAGCCGTGAGATTCTAGTAGCTCTTTGGCTTTGGCTGGATTGTAGGGGTACGGATTTGACTTTTCCACGTTGGATAGAAACTGGCTTGGCGGCTCACTGGGTACAGGACCGTAGGTGGGATAACCTGCGCCGTGGAATATATCTTTGATGTATTCGGGCTGATTTACTACGTATTGCAAAGCTTGCCTTATGTACAATTGCTTTACAATCGGCGCAATTGTAGGATTTGTGAAATTTATGGGCATGTATGTGATTTGCCATGCAGTCCATGGCGCATATTTGTAACCTAAATGCTCAATTGATGGTAGTTGCGGGAGATCTTGTGCCGGTATATAACCGTAATCAAGCTTTCCGGCTTTTATTTCATTAAACTCGGCAGTATCGGTCGTGAAAGGCTCTTCTATAAAAGATTTTATCTTAGGTTTGTTGGGGCCCGAGTAATGGGGATTCGGCACAAATTTAGCATAGCCAGTAGCCGCATCAAATGCTGCTAGCTCCCATGGCCCATCTACTACGTGCCAAAGAGGATTTGTTGCGTAGGTTGCAGGATTTGCTGCCTCGGATGTTAAGAACTGGTACACCTTCACAGCACCCTGTGGGGTCATATCATAGTTACCTATAGGTCCATTTGCCGACTCTTTATCCCAAGCAGCTTGTGGAAGCGGTGTAATTTGGCTAAGCTCGTTATAAGTGAACCAATAGCTGCTGTAGGCCCTGTTTAATGTAAAGGTAATCTCTTTTGAGTTGTCAATATTCATGGATACTACATTGTCTGGAAAATCACCAGGCACATAAGCAGCCCAGTTATTCTTTTCTGCTTTAAGTAAATTCATAAAAAATAAGATATCTCTAGCTGTTATGGGATTACCATTAGACCAGTACCAGTTCTTCAGAGTTATAGTTACTATTTTCCCGCCATCTGAGTAAACTGGTGGGTACGCAAGGCTAAGCTTCGTGTTTAGCTTTACAGTGCCATCCGTACCAAACCAATATAGCGGCCGGAACATCAGATACTGGAACTGGCTTATATTGGCTACGCTAAAATACTTCAACGACATGATAGGGAAAATATAATTAGGTGTCGCAGCCGGTCCTTCTGCAAATGTCGCAATTCCACCCTTGGCTATGGTGTTAGATGCTCCACACGAAGATAGAGCAATAAGTCCTAATAGGCTTGTGCCAAGTATCCCAAATATGTAGTGTAGTTTCTTCTTATTGACCATACTTTTAGCTAGCCTCCAAAAATTGTAAGTCTACCCTCCTTCCCCAACCAAGCTCCTTTATATAATAGTTGTTATCCTCGCTATAAGCCTATAATATTAACATTGCTCAATTGTGCTTTAAAGGATATTAAAAATTCTGAATTATATTTTTTCTACACCTGGCTGCCCACAATGGTTACGAGGTAAGGGATGAACTCTTTTGCTTTTCGCCCAGCTATTAAATGGATACCGCTAAAGAGTCCGGACTGCTTTATTTTTTCAATCTGTTCAGCAGCATACCGAATTCCGAAGGAGCTATCATTGTCCAGCGCTTTTAGCACACTGTCTGGTACATCGAGATCGGGTATTAGCTGATTAAGCTTTGAGGCCATGTTGTAACTTGCTAACACAATAACGGCCACAAACACAGGTTTGTCGAAGTTCACAGATTGACGCCAGCTGAACAACTTGTCAAGGTTTGAGGACGCTTGCACAAACCAAAAGTCTGCATGTGTCTTCCATGCTGGATTTTTTCCTGGCTTTACAGCTGCGCCAACTGTAAAAGATACATCCTCCCCGAATTCCTTAATGTTTTCAATCGCTTTTGTTATTTCCAGCATTTTGTGTACTGTAAGGTCAGAACATTTACTTCCTTGCGAAGGTGCATCTCCATGTACAAAAAGTAAGTTGTCGATTCCTAGTACCGCGGCGGTGAGAAGATCTCTTTTAAAAGCTATTTCATTGCGGTCACGTGCATTTAGACATGCGATAACTGGGTGGTTCATTTCTATGAACTTTTGTGCGATTACGAGGCTTGAAACAGATGGTTTGCCTAAGTGACAATCGGGCACTAAAAAAACGTCGGTTAGATCACGTGCTGCATCACTAATTTCTATAAGTGCATTTAAGTTAGGTCGTCGCGGCGGCTCGACCTCCCAGATAACTAAAAATTTTTTCTTGGCTAGGTCTACAATACTTTCCACTGTAATTGCAACTAAGGCTCATATATAGCTGTAAACAGTCTAGCAAAACTTCAATCCGTCATTCCCCGTTCTAATAGCAAAGCGTTGAGTTGCTACAAAAATGTAGTGACACGACATGACTGAAGATCGATTGAACGTATAGCACTATTGTTGGTGTCAGCAACAAGCAAAGTTTTGTCATCTATCAAATCTATATATGATGGCTCTGCGAACATAGCCGCTTCACAATCTCCATCCGTATAACCCACTATACCCGATCCTGCAATTGTCGAAACAGATTTACTATGCAGATCCAAAAGCTTGATTTTATGGTTGTATGAGTCAGCTATGAAAATGTGATTGCCATCATTACTAACTTCGATGCCTAGGGGATGCTGTAGTCTTGCGGTGATAAAGTTGCCGTCAGTGTCCCCAAAATCAAATAGGCCTTGGCCAACAATGGTGGACACTATATTGGTGGATAGATCCAGTTGCCTTACGGAACTTGTTTCGCTGTCGATAAAGTATAGAAAATTTTTGAAAACTCTTATACCGCTTGTCTGTGCAAGCCAAGCAGTTTCTTTTGGCCCGTCTCTTATGCCCTCGTATCCTGAACCAGCAAAGGGCGCACAGTTCCCCGTTGACTGATTTAACAGCCATATCTGATGCATGCCGGCCATTGCTATAAAAACTCTGTCCTGTAATGCATCTAGATCCCATGGCGATGCCAAACTTACAATATCCGTGTATGAGTTGTACACAGGAAATCCTCTTTTGCCGTCACCTGCAATGGTTGTAACAACACCTTTATCCAGCTCGACTTTCCGAACGGAGTGGTTAGCAGTGTCTGCGACAAAAAGCAAGCCTTTAGAATATGTGACGCCGCGGGGCTGATTAAAAGATGCCTTAGAAATTGGCCCATCAGCAAATCCTTCTTTGCCGCTTCCTATCTGCTGTAAAACCTGTCCTTGTTTGTCAACTAGTAATAGGCGATTATTTCCGGTATCCGATATTACTATTAGGCCAAGCTCGTCTATGTACCTTACTCCAGCTGGGTATGACAACTCACGTTTTGGCGGTTCTAGTGGTTTTAAGTCGATGGGATTTTTGTTTATTTTACTCTGGCTTCGGAAGTATTCAAGAAGGTGTGTAATCTGATGAAAAAGATCCTGATAACTTACTTCTCCCTCGTAGGTGCCTATGTACTCGGAATTTGGTCCAACAATAACTAGAGACGGCCAAGCTCGTATACCGTACGCGTTCCAAAGCAAGTGGCCAGGATCACTGACGACAGGGTGTCTTAGCCTATGTTGCAAAACAGCGTTTCTGACTGCTTGAGAGTGCTTCTCCCAGTTAAATTTAGGGCTACTTATGCTTATAACTACAAGCTCTGGGTAAAATCTGGAAAATAAGTCCCGCAACTGCGGGAGCATATGCATACAGTTAATTCAACAATGGGTAAAGAAATCGAGTAGTACCAGCTTTCCTTCAAGGTCTTTTAGGCTTAGGGGATGGGCAACGTTATACCACTCAAGCCCAGGCGGGAAATCAGGCACTTTTAAGTATCTAGATCTCATTGCATCACCAAATGTTGTTTTTAGAGCGTAGCAAGGTATGCTGGGTCAAGCAAATCCTCGGGTTTGCCATCGAACGGCCTTTTAGTCTGCATCAATTCGAGCAACTTTTTTCTACCTTTTGGCGGACCAATCATGACAACTCCCACAAGAATATTATCTTTAAAATAAAGCTTCCTATATGACTTTTCTTCTAAGTTGAGTCTGCTGTAAGATTTAAGGTCAGGGTTAGTGTTGGATATTTCACCCATTACCGCAAGGGTTGAATGGAACATTGTGGTTGTGTAAGTAGGAACGTCATTATAGGCAGTGGGCTCACCTGCCATATTTGCTGCTGCAACTTTGCCGTGTGCTTCTGCATTATCCCACGTTCCCATAATATTGTGTCGTCCCAGCATCAAATCGAAGTATTCTGCAATGTCTCCTGCTGCGTACACGTTGTCCACGTTTGTCTGTAGTCGCTCATTTACTACTATCCCCCGGTTAATATTAATGGGAGAATTCTCGAGAAACTCAAGATAAAACTTTAGGCCAATGCCATAGCATGCCATGTCTACAGTGTAAGACCTGTCTGGTTTTGTTGTAATTTGAAGTTTCCCGTTCTTTTTTGCTATGGAAGCAGGGTTTTCCCCAATATGAAATTCAACTCCTGCCTCTTCTCCGAGAAGTTGGCAAAGGGAGGCACCTTCATCATCCAGCATGTTTGATAAAACCCTAGGACCTCTTATTATCCAATGTACGTGAAGACCTCTATGACGTAGTCCTTCTGCAAGTTCATATGCAATAAGTCCGTTGCCGATAACTGCTGCAGTTTTTCCAGGCTCTGCTATAGCTATAATCTGCTTTGTATCATCAAGGGTTTGAAACTGGAGTAATTCTTGTGTCTCGCCTGGCCATGGTGGTGGCATGGGTCTACCGCCTGTGGCTATTAAGAGTTTCGAAAACTGAAACTCTTTGCCGTCTTGGCATACTACTTTTCTTTCTGTGAAATCAATGTGTGTAACCACTGTATTTAGGTAAAGTTCTATGCCCTGCTGTTCATGCTGTTCTACGGTCCTAAGAAATACCTTTTCTTCTCGAACCTGACCCTTAAGAAATCTAGGTAAGGCAACCCTATTATAAAGGGGGTAAGGCTCCTGCCCTATAAGCACTATTCTTTGGCCTGATACGCGTTTTGCTAACTCCTCTGCACATGTTGTTCCTGCAATCCCATTACCGATAATTACGAAAGCACCTTTTTTATTAAGAGTTTGCATGTCTGTTCCCACCTTTCATTTGGTCTAAAACACACTGTGCCTAATGCTTTTGCCGCATAATGAGTTAAGTAATAGTTAATTCGTAAACTAATCTAATGTAAATGCACCAATGCTTGCTCACTAAAACGGCAAGATGATTGCAGATCCTCGATATAAGGTTTAATATTAGCTATTGTTGCCAATATGTGTAAACGATAAACAGGCATGGAATACACTAATGATTGCTTCACTGAGCCAGAAAAACAGTTATTGGCTCGGTATTGTACTAATGTCGAGGGTAATGTTTTCGTATTAAAGAACTTGCCTGAACCAGTTAAAGCAGCGTTATTTAGTCGCTACAGCCGTTCTAGCAAATCTGTAAAACGTATGCTGTTGGATGAATTTTTGGCGCTTACAGAGCCTTATGAAGGTGGACTTAGTAATCAAAAACTGGACGTTGGTGAGACTTCTTATTCAGAACTTGGCTACCACGAATCTTGGGCGTCTGAACGTGCCAACCAATTCTTTGAAAGAGTATTAGCAAATTATGGTGATGACTCTGTTGCCGAGTTAGCTTTTGCACATGTGGCTATAGAAGGTGTTTCTAATTTAGCGGTCAAAGAGATAGAAGATTCAAGAATTGGATTGTCCCCCCTTGAAAAGTCCACTCGGTATGTACGTTTCGATAGGTTGAATAATGGTGGCTATCCTTACTATGTACCTAAAGAGCTGGTACATAACCAGACTTATCATCAAGCATGTTTAAGATTGTTCGAAACCTATGCTGACCTTTTCCCCAAGGTACTAGAGGTTGTTAGACAGAGGTTTCCGAAGAACGAGGACGAACCTGATCAAGCATATAAGTCAGCAACACGGGCAAGGACGCTTGATCTGCTAAGAGGACTTTTGCCTGCTTCTACATTAACAAACGTTGGGTTTGCTGGAAACGCAAGGGCATTTGAATATCTTTACATTAAGTTGAAAGCATCCAGCCTAAGCGAGTGTAGCGATATTGCGACGCAAATACTAAATGAGTTGCGTAAAGTGATGCCAGCATTTGTAAAGAGAGCTGACACAAGTTACGGAGCTCAATACATATCATACTTTGAGTCTTTGAATTCATTTATAAGTCAAGAAAGTAGAATTACGTGCGACGCACCATCGAACGTACAACATCGGGCCGACGTGTCTTTGCTGGAGTATGACCCCGAAGCTGAAAATATGACTTATGTAATGAGCTTATATCCTTGGCAGAGTTGTTCTTTTGAAGCTTTGAAGGACGCTTTAACCGATGTCGATCCAACACGTCTTGAAAGCTTTTTTTCTAGCATAGGAAATTTCCGATCAAATCGTAGACATAAGTTGCCAAGAAGTTTCGAATACCCATATTACGTTTTTGAAATAACGTCCAATTTTGGTGCTTACAGAGACTTGCAAAGACACAGAATGATGACGCAGCAGCGCCAGCTCTTAGGGTGCTCTAATGGATACGATTTTCCAGGACTTGAACTAGAGCCATTCCGTGAACAATATGAGTCTGCGTTACATTTTGCGGCTGAAGCATGGGAAAAGATTAGGTTAGAAACTGGTGATGCTGTTGCTCAGTACGTAGTTCCTTTTGCATTTAAGGTGCGGTGGCTGGCGAAACTGAACTTCAGAGAACTTGTACATTTGGTTGAGCTAAGGAGTTCGGTTCAAGGTCATCCAGACTACCGACGTATAGTTGTTCAAATGTATAACTTAGTACGCAAAGTCCATCCCAGGTTGTGTAGATGTGTGAGGTTTGTAAATGAAGATCTTAGTAGCAATGAGCTAGAAAGACGCGAGTCGGAGTCTAGAGCATATCGAAAAATTAAAAAGCTTAGTCAAGGTGAGTTACACCGTTGGACATCTGATAGCTAAGGCGCTAAGGCATTCTGGGGTAACTAAGGTATTTACCTTATGTGGCGGGCATTTATTCCCTTTTTATGACGGGCTTATGCGTGAAAACATTGACCTTATTGACGTTCGGCATGAACAGTCAGCTGGATTTGCTGCTGAGGGGTTCGCCAAAGCTTGCAGGCAAGTTGGCGTAGCAGCGTTAACAGCAGGACCAGGCGTGAGCAACGCTATGTCGGCGATTATTACGGCAAACATTAATAATTCGCCAGTGCTGTTTTTGGGCGGTCGTGCTCCTGGATTCAGATGGGGTAAGGGCTCTTTACAAGAAATTGATCATGTAGCTTTTGTAAAACCGGTGAGCAAATATGCAAGCACTGTTGGGTCGCCACAAGATGCATACAGGGCCGTATTAGACGGGCTGCGTCTAGCTCTTAGTGGAAGGCCAGGCTGTGTTTTTCTTGATGTGCCTGTAGATGTCCAGTTCTCACAAGTCGACCAAGAACCTTATTTTGAATCGGGAACAGGTGGTACAGATTCTAAAGGAAAAGAATCTTGGCCTATTACAAATATCGTTGATCTGCTCTTAAACTCTGAGCGACCAGTCATAATTGCAGGCAATGGAGCTTATTGGGCAAATGCTGAAGATAAGATTAAAAATCTGTGCGAGAACTTTGGCATACCAGTTTTACTAAATGGACTTGCACGTGGTATAGTTGGTGCTGACAGCCCCGTCTTTATAAATAGAGCACGACATTTCGCATTGAGTAATGCAGACCTCGTAGTACTTGTTGGTGCCCCACTTGATTTTAGACTTAATTTCGGAGAAACACCACTATTTTCCGAATCCGTGAAGTTTATCTGTATTGATTTTGACCAAACGCAAAGCCATGAGCATCATAAGCACGCCGCGGCAGCTTATGGTGATATTGGCTTGATACTTACTTATTTGGTAGATGTTATGGTTGAGGCTAAAATCCCACAGCACCGTTGGAACAAATGGGTTAATGCCATAAGCGACATGGAAAATCAGCTTGAGTCGCTGACAGAATGGCCGTCTAGGGGTCCTTCTAACTTGCTTCATCCCGGCTGGGTGGCTAAGCAAGTATTGAATTTAATGGCTGGATCAATCTTCATTGGAGATGGGGGCGACTTTGTTTCATTTGCGGGAAAAGTATGCGCGCCAGAGCTACCTGGTTCTTGGATAGATGCTGGGCCTTATGGATGCCTGGGCGCGGGTATCGGCTATGCCATTGGGGTAAAAATGGCCAGGCCAAATGAGCGTGTCGTGCTACTGGCTGGTGATGGGGCTATTGGTTTTTGCTTATCAGATCTTCACACACTTGCAAAACATAAAATACCGGTTATGGTTGTTATAGGTAACAATGGAATACTTGCGCTAGAAAAGCATCCTATGGAAGCTCTATACGGGTATAGTGTTGCAAGCGATCTTGGGCCAAGGTGTCGGTACGACTTAGTAGCAAAGGACCTTGGTTGCGATGGTTACTTTATAGAATCAGAAGCTGAGCTTACACAAGTTTTGAGAGATCTTCAGTACATTGACAATCCAGTAGTATTGAATGTGGTGACGGACCCAGCTATTGCTTATCCACGCAGCTCAGTTTTACTTTGACCTATGGCAACAGTAAAAGAACAGATCAGCACGTTCAACAACGCAAGAAGGCAGTTTGAGAAAGCAGCACAGATATTGGGATTATCCCAACATCTTATTGACATACTTGGCGATGTGCAAAGAGTGTTGCAAGTGAGATTTCCTGTGAGAATGGATGATGGCTCTATAAGATTCTTTCGGGGATATCGGGTTCAACATAATCAAGCTAGAGGTCCGGCCAAGGGTGGTATTCGCTACCATCCGAGTGTGAGCCTGGATGAAATAAAAGCTCTGGCAATGTGGATGACATGGAAATGTGCTCTGGTGGGTATTCCATTTGGAGGGGCTAAGGGTGGCGTTGAGTGTGATCCTGAGCGGCTTTCAAGTTCAGAGCTCGAAAGGCTAACGCGGCGGTTTGCAACCGAAATAGCTATAATAGCAGGCCCAGAGCAAGATATACCTGCTCCAGATGTGGGTACTGATCCCAGAATCATGGCATGGTACATGGATACTATTTCCATGCACAAAGGACACTCAGTATCAGCCTCGGTAACGGGCAAGCCGCTTGAGGTAGGTGGTTCGCTTGGCCGTTTTGAAGCCACAGGAAGAGGGGTTGCATTATGTGTGCGGGAGACTCTTTCGATTATTGGGATTGAACCATCTAAAGCAAGAGTCAGTGTACAGGGTTTAGGAAATGTTGGTTCTGTCGCAGCTCGGCTCTTGCATCAAGCAGGTTGCAAGGTTGTAGCCGTGGCAGATATCACGGGATGTGTGTACGACCCAAAAGGGCTTGATATTGATGATGTTTTGCATCACAGATACACGCAGCACACACTAGCTGGATACGCGCGTGGCGAAGTCCTTGAAAAGGACGCAATATTTGAAATTCCTGTGGATGTGTTTGTGCCGGCTGCCTTAGAAAATCAGATACATGAGGGTAACGCAAAGTTAATACAAGTCAAGGCTATAGTTGAGGGTGCAAATGGACCAACAACTCCTGAAGCTGAACCTATCTTGTGGGACAAAGGCATTTTTATAGTACCAGATATCCTAGCAAATGCGGGAGGTGTAATAGTTTCATACTTCGAATGGGTACAGGATCTACAGCAGTTTTTTTGGACCGAACAGGAAATAAATGCAAAGCTCGAATTTATGTTAAAGACGGCGTTTAGTAAAGTGCGTGAAGCTGCAGACCATTTTTCATGTGATCTTCGAACAGCAGCCCAAGTTATAGCTGTGGATAGAGTAGCAAAGGCAACTACGATAAGGGGTATATATCCTTAAATTGGTCAATCACATACTAATAATTATTGCTGGCCAAAAGCTAACCTGCTGCAACTGCTGTCTTGTCCCTTATACGCTGCAGCTCGGTGTCTATTAATTTAAAGTCGGTTTCTGGCATTTCCTTTAGATCTTCAATAAATGCAAGATGCCAATCCTCGGGAGGATAGCCTTTTGTCATGTCAAGTCTATAAGCGATATCTTTGGCCAGTATAAAACTATCTGGCTTTAGTACTACTCTTGGCTTTATTGCAACCCTTATGGGAAATACTTCACCTTCACGGTATGACTTCCAAATAACTGAATGATCTTCAAAACAGGTTGACGATATTACTACTGTGCCAGCAAATGCGCGCATTCCTCTTATGTAGTAAAGGATAAAATCACCCGGTTGTACCTTTTGCAGGATGCGTCTATAACGTTCCGAAAATCCTTGCACAGGTACTTTGAGATTGTACCTGCTTAACGCATCTCTACGAAATAAGAGCTGACATGTCAAAGAAAAGTTATCATAAGTGGATGCCGCAAATAGGTAACGAACTTTTTTACTGTGCCCATCCGACGATGCGGCGACTGCCCTACGCCTTGTCTTGTCATCTTCTTCCACCTTACTAAAACCCCTCCATGTACATATCTGGCGGGCTTAGTATGACTCATAGCTATTCTGCCCCGCCTTGCCTTGTAATGTTGTTGACTTGAGTAATAAAAAATACCTATAAGAGCATGTATAGTTCCAAGGGAGTTCATTGATTTTGAGCGGTAGTTGTTCATGGTTTAAGTTCCAAACCGTAAAACCTCTTCTGAGACTACTTTATCACACCAAATGCATTTGCAGTATTTAAAGGAATAGTTAAAGCTTTTAAGATAAAAGTAAACAGTCTGGTGAAGCCTTCAACGCACTTAATCAAAATCTATTAGTAATCGTGTCCGGAATAACGCTGACAATCGCGCGCAGCTGCGAAAGATGCGCCGCCTCATGCTCGGCAATTTTTCGGCAAACTTCATAAAGATTTGTCTGTTCGTCACCAACCAGCAAAGGCTTTTCCCAGTCGTCGTGCCTGATTTTTCTTAGTGTAAATACTGTCCTTAGCCGCGTTCTTTTTGCTTCCTTCATAATTGATACAATGTCTTGGATGATATCCTCGGAAAATCCACTAAGTTCTGTGCCTTCGACTTTCACCTGTGGTGTTTTTACAAAACTTAACGATTCAACAAAAGAGTCAAGCTCTCTCACTGAGTCCCAAATATGCAAAATAATCTCTTTAACAGAATAATATGAAGGCGAGTGTCTATGGTCGACAGCTCGCTCATCCAACAACATTAAAATTTCTTCGGCTACAATAGGTGTACTTGCTAACAAGTTAGTAATGTCTTGAATTTGTGACTTCTGCATAATAGCCGACTACCTTCTGTAGGTAACTTTGTTCGCAAGCTGCTCTTTATTTAACTTTTTATCCACGTGCAATCCTTCCAGAACAAATTCTATACAAGAGGCTGCTATCTCAACATTTGATGGCGTACAGTTGAGTCGTTGCAACGCACCTGGTATGTCGGGTAGGGTTATGTATTTTTGATATGCTTGTGAAGGCATGCTCTCTCCTGTTTCTACGGTAAGGCCAGATTCAAATTTTTGTATAAGGTCTGTAAAGCGATATCCGGAAAAATATTTTTGGAAAATATTGTGCACCGCCGTTTTAAGCAGCCTATCGACAATTTGTTCCTCCCTACCCTCCTCAATACTGTCAAGCTCGATTTTCCCAAGTGTAGATGCTATTAAGTAGTAGAGGTCGCATATACGTGGAACAGCTAGCTTTTCACCGAGTTGACTTGCCCTCTTTATAGCACAAGCCACCAAGGTTTCGTAATTTGATATCGACATCCGAACGCTAACGCCTGAGTGTTGACTCACATGTGGGCTACGCCTTGCTAGGTGGCTAAGCTCTGCCACTATTTCTAGCATGAACTTTGGCACACGAACATCAGAAATAGTTTTATCGACAAAGCCTTCATTGAGCATTATCTCTATTTCTTCATCTATAGTTGACGGATAATGCGTTCGTATTTGTGCGCCAAAACGATCCTTCAGTGGCGTAATAATTCGCCCGCGGCTTGTATAGTCTTCTGGGTTAGCACTTGCTACTATGAAAATATCCAGCGGCAATCTAATTTTGTATCCTCTTATTTGTATATCCTTTTCTTCCATAACATTTAATAACCCGACTTGTATCTTCTCGGCAAGGTCTGGTAACTCATTTATTGCAAAAATGCCCCTGTTAGTTCTAGGTATCAAACCATAGTGGATGGTCAATTCGTCGGAAAGGTACCTACCTTCCGCGACCTTAATGGGATCTACTTCACCGATTAAGTCTGCAATCGTGACGTCAGGCGTTGCTAGCTTTTCCCCGTAGCGTCTATCTGGGCCTATCCATTCAATAGGGGTATCATCACCCATTTTTGTAAGAAGATCCCGGCAGCGTTTGCATATTGGCTGATATGGATGGTCGTTTATTTCGCATCCCTCAATGATCGGGATTTTTTCATCTAGTAAACCGATAAGAGAACGCATGATGCGGCTTTTGGCTTGCCCGCGTTCTCCCAGCAGTATAATGTCATGCCCAGCTATGATCGCGTTTGTCACTTGAGGTATCACGGTATCTTCATATCCTACGATTCCTGGAAATATAGGCTCTTTTGACCTGAGCTTTTCTATTAAATTGTGTCGCATTTCATCTTTAACACTTCGGTACGGGTATTCAAAAGACCTGAGTTCCCCCACGGTTTTTGCAGCAGTCGGAGCTTTCATGAACCACACCTCTGTAGCGTACTTTCGTTAAAGTAAAGTTTACCCCATCTAGGCATGAGATTAGTCTTGTGAATAGGTTAATTTAAGGTATCTTTAAGAGCTATCAGTAGGTGAGTATCGTGTATTGCTTTTGCAATATATACTCGTTTAGGGTGAACGCGTTAACTGCGCCATCGATATGGAAAGCATGCTGGCGTGTGTGCAACGTATAAATTTGGTTTGGCATGGTACAAATGTAGATCTCTACCCCAAGATCCTTTGCTTTATCTATGTATTTGTAGATAGTACGTCCAACTTCCGTGTTTTCAAGCTCAGCTCTTATTTTAGGGTCTGCTAATTTCCGCGCCGGTCCAAGTAAACCTATTACAACGTTGTGCTTTAGAAAAGCCGCTTCCACTGCCTGGTAAAAAGCAAATATTAGTATTTCGGGACTGCTTTGGTCCTTTGTTAGTAGCATAAACATGTTTGCCATGCTAACATACTCTCCTAGCTAAAGCTCGGAGGTTCTGGGGTCTTTGTCGTTCTCAAAGTAGCCCATCTAGGGGTAGCAGTGCTCCCCTTCCACCCATCCCTGTCTACGTGCAATTGACCTTCACCTTCCATTAAAAGAAGACGCAACGCTATGTTGAACGAAGCGTTAGCTTGGTCAACATGCCCACAGCTAAGGCACTTAAACTATTTTTCCTTCCATAATCCCCATGCTTCTACACCTAGAAAACTCTTTCTATGTGTTTCTAGGCTCAACATAGGTTATGGGAATGCCATGGAAATTATACTATCATTGGATATGTACTTTTCGTAATTCATCTCCGCCCTGAAGGCCGGAGCTTTCTTGCTTATTTTTCTGTAAACTTACTGGTGCATGGCTATTTTTGTAGCATGGTGGGTCATCGCTCTTCTGGCTGGAGCTCTAATATTATTGCCAGTATTCCCTCCTAGTAGTCTAGTTGAAACAATTGCCCTTTCATTAATTCTTGGTTCAACTTTGAGCACCATAGTAGGCTTGGGACTCTATTATTTGCTTAGCTTAAACAGCCTAACTTCGATATTGTCGCCAATGTTGCTACTCGTATACGCCATAGCACAGGCTCTAGTCATGAGACAAAGAACAAAAAGTGCTATAAGGACTCTGTTTCACAAATTGACCGCTTTGACCAATAGGCGTTTGGCATCTGGTTTATTTGCGTATGGACTTGCTGGTGTTGTGACATGGGTGCTGGTCACACGAATCATATCTGTACATAACGGACAAATATATGCTGGCTATGCTGGTGTGTTTGGTGATTTGGCAGAACATACATCTTTAGCCACTTCTTTCGTATACACACATAAACTACCGACCCAAGGTACGCCTTTGGAATCTGGCGCAGCACTTCGATACCCTTTTTTGCCTGATTTTCAGGCGGCCCAAATGCTCGTGCTTGGAATCGGTTTTACCCGCGCTTTTACCCTGCCGCAGTGGCTAATTACCTGGAATGCCATGACACTTATGTGGTATGTAGCCTACAGGATAACAAAAGACAAGTTGGCGAGTTCTTTATCATTGCTTCTTGCCATTTTCGCTGGCAATATCGGATTTCTTGCGGTAATACCGGATGCATGCAACAAAGCTCTTGGTAAACCTATACAATCTGCACCCTACACCCTACATTCCATGTTTTCTTCCTGCGCAACCCTTTTCCATATGCGAACTGGTGGACTTCTTCCCTTCCTAAGAGCTCTTGAGTATACGCTTGTCCATATGCCTAGGCTTTATGATGGTCAGCCGCTCACAGTTTCGCCACTTCCGCAGATTGCCTGGTGGGGCGCAACATTTCAAACTATGTGGGCACCTCAGCGCAACTACACATATGGAATCGCCATGCTGGCAGCTATATTAGCACTTTTCCTAGACGGATACACCAGAGGAGAGAAGCGAACTTTGCTGTTCGCCGGTCTGCTTGGAGCTATGTTACCCTTTTATGATCCATTTACTTACATATTTCTTGTGTCCATACTTATTGCTTGTTTCATATTTGGACTAGTAAGCAAGACTCTCGGTAGCTCAATATCATTTATGCTACCTGCCATTCTACTTGGTATGCCGCAAATGATTGTTTACTTAACCGGACCACATGGATCACTTGACAACGGACCAGTGAGCTCCAATGTATTTCCTCTACTTGTAGCAGGATGGCTCACTAACCCATTACACACTTGCCTTCCCCATGGGCTAAATACAAGCACATGTACAGCGCTGTATGTAAGAGCTTTAACAGTGCATGACTTGGTGACTTTTTACGCACACCTACTTATTCATGCGCTACTTTGGCTTAATGCTGCCAAGTTTTGGTTCATTAACACATCAATTTTTATACCGCTATCGCTACTTGCGCTTGCATTTGGCCTACATAGTAAACTTAGAGATTCTTATCCGTTTAACAAATACTACGTTTTATCCCTTGTCGTGGGTGCTTGGATTTCATTTGTGTTATTCAACTTTGTAATTTTGACCCCAGACCCCATAGCAAACAATAAACTCGTCAGCCTTTGGATTGTTATATTAAGTATTCCAACGGGTTATCTGCTTGCAAAAATGATAAAAAACCCAAAACTTTCCTGGCTTGGAATAGTATCAGCACTTATACTCACACTAAGCAGCATCTTAAGCCTTTTTGCTGTATTGCCTTGGACTAATTCTCACCCGCCAAGCTCCGTTATTCAGCCCAGATACCTTTGGGCCGACAAAGATGCCATAGCCATTGCCAGTTATGTTAGGCAACATACACCTGTAAACGCAATTTTCTTGACCGAGGGCCAACCAAACGACCCGGTATATGCACTTGCCGGAAGAACCGTATATCTTGCGTATTACGGATGGGAATATGTGGGGGGACAACCTCTACGTAATAGGCTCTACAACACCTATTACATTTACAAAGGTTGTACTAAACATTCCTTATGTTATGTATATAAAACTTTAAGATCTCTTAGAATTTCATATGTTGAGCTAGAGCCTGTTGCCCTAAATACGACTATTATAAATAAAAAATGGCTGCTAAGTCACTTAAAGATCCTAATAAAAAAGGGCTCATATGCCATATTAGCTGTTCCAAAAAATCAGCAATCGTAAAAATTATCTAATTAAAATGCAGTAGCTACAGGTATATAGGTATACACATCAACCACTCGCATATACGTATATGTATAATATAGTGTGTAAGCACAAAGATGCCGTACAAAACAATATATGTTTCCGATGATGATCTTCCCCTTTACGGAAGGGCGCAGGAGCTTGCTGGTGGCAACTTATCTGCTGCAATAGCTCGTGCATTACGGAGATACGTACAAATAGAAGAGGGTAGGTTAGAAGGATTTGAGCCCATTACTGTGCGGGTTGGCACAGGACGAGCTCAGCGGAGTGTACGATTTCAAGGAGTATTGCTGGGCGAGTGGCGACATCCTACCGCTAAGTATAGAATCGAGATTTTTAGAGTTTATCGCACAAGACGCGGACGTTTTGTACTCCATATACGTAGAATGCCTAATTGGGCAATATGGGCTGACCCTCAGGCGTGGACCCAAGATTGGGAACAGTTTAGAGAATGGAAGGAGCGAGGTTGGTGGGGACCTGCAGAATCTACGCTAAAAGTTGTGGACAAGCTAGAAGATCTTAAAGACCTTCTACCGCCTGAGTTTTATGAGTCTTTAGAAGAAGCGGCTAATCATCCAATTATAGAAGAACTTGACATTTGACCCTTTCTAAGAAAACGGTAAGAATATGGACGGCAAAGCAATTGTAACAGAAAAGCTTGTAAAGAAGTACGGCAATTTTGAAGCTGTTAAAGGCATAGATCTCGAAGTAGAAAGCGGTGAACTTTTCGCATTTCTCGGACCAAACGGAGCTGGCAAATCGACTACTATAAACATGTTGTGCACACTCTTGAGGCCAACTTCTGGCAAAGCCAGGGTAGCTGGATTTGACGTAAGTAAGGAGCCCTCAAAGGTACGTGCACACATTGGGCTTGTATTCCAAGATCCATCACTTGATGATCAGCTTACAGCATACGAGAACCTGTCATTCCACGCGTACCTTTACGATTTCCGTGGCGATGCAAGACAAAGGATTAACTATGTTTTGGAGATGGTTGATCTAAGAGAGCGAGCAAACGATCTAGTAAAAACTTTTTCGGGCGGCATGAAACGTAGACTAGAAATTGCACGTGGCGTTATGCATTCTCCTACTGTACTTTTCTTGGACGAACCTACAATTGGACTTGACCCTCAAACTAGGCGTCACATTTGGGATTACCTACGCGCAGTGCGTGAAAAAGAAGGCATAACAATTTTTATGACTACTCACTACATGGACGAGGCAGAAATGTGCGAACGCGTGGCAATAATTGACCATGGACAAATTATAGCCCTAGGATCACCTGATGAACTCAAATCAATGGTCGGAGGTGACGTTGTAACCTTTAAAGCAAGTGATACTCAAGTAGCAATTGACGAACTTAAACAGCGATATAATTTGCAGCCAATACAAGCTGACGGAAGTATTGTAGTTGAGGTAAAAGATGGCGCATCATTTGTTCCTGCATTAGTAAGCAATTTATCAACACAAGTTGAGTCAGTAAGTGTGCATAGACCAAGTCTCGAAGACGTGTTCATCAAATTAACAGGGCGTGCTATACGAGATGAGGATGCAAATCCAGTAGATACAATGAGAGCGAGAATACGGGCAAGGAGGAGCCGTTAGAGTGGAAACTCAAGTTGCTACAGCCAAAAGCAAGCACATAATAGCACCGCAAAAGCCGGTTGACACTCGGAAAGCCAGCTTAAAGGCAATGTATATAATTTGGTACCGCGATATTATTCGGTATTTTCGCGATCGGACTCGTCTTATAGCATCGCTAGCTCAGCCAATCCTATTCCTGATAGTGTTTGGGACAGGGCTTGGGTCTTCGCTGCGGGCAATTGGCGGATTTGCAGGTACCGCTGGATCATTTCAATATACCCAGTACATATATCCCGGAATTATTGGCATGGCAGCACTGTTTACCTCAATGTTCAGCGCAATGTCAATAGTATGGGACAGAGAATTTGGTTTCCTGAAAGAAGTACTAATCGCTCCTGTAGACAGATGGGCAATTGTAGTGGGCAAAACATTAGGCGGCGCAACCCAAGCCCTCATTCAGGGGCTTATACTTTTAGTTCTAGCACCGCTTGTCGGTGTCCATCTTGATCTAATGTCAGTATTGAAGCTAATTCCCTTGTTGTTTTTCCTATCGTTCTCATTAACAGCCTTAGGTGTTGCCATTGCAAGTCGCTTAACCACAATGCAAGGCTTTCAAGCAATTATGAACTTTCTAATCATGCCCCTTTTCTTCCTCTCAGGTGCTTTATTTCCTCTTTACGGGTTGCCAGGGTGGATGAATGCACTCACACATATTGATCCAGCTGCATACGGAATTGATCCTATTCGCAAAGTTCTGCTCACAGGCCCAGGATACCCTCCCGCACTGGTGAACAAGCTTGGTGTAAGCTTCGGCAACTGGGCTGTACCAATACCCGTTGAAGTAGTTATTCTCCTTGCTTTTGGGTTAATAATGCTAGCAGCTGGAATCCAGTTCCTTAGACGAAGCGAATAGCACTTGAAGATGGTATACGCCTTGCGAAAAACGAATCAGACTAATCACATAAGTAATTAACTATCTTTAGTAGTTGTCGCTAGACTTACCGTTAATAGCAACTTGTGTGTCCTCGCTTGGTCTAAATAATATTACGACACCATGGTCTCGCAAACTTGTTGGGTTAGCCAAAATGGTTAGCTCCCGGAGCATTTTTCGCTGCTTATAGCTTAATTCTCTTATACGGCTTGCTATGCGATCTGTTGTCATAACAATGCCCAATGCACCAGGTTTCAATAATGGAATCATATATGTAAAAACCCGAGGCGGTGGTGCCACTGCTCTAGCAGTGCAGTAATCAAAGGAAAAAGCATAAGGTTTCTTACGGCCCAGCGTTTTAGAGTTACCTTGTATAACGTGCACATTTGAAAGACCGAGATACTCTGTACAGCTCTTAAGGAAGGTTGCGCGTTTGCGACGCAATTCGAAGAGATAAAATACACAATCAGGTAAAGCAACAGCAAGCGGTATACCCGGAAAACCAGCTCCACTTCCCACGTCAGCAATCCGCGAAGGGCAAGTGATGTACTTTATAACACTAACAGAGTCCTCGACATGTTGCCAAAATCTTGCAAGATCCCCTTTGGATACAAGATTTTGCGTCTTGCTGTAGTACTCCAATAAACTCAAATATTTCTCCATTTGCTGCCTGAAATTCGCCTCTTCAATAACCGCTTGCATCTTACCAATCCATAACTTTCCATCCTGCTTTTAACTGTTAGCTTAATAAAGCAACATTAACAATTATGTCGAACTATACACGTTACAGGCTCTTTTTCCCACTATTGTAAGATTCAAGCATGCATAGATTCGGCTGGTTGTCCAAGGCTAGCATTGTGCATCCACGTCTTAACGCCTTCGAGATTATATCAACAAGCGCGGATGAAGCAAAATTCTTGTATACCATACACCACATACCCATCTTCTGCAAGCGGATTTGATAATTGTGATATTGTAGAAACAAGATAAACTTCAAAGCTATCAGGAGAGGAAAATGCCACTGTACGAGTACCAATGTAACGAGTGTGGTACACAGTTTGAAAGGCTGCTTCCATATAGCAGCCGCCTAAACATTCAAATGTGTCCCAAATGTAGCAGCGACAATACTCAGCTACAAATATCGCTTTTTGCCACGCATATAAGCGACACAAGCGAACGTTCGGCGGGACAAATATCGACAAGTAGCTGTAGTTGCACTGGAATAGGATGCACCTGCCACAACTAAAGCCTGGCGTTCTTTTTCCTGCTACCGCCACTATAAACTCCAAAGGCCACCTAGAAATAGGCGGGTGTGATGTTTTATCTCTTGTCAGTGAGTTCGGTACACCACTGTATGTATTCGATAAGCGCACTCTAGAGGAAAGGTGCAAAAGCTACCTTGATGCCGTAGCAACCCACCCAAGTGGTGGCGTAATCCTCTACTCGGCAAAAGCTTATTGCAATATAAGCATATTAAAGCTCGTAAGCCAAAAAGGCCTAGGAATCGATGTGGTCTCCCTTGGCGAACTAAAGGCAGCTATGCGAGCTAACGCTGATCCGAGTAAACTATTCCTATTTGGCAACAATAAAAGTGACCAAGAAATTAAAGAGGCTGCAGACATAGGAGCAGTAATTGTTGTAGACGGCTTTGAGGATATACAAAGACTTAGCCACCTTACATACAGATCCATTAACTGTATGGTACGCATAAATCCAGGAGTAACTCCTGATACCCACACATACATATCCACAGGTCAAGCTGATTCGAAATTTGGATTTGATATTCCATCTGGTGCAGCGCTAGATGCGATAAGTAAATTATTGGAAATCCCAAATGTGGAGCTGCTAGGGTTGCATTGTCATATAGGATCACAGATTTTCAATATTGAAAGCTATGTACAGGCATCCGCTGTATTAATGAATCTTGCAAAAGAAACGTCAAAGCGATTCAATTACTGGCCGAAAATAATCGGCCTTGGTGGAGGCCTTGCAATAGCGTATACATCGAACGACATGCCACCGTCTCCAAGCGAACTGGTTAATAAGATTTCCAGGCAAGTATCTGAGGTATCTAAAGACATGGATAAGAATCCCCCAATACTCGAACTCGAACCCGGGAGATCTATAGTTGGAACCGCGGGAGTAGCACTTTATACAGTAGGTACAGCGAAAAATATACCTGGCGTGAAAACCTATATAGCGGTAGACGGTGGTATGGGTGATAATATCAGGCCAAAGCTATATGGTGCCAAATATGAAGCGTTTTTAGCCAATAAAATGCTTGAGCCCCCAAGCGCAACCGTGACAGTTGCTGGCAAATTCTGTGAGTCTACAGATATTCTTGTTCATGATGTCGCGCTACCACCAGTTACTAGAGGTGATATCATCGCCATACCAGCTGCAGGTGCTTACACGCTGTCGATGTCAAGCAATTATAACCACTACCAGAGACCAGCTGCTGTCATGGTCGCAGATGGCAATGCATGGCTGATAAGAAAACGTGAAAGCATAGAAGACATTTTAGCTCTTGATACTACATAAATAAAAATCATTTGATAAATTTTTGTTGCAATTGACACAGCAAATCACATGCAAGCTTTGCACCACGTTCCACCTCGTCGAAGTTCTGTCCAGGCCCAAAAGAAATCCTAAGCGAACTTGATGCTTCAACAGTATCAAATCCCATCGCTAGCAGCACGTGGGATGGGTCAAGCGAACCACTAGCACATGCTGATCCGCTGGAGATACATATGCCATGCATATCCAAATATGCGATCATATCTTCCCCATTTATTCCGTGCACAACCATAGAAACAATTCCAGGCATCCTCGCATTAAGATCTCCCGTCCACTTAAACCTTAATCCTGACGATTCAAAATATTGGCGTATACGGGTTTCGAGCTCGCTTAGTTGTTCCAGTATATGAGAATCAATGCTCTTCCACCATTCGAGTGCTCTAGCCAAGGAATACGCCCCATCCAGCGGTTCCCTGCCTGCTCTTCTGCCCCCTTCCTGTGGACCACCATATATGATCGGGTCTAACAGAAGGTCTTGTTTTGCCCAAAACACCCCAATTCCACATCCTGCGCCAACTTTGCTGCCGCTTACTGAAATCATGTCCGCATCTGGTAGAGCATTCATTTTGACAGCGAAGCCTATTCCTTGGCACATATCAACATGAATGATGCAAGGACTTACAGCTCGAATAACTTTACAAAGTTCGACAACATTTTCTTGAGTGCCTACCTCATTATTCACAAAGGTTATAGATACCACATCTGAAGGACCGAAATCTTGAAGGATTTTCACAAGTACCGAAATATTAAGATGACCTTGCCTATCAACAGGGCAGTAAAAGACATACTTATTAAGATAGCGTAGTTGCCGGGCAACTGCAATAACGGCATTATGGTCGGCTGCACCCACCATAAATCGCTTCGCTTTTTTGATCAAACCAAAAAATGCAAGATTGATGGCTTCAGTCCCAGACGAGGTAAACACTAGTCCACGTCTATCGACATCAAGCACATCGGCTATGATGTCACGCGCCCTGTCTAGTAGCGCCAGAGCCCTGCGACCTTCAGAGTGTAAACTAGAAGGCGACCCGCAAAACTTTAATGCCTCAACTCTAGCCTCGCGGGCCACTTCAAGTATCGGAGCTCCCCCTGCATAGTCAAGATAAATAGCCACTTAGTCTATTATCACCGTCTCTTTAAACTTACCAATGATACAAGCTATAAGAAGCTCACTACCTAAAACGTAAGCACCGTGCATTATAGAATATAGCAACTTAACATTTATCGTCAGCGCTAGCCACCATATTGCACTAACATGTACAATCAAACGTTGCTCCTAGTTCGATTGCTTAAACCATCGGCTTTTTGGTACCACATGACAAGGTCTTTAGCACTTTGATTCATCTTGCTTAATAAGTTTAGCTACATATTGAAAGTATTCTTGGCTACTTTTGTTCCGGGGTAATTAGTCCTTTCACACAACGCTAAAACATATTAGCCAAAAGAATTACTCCTTATGTAACCGAGTGCATACTAGCACCGCCGTGAGATTTTTCCTTGCTTCATATTACAAGCGTGGGAAATGTTCTAATTAGAGTCGCAACCAAATATAGGTTTCTTCATAAATGAACCATCAAAGAATCTCTTTATCTTATAGAAAAATAAGCAAGAAAGCCCCAACTTCAGGGCGGATATGAATTGCCAAAAGTATATCCAGGAGTAGTGTAACTTTTATGGCATTCCCATAACCCATGTTGAGCCTAGAAACACATAGAAAGAGTTTTCTAGGTGTAGAAGCATAGGGATTATGGAGGGAAAATAGTTTAAGTGCCTTAAGTGTGGGTATGTTGATCACATCGTCGAAACGCTTGGTTCGACATAGCGTTGCATCTTCCTTTAATGGTAAGGTGTAAGTCAATTGCACGTACAAAGGGATGTGTGCAAGGGGAGCCCTTATACCCCCGAAGGGGCTACTTTGAGAACGACAAAGACCCCAGAACCTCCAAGCTTTAGCGAGGAGAGTATGTCAGGTTGGCAAAAAAGCTTAATTAATAAACTATAATCTTTGCCATTCTTTGTGTTACATTTGTAAGTTAGCCCACCATGAGGTCCAATTCAGTGCCTTGAGAGAGACGCCGTATTAATAATTGCGCAAACCACATTATCTTGAAATGACACAATGCGCATTTATCGCGCTGAGCCCTTAGAATATCTAACATTATGCCTACGAAAAAATGGCTGGCTTACCAAAGGCATACAAAAAACTTCTTCACATAATTGTAAAAAAGGAACCTCCTTAAAATGTATGTTTAATCACGATGGCTTTTGACTTGTTGGAATAATTCCTTGAAACCTTTGTCAAGCCCAGACAGCATCTGATGCAAGTCTATAAGCTCGTCCGCTGTAATTGGACCTAATTTTTTGTTGTGCACTTTATCTGAGATTTCATACACCTCTTCGGGCAAGCCATTTACAACTAGCACAACCACAAACGTTACAAAACAATTGGTACATGTAACTTTCACAGTATAATTGTTTTTCACTCTGCCCACTAGGTTCACTTTGCAGTGCGTAAGACGTTTACCACAAAAAGGACAATTATGATAGCGCCCCTGCTCTTGGATGAAACTTACTATGTCCATAGCCCCTCTAGTTTTTTAATTACCCAAATGTGAGGCGAATACAAACGCCTCAATGTTTAGCCTGTCCCTCAATGCATACAACACCCTCTGAGCCCACTTTCGCACTATGAAGTGTGTAAGGCTCAAGTTCCATTCTGTCGCCAGGCATTAGCACCACGTCTACATTTTGATCAATTAAGTGAAATGTTATAGAGCCTGACAAGCAATATAGGATCTTCTTATAGCTATGGCTATGAGGAGCATAAAAATAGCCTGGACCATTAGACCAGGTGTGAACTCCATGAGCCTCTATCTCTAAAATTGACCTAATAGCTTCTTTATCAACCTCAGAGGACTGTGCTTTTATAACTTTGTAAGACTTGTCGATCACACCTACAGACACCCTAACATTTGCAATAATCGGATTAGATGCTGTTTCCATTAATTAATCTAATGCATTTGGTGCACGTACTTTGCAACTGAGCGAACCTAGGTTTCTTGCTGACTGCTGCGTTGGCGGAGTAGCCAAATGGTTACGCATCTTGGGGTACGATACAAAATATCTGCATGATGCTAATGACAGTGAGCTAATTGAAATTGCTAGGAAGGAAAATAGGATACTTCTTACCCGTGATAGGGAATTTTTAAAACGAAAATGCGTAATGGAAGCAAACCCAGTTGTGCTGCTTCTTAAATCAGAGGACACCCTAGATCAGCTCGTTCAGGTTATATCACATTTTGATCTTAACACAAAAAGGGGCTTAACAAGATGCGTTGTTTGCAATGGCTTACTCTCTAAAGTCACCGTTGAACAGGCTGCACCTTACGTTCCTGCCTTTGTCGCAAAAACTCATACAGAATTTTACACATGCTTAAACTGCAACAAGTTCTATTGGCGAGGAAGCCATTTAGAGAGGATGTCCAAAAGATTAGAAGGAGTTGGCATACACCTTGCCTGAAATAACTGTAAGATCTTCCAAACGTGAAGAAGCTATAGACATCACGGAGCAGATAAATCAGATACTGCAGAGGATAAGCCTAGTACAAGGACTGTGCCACATTTATGTTCCTCATACCACAGCTGGAATCATGGTTAACGAAGGTGCAGACCCAAGTGTCGTAGATGACATACTGAGCACATTAGCAAAAATGGCACCAAGAAGTGCTAGCTATAGACACCTTGAGGGGAATGCCGATGCTCACATAAAAGCAGCCATAGTAGGATCAAGTGTAACTTTACCGGTAACCGGAAGTAAAGTTTTACTTGGCACATGGCAATCTATATTTTTTATGGAGTTTGATGGGCCACGTACACGCAGACTAATCGTAACCCCAATTAGAACATGACAGAACGAAAGATTAAATTAGAAGATATTTTTGCTGTTCTTGATGTTTCACGACAAGAACGGCATGGAATACCTGAAATAATTCTGGCAGAAGGTAAAACCACACCTCAAATAATTCAGATTGCTAGCACTTTTATCAAATATAATGGGCAAGCTCTTATAAGCCGACTATCTTCGCTCAAGAAAAGACAGCTTATAGAGCACTTTCAGAATAACATGGACATCTTAGACTACTCTCATTCTATGGCTATTAGAAGTCATGGTTTCTCTCCGGATTCTTTGGACGCCAAGGTGGAGCTCATTTGTGCTGGCACATCAGATGTTGCGGCTATCAAAGAAGCACAAATGGTCATTGAAGCATGTGGTATAAAAACCTATTTGTTCTATGACGTAGGCATCGCTGGGATTCATAGACTTGAGGAACCCCTAAAGTTTATTTATGAGGAAAACATCGACGTGGTAGTTGTGGCAGCAGGCATGGACGGTGCTCTGCCCACGGTAGTTTCTGCCATTATAGACAGGCCAGTTATAGGACTACCTGTGTCCAGAGGATATGGTCTTGGTGGCAACGGTAAAGCTGCTCTTATGACAATGCTTCAAACATGTTCACCTGGGCTTACAGTGGTCAATATAGATAACGGGATTGGCGCTGGTGCGGCAGCAGTTCTAATAGCAAGACGAATTGCTTCAAGAGCCAGCTCACAAAGACCTAACGTCCACGATGCCTAGGCTGGTTAAAAAATAATTGATAAACCAAAAGAGCAAGAATTGCTGCCGCTAGCACAGCCATCAACACAACCAACAATATCAATGACAAAGCGGTAAAGGCGGATCTTATGTAGTAGCCTATATGTTCTCCTAATAATCCTTGTAGTGGCCCTGAGAGTAAAGCTAACAGGATCACACCTGATACTACAAACGTAAGGAGTTTTGGAAAACCTCTTTTTTTCCTTCGCCTTACCTTGACACTATTGTTTGCCATTAGCTTTTAACATCAAAACATAATCAACCAGTTCTTTCGCAGTCTTCATTATAGGCGCTTCTACAGGCGGATCTATCTGAACTAAGAATTGAGCAATCACGGCATGCATGCCTATATCTACTGCGCCTTTATAGTCTTCCCTGTACCTATCTCCAACAAATAGGCATTGCTCAGGCTGAACGTTAAGTTGTCTTAAAGCTTCATGAAATATAATTGGAGAAGGTTTTTTCCAGCCCACTTCTGAACTCAATACGACAATATCCATCAGTTCTGATAGTCCAATTTTACGAATCTGTCTTTCGATAAATACCTTGGGAAACGGTGCATTTGAGACAATCCCAGTCTTTAGGCCAGCTTGCCTCAGATAGCCTAGAGCTTCTTTAATGCCTGCTGCCAAAAAAACAGCATCGTCCCAACATTCTTGTTCACGAGAAAGCGCCTCGAATGCAAACGAGGGACTAATAGGCCACCCAGCTTCCACCCAAGCGCTTCTGTACAACTCCAAATAATCGACTTCACGCAGATCCTCATCTAAAACACGCTGTGCTAACTGGGCTTCCATTTTCCTAGAAATATTGTCATAAAAGTATTGAGCGGGAGGCGGATCTTTACCGAAAAGCTCTTTTAAACGGAGGCGTAACTCTTCATGTACCTTAATAAGGCATAGCTCTGGGTAACTAAATCCGACTAATGTGCCTCCGTAATCAAATAAAACAGCTTGTATATCCACCTGGTGCAGCAACCCAAAATCAAATGCCTGCAAGCTGCTTTGCAGTATCTATGTTCATCTTGGCTATTTCAAATTTGTCAAACTCTGGTGTTTCTAGTATAAATGGCTTGCCTTCAACACCGGGATAATGGAATAAACAACTCCAAGCATCTCTACCAATTACGCCCTGTGCTATATGATGATGCCTATCTTTGTGCGATCCGAGATCAACCAATGTATCATTTATGTGAAACACTTGGACTCTGTTCAGTCCGATAGTAGTATCTATAAGTTTAAGCATTGACGACATATCTTGCTCTGTATCACATTTATATCCAGATGCCCAACAGTGTGCAGTATCGATGCAGAATGCAACCCTGTCAGCAAACTTACTCAGTCTCTCATTAAGCCAAGCGAGCTCATCAAAGGTACCTCCAACGAGATCACCACTTCCAGCACTGTTCTCCAAGAGTAGCATTGTTGTAACCTGAGTATTTGAAAGTACCCATTCAACAGCAGATGCAACATTCTCCAAAGCCTTGTATATATCTAAACCCTTGGCAGAGCCTAAATGGGTAACAACAAACCGACAACCGTAGTCATGTGCTCGCTCCATTTCCCTAAGAAGAGCTTCCTTTGAAACCTCATAGTACTGCCCACCGGCCAGATTATTTAAATAGGAAGCATGTGATACAAGCGGATATATGCCATAGTCTTTTAGCGCTTTACCAAACGATGCAACTTTGTCCTTGTAATATTGTTTTGACTGAAAAGACCGAGGATTGGAAGTAAAAATCTGAACACTCATGCAACCAAGGTCTTTTGCAACTTTTGCGGCTTTATCAAAGCCTATGCCGACGCCTATATGTATTCCTATACGTACAGATTGATGTTCCATCGCAAACTAGTTACCTCAAAGTATATAAAACAGAAACACCAAATTGAGCCCTGGTATGGCTAGCAATGCTCCACCAGTAAAGGGACAATAAGAGAAAGTCCATGATAAACATCATTGAACTTTTCTTGCTTACCCTGTGAGCAAGCCATAGTTGACGCACAACATTTAGCCGTTACAAATTCTAAACGCAAACTACCATTTACAAGTTTAGGCCCTATTAGCTGCATTTTCGCGTTTTCTTGTACCTAAAGCCATAATAACCGAAGCTATGGCATTTACCAAGTTTCGCATTAATGCTTCTAGTATGGCTCCCAATATCTGCACAAATCTCGTGTAGCCCTTAATGTTTGCTTGCGCAGAATAAAGGGCAGCGGAGTAAATATATGCCACTTCCTGCATAACGCCTTCTTTTATCCCAAGCTTATTTTCAAAATACGATGCATATTCCAGAGGCGTTAATGCTTCATGCTTTACTACTCCCAGCATCCTCCCAAGCACCGTAACAGCTAACCAACTACGTCGCGGAGTCACCACTATTAACCTATCTAGCACAACAACAGCAACAACCAACAGAGCGCCTAAAAAGACTGGTACAAACAACAATATCTTTTTAAGTGGTATAGAAGTCTTTGTTGAAATATTCGCATTCAACACTTCAACAGGTATAACATTTCTAGGAACAGCTGGATTTCGGATTCCAGGTGGTACAAACGTTTTTGTCGACGATGTGTTAACAGAATTAGGTGCGATTATGGCATGATAACCGGCCTGGGGCGTTGGGTCAAAAGGCAACCAGCCATAACCAGGAAAATACACCTGTACCCAAGTGTGTGCGTCACTCTCTCTTATGATATTTGCATCAAGCTTCTTGTCAAATGTACCAGGTCCAAAGCCATTTACAAGCCTTGCTGGTATACCAATGCTCCTTAGCATTGCGGCCATAGCTGTTGCAAAGTATTGACAGTACCCTTTATGGGAATCAAATAAAAAGTAAAACAAGGGATTTTGTCCGCGTGGGGTTGTAACATCAGTTGTATATTTGAATGGCGCACTTCTTAGGTATGACTGGACAGCTAGCACCTTCGCATAAGGTGTCTTCGCTTTTCTGGTAACTTTAAGTGCAAGTTCGTGTATGGCATTTTGCATTCTAACTATCTTCTTTGCCTCGTAACCGGGTAGTGGAGCAGTAGCTGTGTCAGAATAGTAACTTTCTGGTCCGTTCAGAAATATAAGAGGCTTGGCAAACGGTTTTACCCAGCTAGGATAATTTGTACCGGCTTTCTCAAGCTCCGAAGCTGTTGGGTCAGGAATAGCAACTGTTACCGTATACTCATGAACTGGCCCACCACTCAGAATCGCATAATAAACAGACAAAAATTTTTTGTTTGTATTACCCTGACCCACAACGCCATAACGCTTGCTGACCGATAATAACCTTCCAGGATAAAACACCACATTTGATGCATTAGATGGCGGATTTTTCAAATAGATATGTAAAGTTATTATCTTTTGAGCCTTATAGTGCACGCCATAAGGTATGTCGCTGCCTGGCTTCAGCTGTTTTGCGAGGAGAACCTCGTAGGGAATATATGTAAAACTTCCATCAAATGCGTTTAGAACCACTCCAGTAAACAATGCAGGGCCTGGAATGTTACTTTCGTTAACCACCATAACAACCTGGCGGTTTTCCTGTAACGAACCACCTAACGGAGCACTGTACGAAAAACCTGTAGTGTTTGCAGTGGCAAGCGGCTTAGAAAACCAGGGAATTTTTGAGAGCTCCTGATCAATTTCATGTATCAATGCTTGCCAGTTCATGTTAAAACCCGCCGCAAAATTTTTCGTTGATGGCACGGGCAAATTGCCTACGGCGCTTACCATTCCAAGGCATGCCGCTGGAATAAATAAAGCCATTATAGCCTTCCATATATACTTTCGAGATTGGTAAGATAGGGTCTGTCTTTGGCCTTGGATGGAAGTAACGTTATTTATAATAAATAAAGCCATAACTGCAGCTGTGAAAACAACCGCAAATATAGAGCTTGAAGCTGAAAAGTTAATTGTATCAATGGCAACGAAAACGCCAGCCGGGATGACACCTATACTCGGCTGCCTAAAGCCAAGCTGCCCAACAACAACAGCACAAGCAAGGCAACCAAGGACACCGTCAGCAATAGCTCTCAGAAAAACTCCACTGTGCCAGACCAAATTGAAAAGGACGTACGGCGAAGCTAGCCATGGCCATAAATTTGACCGCCACAAGCCCATGATCAAAGAAACCATTACTGGTACCAATGGTGTTAAATAGCCATAGCGACGAAAAGCTATAGCTAAAGCACCCCAAATGCTACCTCCTACCACAGCAATGGTCGCATCCCCAGGAACAACCATCCAACCGGCATGGTTTGCAGACATGGCTAGAGCATAAAGAGCAAGTACTAGAGCAGGTATCGATAAAAGGTTGTCCAAACGTGGTGAGCTACTTACCTGTACTTGCATATATTCCCGTCTCCGTCGTTTTGGCGTGCACAGACAATATGTCTTGTTTTTCTAACAAAAGCAATTCATAAGGCTGCTGGTTACATAGACCTTGTTCATATTCACCAGCTTGTAGCATAACAGCGTCAAAACGATATGCATTAACATACTCCCGGTCATAATGCACATCAGCAAACTTGCTGCTAATTATCAAAACAGTATAGTCACTCAAAGATTGCCAGGCAGGTTCATGCACCACCAATCCCTCCTTTTTAGGTTCTAAAACGGCTAAATACTCTAAAAGTAACTCTATATTGAACCCATTATTTGGAGATAAGAAAACTTCATCGTAAGCAAATCCTACCGGTATTCCTAAATTATTAGAAGCGACCGCAAGAGACGCCACCACATTGATAAGAGCATCAAATTCCTTAACAGAATTGGAAGACGCATTGTCGGCCTCACTGGAAAATGCAGCCACAATCATTACCCCATGGCGTTCTTTTTCAAAAACTCTTGTCTGTAGTTTAGAAGTTTTTACACTACTAGGCCAATGTATGTGCCTAAATGAATCACCTCGTCGGTATTCTCTCAGGTAGGCAACCTCAGGAGGGTCATCCAGTCCCACCAGGGTTAGGCCTCGATATCCAAACAACCTCAATAAATCATTAGAGTCAACGTTATAAACATGTGGATATACACACATTGTCTTGGAAGAGCCATATACAATCTGGCGAGTCCATATATCGAAGATTCCGTGAATCTTTAAACGAACTTTGCCATATGTTTGTATGCCTCTTTTATTAAATACGCCATTAACCGTCACTGTGTGTGTCCGCTCAGTTAAGAATAAAAGTTCTCTGGTTCCTTGGTTTGCTTCAATCATGTTACCAAGCATAGAGATTTGACATTTTAAAATCGGTAACCGCATTATATTTCGAAGTCTGACCGTATATGAAAACGGTAAACCAACCATGGGATAAGTACATTTAATTTCAACATCACTGATAATCAACGACTTCGCCTGGAGATAAACATATAGGATGTCTACTAACAGCATCGCAACTAATGCATAAGCCATTACGTATACATCTCGGGTTCCAGTTATGTAAGCGAAAAAGAACAAAAGAACCGCACTCAAAATAGCCGTATATCTGTTCATCGGAGTCGCTAGTCTTCGGGAACTTTTACAGCCTGCAAAACCTCGTCAACAACATCAGCTGCAGCCCTGGTACGCTGGGGGGTAAATCTTTTTAACAGGATACGATGCGCCATAACTGGTTTTGCAAGTGCCTTTACGTCATCTGGCATAACAAAATCCCTTCCGTTACAAAAAGCGTATGCCTGGGCAGCTTTCATTAAATGTTGAGCCCCTCTTGTACTTACACCAAGTGCAACCTGAGGGTGGTCGCGCGTGGCATTAACTATTGATACTATATACTCTCTTATTTGTCGGCTTACATACACTTGACTTGTGTTTAGCTGCAACTCCCTGAGCCTTGCGCTCGAAATTACTGGTTGTAAATCGTCTACCTCAGGTCGCTCTCCATCATACGTTAGAAGTTCAACTTCCTTATCACTGCTGAGATAACCAAGCTGCATGCGGAGCATAAATCTATCAAGTTGGGCTTCAGGTAACGAGTAGGTGCCTGCATGTTCTACTGGATTCTGCGTTGCAATAACCATGAACGGCTCGGGCAACCTGTATGTTGTGCCCTCAACGGTGACCTGCTTTTCTTCCATGGCTTCCAGCAGTGCAGCTTGAGCTTTGGGAGTTGCACGGTTTATCTCATCTGCCAAAACTATCTGTGCAAAAACAGGTCCCGGTATAAACTCAAATTCCATGTTCTTTTGATTGTAGGCCTTTACACCTGTTATATCTGAAGGTAGCAAATCAGGTGTGAACTGAATCCTACTATATGTGCACCCAACAGAACGTGCGAGCGCCTTTGCAAGCATAGTTTTACCAACACCAGGAACATCCTCTATTAGAAGATGGCCATTGCTAAGCAGGGCAACCAGACAAAGCCGTATCTCCTCGCGCTTTCCCCAGAGCACTAGCTCAATGTTATTAATGATCTCATCAATCTGGCTCGTTGCGTCCATCTAGTACGAGGCAGAACTTACTGCAGTACACTTTCAATAATAAAACCTATATGACGCACATATAGTCCACATTTTTAATGTTTTATTGACAAATTATTCGGCTACACTATACTTACCATGAAAGCAAAAGAAGTAATGGATCTATTATGCATCAGCTGGAGCACCCTCAACAGGTTACGTGGGAAAACAAAATCAAAGTAAACAAGCTTCCCAGCGGTTACTACGACTATGACGAAAAATCCGTTTACGAGTATCTACTGAAGACTACCGGCAAACCTGTAAAAGGAAAACTGTACTCTATGCCAGGGTCTCCACCAACAAACAAAAAGAGACTTAGAAAATCAGATTGAATTGTTGAAGCAATTCTGCGTCAACAGTGGCTGGACAATTGACGGAATATACCGGGCCATTGCTTCCGCTTTGGATTTCGACAGCCGAAAGGACTTTAACGAGTTAATCAAAGAAATTCTCAACTACCGCATCGAAAAAGTTGTCGTTACTTACAAGGACAGGCTGATCAGGACGGGCTTCGATTTTTTCGAAAACCTTTTCCGGTCTTACGGCACGGAAATAGTTGTCATCAACAACTACACCAACGAAAAATCCGGCACGGAAGAATTAATGGAAGGAATTTTTACTCTACTCCACAGCTTTTCCATGAAATTTTATTCCAGCCGGAGGAAAATAAAAAATGTCTGGAGGAAGCGTTTAAGTGAAAGTCAAACGGGCGTTAAGAATCAGGATTTCGAACAAAAAAGAAAACCAGCAAGGGAATTGGCTCTCGACCTGGCACAGTTCCGCAACCTACTGATAATTTTCCAAAACGTGTACCACAACCTTTTCGGGCAGTTTATTTTAAACGAAAGCGCCATCTATTCTCTTTTGGCTGGCAAAACCACGAATAAAAAGCCTGAACAGAAGGAAGTCCTAGAAGAATTATCTGAAAAAGTCGCCCAGCACCTGGAGCTACAGGTCCTTGTGAAAAGGATGAAAGAGCAAAAAGCCAGGGTTGACAACAACTACGTCCTCCAGACCACTATCCGGCAGGTTATCAAGGACTACAAAAGCTTTATCGCTTCCCTGGCCGAATACCGCGTCAATCCAGAGAAGTTCAAAGCAAAGCCGCAGCCGCCAAAACCGAAAAAATTGGGCAAACTTGTCCGGATCATAACGGAATTCAACAGCAACGCGTTTGAACCGGAGGGGAATATTCTTTCCCTACGTTTAAGGATGAACGGCAATATGGAAGTAAAGGTAAAACTTCCTCCCGGAATAGAAAACATTTCTTCGGTTAGGCTGATTTACCACCTCTCTGATGTTTGGGTAGACATTATTTACGAAAAAGAACTCAAAGAGCTTGAAGCTGGGCTCATTCATTTAGCCGGAATTGACATGGGAATGGACAATTTGATTTCCCTGGTCTCCACCAACCCGGACGTAAGGAAGCCTGATTATCTCCGGCAAGGAAATCAAGTCCTTTAATCGCTGGTTCAACAAAAAGAAAGCCGCGGCGCAGTCGGCAATGAACACTTTGAACGATAGAATTGCCAAAGAAAAGGACTAATCCCGAAAAAAAAGATATGTCGAGAGAACTGTTTGAGTTCAAGCTTTACATCCACAATCTGCACAACTACCGCGACCGTTGGATTGAGTCCTATTTCCACAAGGTGGCCCGCATGCTGGCTGATTTCCTTTACGAAACCGGACACAAAGCGATCTATATTGGGAAAGGGACCACAGAAAGCAAGGATGATGGAATAAGTTTAGGAAAGGTGATCGAAAACCTGGCGGCGCAAGCCCCGGGCTTTAGTCCTGGGGATAAGCCGCCCAGTTTTTGGCATTAGATGCGTTTGGGTGGTATAGGTTTTTAATGAGC
>Ga0080006_1140244_pt1 | contig 58555 bp, 56 predicted proteins | sample RS3BMetagenome_FD_69209 | JGI IMG/M metagenome (GOLD analysis project Ga0080006, IMG submission 69209) | Ferric oxide microbial mat and aquatic microbial communities from Rainbow Spring, Yellowstone National Park, USA - RS3B (SPADES... ...
CCTTCACCAGTGCGGAGAGCTGTTCCGGTGTCGGGACGACCATGTCCTTCCGGACCGGCGACGGTGGTGACGCCCGGTCGGTCGGCGCCCGGTCGATCCATCCCCACTTGACCGCTTGGCGGCACGCCGCCGAAAGAATCGAGTGGTACTTGTGCACCGTCGATGCCGACAGCCCGTCGGCCAGCCAGCCCCGGTAGGCGGCATCGATGGCGTCGGCCTCCAGTTTGTCGAGACGGACATCCCCGAGCGCGGGACGGAGCCGGCCCTCGATCTTCCGACGGTTCTCATAGACCGTCCGGGGGCGATGGCTCACCGCCGTCGCCTCGAGCCACTTGTCGAGCAGCTGGCCCACGGTGGCGCTGGTTCGGTTGAACCTGCCCGCCTCGACCTCGGCCACCAGAGTCGAAAGAGCCTTGCCCGCTGCCTTCTCCGTGCCGTGGAACGAGCGCGTGGCTTGCCGGGGCTTACCGCTCTTCGAGTCACGCCCGATGAACGCCCGCAGCTCCCAGTGGCCCGGCGACCGCTCGCGCATGGTGCCCGGTTGGCTCTTCGTGCTTGCTCGACCGGCCATGCCCGACACCCTACGCCGTTTCCGGCTTCTGTAGGGCATCTGTAGGGCAGGCCCTCCGGCTCCGACCCCAGAAAGTGCCTCTGACCTGGTGGGCGCTAGAGGACTCGAACCTCCGACCTCAGCCGTGTGAAGGCTGCGCTCTAACCAACTGAGCTAAGCGCCCGGGCATCACGGAGCGGACTCCGTGACAACGCAGGTGAGCATGCTAGCCCGGGTGGACAGACTGCCAGGTTCCGCCGCCAGGCGACTCGGCCGCGAGCCGCAGCGGCGGTTCCGACCCACTCAGACCGGTGGATAGGGCGCCAGCGCGTCGAAGCCGATGGCCGCTTCGAGGGCGGCGGCCGACCGGAGCACCACCAGGTCCGCGTGCTGGGGTCCGACCAGTTGCAGGCCGACCGGCACGCCGGCCGACGTGAGCCCCACACACACGGTGGCGGCGGGCGACCGGGTCATGTTGAAGCCGTAGGTGAGCTTCACCCAGTTGAAGTCCTCGACGCCGTTGATCAGTCCCCGTCCCTGCAGCGACCTCGGCGGCGGTGGCGCGGCCATGGTGGGCGTGACCAGCAGGCGCACATCGTGGAACAGGTCCACGAGGCGCAGATTCAACGCGTGGCAGGCGTCCTCTGCCTGCACCATGGCGAGCGGACCGGTCTCCGCTGCAGCCTCGATGATCATCCGCAGGATCGGGTCGACACGACCCCAGGCCTCGGTGCCGATCAGCTCGTGGTGGGTCCGCAGGTTGTAGACCCCGGTCAGCACCAGCCACGGGTCGACCGGATCCTCGTCGAAGACCGTGTCTACCTCGACGACCTCGGTGCCGAGATCGGCCAGCACGTCGACGGCCCGCCGACACAGTGCCAGGACCTCCAGGTCGACCTCGGCGTACCCCAGCGTCGGCGACCAGGCGACCTTGGACGGCGGGTGCGGTTCCTCGAGGGCCGCCAGCCACGACGCCTCGGGTCGGGGCAACGACCGGAGATCCGTCGGATCGGGACCGACGACCACCTCGAGGGCGGCGACCAGGTCGGCCAGGCGCCGGGCCATCGGCCCCTTGGTGGAGAGGTTCTGCCAGTCCGGCGCGCCACTTCCTCCCGACGGGACCCGGCCGAGCGAGGGCTTCAGTCCGGACAGTCCGTTCGCCGAGGACGGGATGCGCAACGATCCACCCCCGTCGGAACCGGTGGCGAGCGGCACCATGCCCGACGCGATCGCGGCCGCGCTCCCGCCCGAGGAACCGCCCGCCGTGTGCTCGAGGTTCCACGGGTTGAGCGTCGCCCCGAACAGTGGGTTCTCCGTGTCCGGCTTCCAGCCGAGTTCGGGAGTGTTCGTCTTGCCCACCACCACGCAGCCGGCCGCCACCAGCCGGGCGACCAGCACGGAGTCCCGGGTGGCCGCCGGAGTGTCGGCGTAGGCGGAGGAGCCGTGGGTCGTCACGAAACCGGCGGCGTCCTCCAGGTCCTTCACCCCGAGCGGGATACCGGCCAACGGACCCGGGTCGACGCCGGCGGCCACCTGGGCATCGACGGCCTCTGCAGCCGACCGGGCCCGCCCTTCGTCGACGGCCACGAACGCGTTGATCGTCGGGTTGTGCGCGGCGATCGACGCCAGTGCGTGGTCCACGAGTTCAGCCGCCGTGCGCTCCCCACTCCGAACCTGCGCCGCCAGTGCCGTGACCGATTCCGTCCGGAAGTCCATGGACCCGACCGTACCGGGGGCGTCCACCCCCGACAACCCGTCCGACCAGGGGTCCGGGCGGGTAGGCACCATCGCCGTGTCGACAGATCCGGCGCGGACCGACCAGGCTGTGGCGATGCCGACCGCAATGAACCAGGAGCCCCGGATCACCGGGGCCGTGCTGGACCACGTGGCCCACGCCGTCCGGCGTTGGCAGGACGTCTGGCACCGGTACGCCACCGACCTCGGTGCCGAATGGAACTCCGGAGGTCCCGGGCCGGGGTTCGCCCCCGGCCAACTCCGCTTCGCCAACGGCTCCAAGGTCGAGGTCCTGATGCCCCACGACATCGAGGTCAACGACTTCCTGGCCCGGTTCCTCGACGGCCACGGCCCGGGCCCGCACCACCTCACCTTCAAGGTTCCCGACCTCCACGAGGCCATTGGGCAGGCCCGCAGCTTCGGGATCGAACCGATCGGGATCGACTTCAGCCACCCCGAGTGGCTGGAGGCCTTCCTGCACCCGAAGGCGGCCACCGGGATCGTGGTGCAGATCGCCCACGAACCATCGGCCTGGAGCAGCCCCGCCCCTGACGACTACCCCACCGGGCGGCGCCAGAAGGCGGACGGCTCGGGCCCGGCGACCCCGGCCGCGTTCGTCCACGTGGCCCACGTGGTGGCCGACCTGGACGGGGCACTCGCCCTCTTCGGCGGGCTGCTGGGGGGCCGGATCGTCCGGGAGGGGGCGTCGGGAACCCTGCGCTCGGTGGACCTGGCCTGGCCCGGACCACTGGGCGTGCGCCTCATCGGGTCCACGGCTCCGGTCGCCGGGGGGGCCGTGGACCAGTGGCTCGGCGGACTACCCGGCCGGGTACACCATCTCACCCTCGAGGTCGACGGACCGGAGGGCGTCCCCGGGACGCGACCCGCCACGTCGGAGCTCTCGCTGATCGGGACGGCACCCGAGGGCCCCGTCTGGGAGATCGACCGCGCCGACAATGCCGGCCTCGGCCTGGTGCTGGTCCCGGCGACGCCCGGGACGACGGGAGCCATCCCCGGCGGGCCGGTAGCCTGAAGAAGATGTCCGACACCGACCACCACGACAGCGAGGACGCCGACACACCCGTGACCGGGCGCCGGCTCATGGAGCGGTTGATGGACGCCGCGCCCTCGGCGCCGGCCAAGCCCGGACTCGACCGTCGCGGCAATCCCACCAAGTGGTCCATCGACCGCCTCGACCCCCGCGAGCGCGTGTACTGCTACCTCGCCGGCTTCGTTGCCGCCTTCTTCGCCGTGCTCGTCTATGTCGTCGAGTCCGACAACCACAACTTCCACGTGAAGAAGGGGCAGTTCACGCCGATCACCACGCTGGTGGTCGGACTGGTGTGTGCGCTGCTCCTCATCGGAACCACCTACCTCGGCCGTCGGGCCCTCGTCGGCTTCGTCGCCCTGTTCACCTTCCTCGGGTTCTCGAACTCGGACTTCGTGGTGGGCCTGCCCTTCCTGCTTCTGGCCGTCTGGCTCCTCTTCCGGTCCTACAAGGTCCAGAAGGAGATCACGCAGCGCATCAAGACCGAGCGGGCGTCTGGCGCCACCGAGCCGGCGGCCACCCGACCCTCGCGGGCCGAGGCCGCGGCCGCCCGCCGTGCCGGTACCCGCCCGGGTGGGCGGTCGAAGGGACCCGCGGGACCGACGGCCAACAAGCGCTACACCCCGAAGGCCCCGGCGCGGCCCGCTCCCCCGCCGCCGAAGCCCTCGTGGCGGGAGCGCCGGGCGGCCGGGACCACCGACTGAGGCTGCCTCGCCGGACCCCCGGGCCGGGACGGCTCAGCCGGCGTCGGTGACGAGGGCCGAGCGCAGGAGGTCGAGGATCTCGTTGCGGCGGCGGACGAGCGAGCGTGCCGTCGGCTCCTCGCCGAAGGCCCGCAGGACCTCGACCTCGGTCACCATGCCGATGACCGTCGAGTAGATGGCCAGCAGGAGGAGCCGCGGGTCGTGGCGCCGCATGTGGCCGGCATCCATCTCGGACTCGAGGAAGTGGGCCGCCCGCTGGACCAGGGGTTCGACGGCGGTGACGAAGCGGGTGGAGGCCGGAGTGCCCAGACGACCCATCTCCCGCACCAGGCCCAACAGCTCCGGCCGTCGGGCGGCCAGTCGGAACACCGACTTCACGACCGCCTCCACCCGGGACCACCCGCTGCCCGCTGTGGTCAGCGAGGCCTCGAGCGCGGCGGACAGCTCGATGGCGCTGCGGTCGATCACGGCCTCGAGCAGGACCTCCTTACTGGGGAACCAGTAGAGGATGGTCTGCTTACGGATGGCGAGTCCCACGGCCAGGGCGTCGAGCGAGGACGCCTCGTAACCTCGGGTGGCGAACGACGCGAGGGCGGCGTCGAGGATTCGTTCGGACGTCGTGACCCCGTCCGCGTCGGTCCGTCCCCCGGCCGGCACCGGTCGAGGCCGGCTCCGGTCGCGCGCCACCGACGCACCCTGTCCTGTGGTCGACCCGGTCACTTACCATATGGTAGACAGATCGGGTGACCCGCGTCCGCGACGCCCTCGCCGGCAGGCGATTCTTCATCACCGGAGCCACCGGCTTCCTCGGCACCGCACTGGTCGAGCGCCTCCTGCGCAGCGTGCCCGACAGCCAGGTGGTCCTCCTGATCCGTCCCGGCAGACGGGCCACCCCCTGGCAGCGGGCCGCCAAGGAGATCCTGCGGAACGACTGCTTCGACCGCCTGCGCGAGGAGCTCGGCGACGGTTTCGACGAGGCCATGGCCGCCCGGGTCCGGGCGGTAGCCGGCGACGTGGGGACCGACGGTCTGGGCCTGGACGCCGAAGGGCTGGACGCCCTGTCGCACTGCGACATCGTGATCCATTCCGCCGCATCGGTCAGCTTCGACTCCCCGCTGGACTCCGCCGTCGAGGTGAACCTGCTGGGCCCGTCGCGGGTGGCCGAGGCCTTCGTCGCCGCACGGGCCCTGGCCGAAGCGGAGGGGCGCACCGGCCCGGTGCACTATCTGCCGGTATCGACGGCGTACGTGGCGAGCACCCACCAGGGTGAGGCCAAGGAGGAGCTGCTCGACGCGAACCCGTTCACCATCGGCGTCGACTGGCGCCACGAGGTGACCGCGGCCCGGCGGCAACGGGGCGATTCCGAGGCCGAGTCCCGCCGTCCCGAACGCCTGACGGCATTCCACAAGTCCGCGCGCGAGGAGCTGGGTGGGGCCGGGCTGCACCTGCTGGCCGAACGGGCCGAACGGCTCCGCGAGGACTGGGTCAAGAAGCAGATGGTCAGCATCGGCCAGGCCCGGGCGCTCTCGCTCGGGTGGCCGGACGCCTACCCGTACACCAAGGCCCTGGGCGAGCGGGCCCTGGTCTCCCAGTACGGCGACACCGTCCCGATCACCATCATTCGGCCCTCCATCATCGAGTCCGCCCTCGCCGAGCCGCGTCCGGGCTGGATCCGCGGCTTCCGCATGGCCGAGCCGATCATCATCTCCTACGCCCGCGGACTGCTGCGCGAGTTCCCGGGCGTGCCGGAGGGCGTCACAGACGTCATCCCGGTCGACCTCGTGGTGGCCGCCATCATCGCCGTGGCGGGCGAGGCCCTGCTGCATGCCGCATCCGACGATCCGGCCGACGCCTACGCGGGGCCGTCGGTCTACCACGTGGCGTCCGGAGTGCGGAACCCGTTCCGCTACGGCAAGCTCGTGGAACTGGTGACGGCCTGGTTCCAGGAACATCCCCTCTACGACCAGGACGGGCAGCCCATCGTGGTGCCCGAGTGGTCGTTCCCGGGGCGGGGACGGGTCCAGCGCCAGCTCACCCGGGCCTCGAAGGCCATGTCGCTGGCCGAGCGGGTCGTCGGATCGTTGCCGATCCGGGGGAAGCAGGCCGAGTGGATGGCCGCACTGGAGGAGCAGCACCTCCTGGCCGACCGGGCGCTGGGCTACGTCGAGCTCTACGGGGCCTACACCGAGACCGAGGCGCTCTACCGGGTGGACCGGCTGCTGGCCCTGTGGGACCGGATGGACGGGGACGACCGGGACGCCTTCTGCCTCGACCCGGGGGCCATCGACTGGACCACGTACGTGCGCGAGATCCACCTGCCCTCCATCATCGAGCACGCACGGGTGCGGACATCGCCGGGTGGCAAGTCGGTCAAGACCAACCGCGCCGATCGGGCCCGCAGGAACATCCTCTCCCCCGACCGGCACCTGGCCGCGTTCGACCTCGAGAACACGCTCATCGCCTCCAACGTCGTCGACTCGTACGCCTGGCTGGCATCCCGACACCTCCCGATCGCCGAGCGGGCGGCATTCGTGGCCGACCTCGTCACCGAGGCCCCCGCCCTCCTGGCGCTCGACCGCCGCGACCGGGGCGACTTCCTGCGCTCCTTCTACCGTCGTTACGAGGGGGCACCGGCCGCCCGCCTCCACGACGACGGGTGGGACCTCTTCCACCACCTGCTCCTGGCCAAGTCGTTCCCGGCCGGCATCGCCCGGGTCCGCGCCCACCAGGCCCTCGGCCACCGGACGATCCTGATCACCGGGGCGCTCGACTTCGTGGTGGAGCCGTTCCGGCCGCTGTTCGACGAGATCGTCTGCGCACGACTGGGCGAGGAGGACGGGGTCTTCACCGGACGCCTCGAACAGCTCCCGCCGATCGGCGAGGCCCGCGCCCTCGTCCTCGCCGACTACGCCGGGTCCGAGGGGCTCCGGCTCGAGGAGTCCATGGCCTACGCCGACTCAGCCAGCGACCTGCCGATGCTCGAGGCCGTGGGCTTCCCGGTGGCGGTCAATCCGGAGGCCAAACTGGCCGCCATCGCCCGGCGCCGGGGATGGCACGTCGAGACCTGGCACAAGGCCGACGGGGGCAGCCAACCGGCACTCCCCCTCGGTCCCCTCGACCGTCGCGGCGCAGCCCGCCGGGGACGCACGAGTCCGGCGGCCCGGGCCGGGCAGGCCCGTCGCACCGCCCGATCCGATGACGGTGCCGGTGCCGTGGGGGAGGTCCGACGATGAAGGCCCTGGTACTGGAACGCAACCTCCCCCGGTTCGCCGCCTCCCGGGTGGCATCCATGCTCGGCTCGGGCCGTGGGGCGGGCATCGGCCCCCTGCAGCTGCTCGACGCCCACGCACCCGAACGGCCGGGCGAGGACTGGTACCCGCTGCGCCCCCTCCTGTCCGGGATCTGCGGGTCGGACCTCGCCACCGTGGACGGGCGGACCTCGCGCTACTTCGAGGACATGGTGAGCTTCCCCTTCGTACCCGGCCACGAAGTGGTCGGAGTGCTCGACGACGGCGGGGTCGACTTCGCCGGGCGGGCCCTCGAGCCAGGCACCCGGGCGGTCGTCGAGCCCGTGCTGGGCTGCGCCCCCCGCCACATCCGACCGCTCTGCGCCCAGTGCGGGTCCGGGCACAACGGACTGTGCGGCAACCTGGCCTCGGGGGTCCTCGAACCGGGCCTGCAGACCGGTTTCTGCACCGACACCGGCGGCGGTTGGTCGACCGCTCCGCTGATGGCCCACGCCAGTCAGCTCCACGCCGTGCCCGAGGGACTGACCGACGAGGACGCCGTCCTGATCGAGCCCACCGCCTGCGCCGTCCATGCCGCCCTGTCGGCCCACATCGCCGAGGGCGATCTGGTGGCGGTGATCGGTGCCGGCACGCTCGGCCAGACAACGGTCGCCGCGCTCCACCACGTGCTCCGTCCCACCACACCGCACACCGTGGTGGTCGGAGCCAAGCACCCCCGTCAACGCGAGCTGGCCGAGTCGCTCGGCGCCGACCTGGTCGTGCCACCCGATCAGCTGGTCCGGGCCGTCCGACGGCGGGCCGGATCACTGGTGCTGGGAGGTCGACTCACCGAGGGGGCCGACGTGGTCTTCGACTGTGTCGGCAGCGCGGCCTCGATCACCGAGGCGCTGTCGCTGGTGCGTGCCCGCGGCCGCGTGGTCCTCGTCGGGATGCCGTCCAAGGTGACCGTCGACCTCGCCCCGCTCTGGCACCGCGAGCTCACCCTGGTCGGCGCCTACGCCTACGGCTCCGAGGCCGCCCCGTCCCCTGGGGGCCCGGACCGACGCAGCTTCGAGATCGCCATCGACCTGGTGGGCGAAGCCTCACTCGGACGTCTGGTCTCCGCCCACTACCCCCTCGAGCGCTACGAGGAGGCCCTGGCCCATGCCGGGGCCGCCGGCCGCCGGGGTGCGGTCAAGGTGGCCTTCGACCTCCGCAACCCGAAAGGACGCACCCGATGAGCCCCAGGCCCGGATTCGTGCTCGACGTCGACCACTCGACGCCCCCCACCCTGTTCTGGCACGGGGAACGGTTCAGCCTGGAGAAGCTGCCCGAGGGGAGCCGGGTGATCTACGCACCTGAGCCGATCGACCCCCTGACCGACCCCCAGGCCGCCATCCGGCACGCCCTGACCCATCCCGAGGGCGACCAGGAGCCCCTGCCCGCACTGCTGTTCCCGGGGATGAGGCTCACCATTGCCTTCGACGACATCTCCCTCCCGCTCCCGCCGATGGAGCGGCCCGACATCCGCCAGCTGGTCATGGAACAGGTCCTCGACCTGGCCGCCGAGGCCGGCGTCGACGACGTCGAGCTGATCGTGGCGCTGGCCCTCCACCGGCGGATGACCGAGGCGGAGCTGCGCCACGCCATCGGCGACCGGATCTACGACGCGTTCGCCCCCAACGGGCTGCTCACCCAGCACGATGCGGAGGATCCCTCCAACCTCGTCCACCTGGGACAGACCGACCAGGGAGAGGACGTCGAGATCAACAGGCGCGCCGCCGAGAGCGACCTGCTCGTCTACGTGAACATCAACCTCGTGGCCATGGACGGTGGCCACAAGAGCGTCGCCACGGGACTGGCCAGCTACAAGAGCCTGCGTCACCACCACAACCCCGAGACCATGCGGAAGTCGAAGTCCTTCATGGACCAGCACAAGAGCGAGCTCCATTCGGCCAACTGGCGCATGGGCCGTCTCATCCGCGACTCGGGGGTCAAGGTCTTCCAGATCGAGACCACCCTCAACAACGACACCTTCCCGGGGGCGTTCCAGTTCCTGCAGAAGCGCGAGTGGGAGTGGAAGGCCAAGGACCGGCTGTCCTACGTGGCCGCGTCCACGGCCCTCGACCGGGTGCCCGCCCGCCACGCCCGCTCCATCTTCCACGGCGTCAAGGCACCGCACCGCATGACCTCGGTCCAGGCCGGTGAGGTCGAGGCCGTCCACGCCGTGACCACGGCCAACGTCTGGGAGCAGCAGGGGGTGGTCGTCGAGGGGCAGACCGACGTCCTCACCATGGGCCTGCCCTACATCAGCCCCTACAACGTCAACTCGATCCTCAACCCGATCCTGGTGGCCTGCCTCGGGCTCGGCTACTTCTTCAACCTCTACCGGGGGAAGCCGCTGGTGCGCGAGGGCGGCGTCCTGATCATGACCCATCCCACCCCGTGGGAGTTCAACCCGGTCCACCACCCGAGCTACATCGACTTCTTCGAACAGGTGCTGAGCGAGACCACCGATCCGAACGTCATGTCCGAGCAGTTCGAGGAGGGATTCGCCACCGATCCCTGGTACATCCACCTCTACCGGACCGGTCACGCCTACCACGGCGTCCACCCGTTCTACATGTGGTACTGGTGCGCCCACGCCCTCCAGCACCTCGGTGCCGTCATCATCGTCGGGGGCGATCCGAAGGCCGTGCACCGGCTGGGCTTCCGGGCCGCCTCGACGCTGGCCGACGCCCTGGAGATGGCCCGCGACGTGGTCGGGACCTCGCCCACGCTGACCCACCTGCACGCCCCGCCCATCCTGATGGCCGATGTGCAGTGAGCGGCCAGCCGGTGGGCGACGTCCGGACGGGCGGGATGCGATGACGGAGGTGCGATGAGCACGGAGGCCCGATGAGCAGGCCACGGGACACGTCGCGGACCCTGCGGTCCCGCCGCGCCGTACGCACCGACGCGGCCCTCGGTGATGCGGCGGCTGGCGGACGACGGTCGGCCGGCCGCACGCCCTCCGGCCTGGTGGCCCGGGCCGGCCGCGCCCGGTTCCCGCTGGCCGCACCGACCTGGCCCGGATCGGTGACCCGTCCAGCGCCTGAGCCCGAGCTCGGTGTCCACTACGACACCGCCTGGTCCCGCCGGTACCCCGTGCGGCTGGCCCGGGCCATGGTGCTCGACAACGTCACCCGCCCACTCGCCCGGGTGGTGGCGTCACCCCAGCTGCGGGGCGAGGAGGGACTGCGCGACCTCGAGTCCCCGGTGATCTTCGCCGCCAACCACGCCAGCCACATCGACACCCCACTCCTGCTGGCCTGCCTCCCCCTGCGGTTCCGGCACCGGACCGTGGTGGCGGCCGCGGCCGACTACTTCTTCGACCGTCGGTGGAAGGCGGACACCTTCTCGTTCCTGTTGGGGGCGATCCCGATCGAGCGGACGAAGGTCAACCGCCGCTCGGCCGAACTGGCCGCCCAGCTGCTGGCCGACGACTGGAACCTCGTCATCTTCCCGGAGGGGGGCCGCTCCCCCGACGGGTGGGCCCAGGAGTTCCGCGGTGGGGCCGCCTACCTGGCGGCGCGCACCGGCCGGCCCGTGGTCCCCGTCCACCTCGACGGGACCCGTCACATCCTCCCCAAGGGCGAGGGAACGCTCAAGCGCACCCGGACCACGGTCACCTTCGGCACGCCGCTGTGGCCCACCGAGGGTGAGGACGCCCGACGGTTCGCGGCACGCATCGAATCGGCTATCGCCACCCTGGCCGACGAGTCGACGACCGACTGGTGGACCGCGCGCAGACAGGCGGCGGCCGGGACCACGCCGTCATTGCAGGGTCCCGACATCGCCGCCTGGCGCCGGTCGTGGGCGCTCGCCCCGTCGCCGGACCGGACGGATCCGATCGACGCCGAGGGAAACGACTGGCCCCGCAAGCACCGCTGAGCTCATCCCCGACGACCGGGTCGGGGTGGGCGGCCCCTCGGCCGACGGCACCGGGCGGTGGGACTCGGGCGTGGTCGACCCGTCGGCGTCAGCCTCGCCCCCGGAACGGGGCGAGCCGCCCCCGCCATCCCGTTCGCGTCGCTCCGTCCACCGCCTCGAGACGCTCGCTGCGCAGGGCCAGCTCCTCGTGGTCGGCCAGGGGTTCGAGGTCCACCGCCGTTCCCGGGGGCGCGCCCGCCGGGGCGAGCGCCCAGCCGAGAAGGATGTCGGCGAGCGCCGAGTTGCGGGCGAGCACCGGACCGTGGAGGTAGGTGCCGACCACCCGGTCGGACCAGGCGCCCTCGGTCCCGTCCCCGCCACCGTTGCCGACGCCCCGCTCCACCCGGGCCAGGGGATGCGCCCCTGTGCCGATCCGCGTGACACCGCCGTGATTCTCGAAGCCGGTGAGCCGCGGCAGCCGTTCGCCCCCGGCCGTCCGGGGGGCGTCGGGGGTGGGTGTCGCCAGCAGCTCGCCCACCGCCCGGGGCCCACTCCCCTTGACCGTCGTCACGTCGAGGAGGCCGACCCCTTCCTGGGGCCGGTCCCGTGCGTCGGGGAAGGAGCGGCCGATCAGCTGGAACCCGGCACAGACGCCCAGCACCACCGCACCCTCCCCCACCCGCTCGGCCAACGTCCCCTCGTCGAGCAGCGTTGTGGCCGCCCGCACCTGGGGACCATCCTCGCCACCGCCGATCGTGTAGATGTCGGCGGTCGGCAGTGGTCGATCGGACAGGGCCGGGACCAGGTCCACGTCGATGCCCCGCCAGGCGGCCCGCCGGGCCACGATGAGGCCGTTCCCACCGTCGCCGTAGGTGCCGAGCAGGTCGGGGTAGACGACGGCGACCGTGAGCTTGGAGCCGCGCCCGGTCACAGTGCCCTCCGGAGGTCGGCGAAGGCGGTGTAGTTGCCGAGGAACTCGGTCGTCGTCCCGCCGGACGCCCGGGCGACGGCGTGATCGAGGGCGGCGGTCGGACCGTCGACCACCGCGTGGTCGACCTCGGCGTACCGCAGGCGCACGGCCAGATCGAGTCGGCGCTCCCCCGTCGCCACCACCGAGCGTCCGGCCAGGCGCTCGAAGGGGACGTCCCACAGCCAGCTGGTGTCGAACCCATCGGCCGTGCGGGCGTTGACCGACAGGACGATGGTCGCATCCGGGTCGGCCGTCTCGTCGAGGAGGTCGAAGACGGCCGTCCACCCAGCCGGGTTCTTCGCCAGGAGCAGCCGGACAGGGCGTCCTCGACGGGAGATCACCGAGAACCTCCCGGCCACCTCGGTGACTCCGTCCAGACGGTCGAGCGCGGTGGAGACCCCATCGCCGGGATCCGCCTGACCGGTCGCCACCAGGATCGGATCGGCCGCCACGGCGGCCATGGCCGCATTGGCCCGGTTGAACTGACCGGGCAACGCGATCCTGATCGGGTACCGCGTCCCGTCCCGGAGGACCAGCGCGGTCCCCTCCACGTCCGCCACCACGTCGGGACGGGCGAAGTCGCAACGGTCGCACGCCCATGGGCCGTCCGGCGCGAACTCGATGCGGCCACCGCACGCAGGGCAGCCGACGGCGTCGTCGTGCCACACCTGGCCGGCACCGACCCAGCGGACCTCGGGCGCGGTGGCTGCCGCATAGACCACCATCGGGTCGTCGGCGTTGGCCACCACCACCGTGCCCCGGCCGGTCGGCGTGGGGCGCGTGAGCCCGTCCAGCGCCGTGCGCCACCGGTCGACCAGCATCCGCACCTCAGCGATGCGGTCCAACTGGTCGCGGGACAGGTTCAACAGCACCACGACCTCGGGCGCCGTCTCGGTGATCACCCGGCCCAGATAGCCCTCGTCGACCTCGAGGACGGCCACGCCGGCCCCGGGGGCACCGGCCAGGGCCGCTACGTGGCCGGCCGGCATGTTGGCCCCCGTGTCGTTGCTGACCGGGGAGCTTGCCGCACCGGCCCCGGACAGCGCGGCGGCCAACAGCCGGGTGGTCGTGGTCTTGCCGTTGGTGCCGGTCACGAGGGCGACCCGCCGTCCACGGGCCAGCGCGGCCAGCAGGCCGGGATCGACGAGGAGTCCCGCCCGACCACCGGCCACCGTCCCGCTGCCGCGGCCCAGCGAGCGGGACAGTCGATTGACGGTGGTGACCGCCAGCACCGCGACGGACGAGCGCAGCGAGCGGGGAGGGGCCGGGGCCGGACCGACGGACCGGATGCTCACGCCGAGGGGCGCGTCGCGGCCAGTTCCTCGTCGGTCGGGACGTGGCGGTGGCGGGCCTCGTCCGGGAGCAGGTCCACGATGGCCGCCATCAGAGCGGCGGTGTCCACCACGGCGTCGGTTCCATCGAGGTGCACCGGGGGCCCGACGGCGACCCGGACGCGGGGCGGGTGCTGCAGGTTCGTCACGTTCGGCACCTTGGCCGCCCGAGGCCAGACCGCCTCGGTGCCCCAGAGCCCGATGGGGATCAGCGGGGCCCCGGTCTCGGCGGCCAGACGGGTCGCCCCGGTCTTGCCGTGCAGGACCGGCTCGAAGAACTCCTCGCCCCGTGGGATCGTCCCCTGGGGGAGCACGATGACGACCTCACCGGCCCGCAGGGCTGCGGTGGCCTGACGCATCGGATCGCCCGACCCGCTCCCCCGGTCGACGGCGATGCCACCGAGCGCACGGGACAGCTGGCCGACCACGGGAGCGTCGAACAACTCCTGTTTGCCCATGAACCGCACCGGTCGCCCGAGGCGGGCGGCGACGATGGCGAGGGCAGCGACGTCGAAGTAGCTGCGGTGGTTCGAGGCCAGGATCACCGGGCCGTCGGACGGGATGTGCTCGATCCCGGCGATGGAGAACCGGGCGTACGGGAACGACTCGGGACGGACGAAGGGCCGGATCAGGTGGTAGGGCTCGAGCCCGATCACCGACGGGACCCCGGGCGGGCGGTCCCAGTGCTCGAGTGGCCACCGACGCGCCAGGGCGACCGCCGCCAGACGCGGATCGGCGTTGAGCGGATGGGCGTGTCCCACCGTAGCGAGCAGCGGGACGTCGAAGAAGCTGTCGGAATAGGCGTGGCAGTCGGCGAGGTCGATGTCGCGCTCGCCGGCCCACCGTCGGACCGCGTCCCGCTTGCCCCGACCCCAGACGAACTTCCCGATCAGCCTCCCGGTGTAGCGGCCTTCGATCTCCTGGTACCGGGTGGCGATCACGTCGTCGAAGCCGAGGGCGCGGGCGAGGGGATCGACGAGATCGTGGGGCGAGGTGGTGGCCAGGACGAGGAGTCGTCCCTCGGCCCGGTGGGCGGCCAGGCAGTCGATGGCCCACGGCTGGACCCGGTCGATCAGGTCCTCCACCGCGGACGTGCCGGCCGATCGGACGCCGTCGGCCGACCGGCCCTTCATCAGGCGGGCGGCGATACGGGCCAGGCTCATGAAGGGCACCGTCTCGCCGAACGAGTTGTAGAAGCCGTAGAGGTAGCGCTCACCCGGGAGGCTGCGGCCGGCGGGGAGCACGCCCTCGGCCACCATGGCGGCCTGGAGCACGGGGCCCGAGGCCGAGCGGATGAGCGTCCGATCGAGATCGACGAACACGGCACCGGTGGCGTCACTCATGCGTTCAACCTACCGCCGGACATCCACCGGTGGGAGGCCGGACCGTGTAGATCTGTACCCGTTCGGGACGATCATGGCGATCCGGAGCAGAACCATCCCCTGACGCGGCAAAGGGACCACCGGGGGGGGAGGTGGTCCCTTCGCACTGACTCAACGAGGAAAGGAGGGGGATTCCTATGTCCTGTGGTCGTGGAACCAATGTATAACAACCGCGAGCAATCAGTCAACCAGTTTGTCTAGATACCTGGTATCTTTGCAGGCGATGGAACTCCGACACCTCCAGGCCCTCACCGCGATCAGTGATCACGGTACGTTTTCGGCTGCGGCCGACCACCTGGGCACCGTCCAGTCCAACATCTCGGCCCACGTGGCCCGCCTCGAGAAGGAGCTCGGTGCTCCCCTCGTCGATCGCACCGACGGCCGGCTGACCGAGGAGGGCGCCGTGGTGGTGGCCCGGGCCCGGCGCATCCTGTCCGAGCTCGACGCACTCCTGTCCGACGTGGCCGCCTGCAAGGACGAGGTCACGGGCACGGTGCGGGTCGGGATGATCGGGACCACGGCCCGATGGTTGGTGCCGCGGATGATGGACGCCGTGGCCCAGCGCCACCCCCAGCTCCGGCTCATCATCGTGGAGGGGACCACCACCGGGCTCGAGCCCCAGCTGGCCAACGGCCAGCTCGACCTGGCCATCCTGAACCTGCCGGTCAGCGGCAAGGACCTGGTGACCCGGCTCCTGTTCGAGGAGGACCTGATGCTGGTGGTACCCGAGGGCCACTCGATGGCCTCCCACGACCATCCACTCACGCTGGAGGACCTGGCCGACCTCGAGCTGCTGCTTCCGCTTCCCGGTACGGCGTTCCGCGACGAGGTCGACGCCGTCACGCGCCCGTTGGGCATCACGCTGCTGCCCGCCGCCGAGATCGACGGGCTGCGGCTCATCGCCTCGCTGACGTTCGAGGGCTACGGCCCGGCCATCCTGCCGGCCACGGCCATCCCCGGCTTCCTGCGGGACCGGTTCCGTCCGGTGCACGTGGCCGGGCTCCCCCGTCGTCGTGTCGGCGTGGCCCAGCGGAGCCGGGGTCTGCCGTCGGCACCGACGCGCGCACTCATCGAGCTGCTGCGGACGACGGTGGACCGACCCGATGGTCGGCCCGAGGGACTGCACGTCCCCGGGTAGCCGACTGCACGTCCCCGGGTAGCCGACGCCACGGCTCCGCCGGAACCCGATCAGTTGTGCGTCGGGTCCGCCGGGAAGCTCGACACAAGCGCCAGCGCGCCACCCTGGCGCTTGAGCACACGGCGCCACAGGCCCTCGGGATCGGCCGAGATCGGGTCGCGTGCCTCGGCGGGCACCACGAACCACGAGCCCTCGTCGATCTCGACCTCCAGCTGGCCCGACTCCCAGCCGGCGTAGCCACTGAACAGGCGGGCCCCCACCAGCGAGTCGGCGACCAGCGCCGGGTCGGAGGTGAGGTCGATGGTGCCGACCGGCCGGTCGTCGTCGATGAGCAGGCGCCAGCCGGCCGGGCCACCCCCTGAGTCCACGGCGTCATCCGGTCGTGCGGCGAGCCGGACCAGACCGATCACGGAGTTCCGGGACACCGGTCCACCGGTGAACACCTCCGCCGGCGGCGTGGCGAACACGTACCACTTCGGCAACAGCCGGTCGACTTCCACGCCACCGGGTCGATCGATGACCACCCCGAGCGCACCCGGGAATCCGTGCTCGAGCAGCAGGATGACCCGGCGCCGGAAGTTCGGGTCGTCCACGGTGGGGGTGGCCACGAGCAGGTAGCCGGCCAGGGAGTCGGGCGCGGGCTCACCCGCATAGGGGTCGAACGCGCTGAACGGGGGGATCGGCACTCCCAGATGATGGCTCACGTGACCACCGAGGACACAACGGAGCCCGAGGCGCGCAAGGGCAATGAATGGCGCGTCGGCCCCCGGTCGGTGAGGCTGTGGCCATGGCCCTCGTCAACGTCACCACGCCCGCACCCCACGTGCGCACCATCACCCTCGACAACCCCGCCCGCTTGAATTCGATGTCCTTCGCACTGGTCGGTGATCTCTACGCCGCCATCGCCACCGTGGCCGCCGACAACGACTGCAGGGTCGTCGTACTCACCGGCGCCGGTCGGGCCTTCTGTTCCGGACTGGAACTCGAGCACGCCGGTCTACCGCCGGGGGCCGAGGACCTCGGCCGCCACCGGATGGGACTGCGGGCGATGGAGTACATGGGGGGAATCGTCCCGGCGCTACGGAACATGCCCCAACCGGTGATCGCCGCCATCAAGGGCCCGGCCTACGGCGGCGGCATGTGCCTCAGCCTCGGCGCCGACATCCGCCTGGCCGGTCGGTCGGCGGTGTTCTGCGGCGCCGGCATCACCAACGGCCTGACCGGGTGCGAACTCGGAGTCAGTTGGCTCCTCCCCCGGGCGGTCGGCACGTCCCGATCCAACGAGATCATCCTGACCGGCCGCAAGGTGGAGGCCGACGAAGCCGAGCGGATCGGTCTGGTCTCCCGGATCCTGGAGGACGACGAGGTCATCGACGCCGCGGTCGACATGGCCACCCACCTGGTGTCCCTCAGCCCTCTCGGCCTCACGTTGACCAAGGACACCCTGTGGGGCTCCCTCGAGGTGGGGAGTCTCCAGACCGCGGTGGACCTGGAGAACCGCACGCAGCTGCTGGCCGGATTCACCGGCAACCTCAACGAGGCCGCCGCCGCCTTCAAGGAGAAGCGGCGCCCGGTCTACACGGAGTAGGCGGGTGGCCAAGGCGAGGCGGGGAAGGAAACCGGCACACCAACGTCGGCACCCGGACGGCGGGGGTGGGGCCCGCGAGCACTGGCGGGCCGACGGCGCGCCGAAGACCGCCTACTCCTCGGCCGACGACGCCAACCGCTACGGACTGCAGGCCCTGCTCGAGGACGGCGTGCAGCTCGAGCCCTACGTCTGCGGCATCTGTGGACACTGGCACCTGGGGAATCGGCGGGACTGACCGGATTCTGACCGGACAGCGCCTCCCGGCCCGGTCCAACTGTACCGTCCGGACGGTATAGTCACGGGATGGCTTCCGCCACGTCCACCTCTACGCGGCCGCACACCTCGTCGACCACCGCTCCCCGGGACGCGGGCAGCACCAAGGCGCGGATCCTCGGCGCGGCCGAGCGGGTCGTGCTGCGCGACGGAGTAGGGCACCTCACCCTGGAGGCCGCCGCCTCCGAGGCGGGGCTGTCCAAGGGCGGCGTGCTCTACCACTTCCCCACCCGTGACGCCCTGGTCGCCGCCATGGTGGACCGGATCATCGTGGAGTTCGAGGAGGACATCGCGTCCCACCTGCCCGCGCCCGGCACCCCCGAGGCCGACCGCCCGGGGGCCTACACCCGCGCCTATGTACTGGCCACGCTGGCGCCGGCCGACCCGGGCCAGGAGCGCCTGGGCGCCGCCCTGCTGGCCGCCGCCGCGGCCGAGCCGGCCCTCCTCGTCCCGCTGCAGGAGGCGGCCGACGGATGGCAGGCGCGCCTGGTCGACGACGGACTCGACCCCACACTGGCCACCGTGATCCGCCTGGCCTGCGACGGCCTCTGGCTGTGCGACCTGTTCGATCTGGCCTCACCCCACGCCCAGCTGCGCGCCCGGGTCGGTTCCGCCCTCGAGTCGATGACCGAGCCGCACATCCAGCTCCTGTCGACCGCTGCATCCCACGAGGTGCGGTGATGATCCGTCGCGGCCCGGCGAGCCCGCTCGCCCCTCAGTCGGACGCCTCCGTGCGGCTCATCCGCACTCTCGCCCTCACCGTGTTCCTCGAATGGCTCGGGGCGACCTCGATCGTGCCCATGCTGCCCGTCTACATCCGTCACCTCGGTGGCACCGACCTGCTCGCCGGACTGGTCATGGCCTCGTTCTTCGTGGCCGGCGTCCTCTTCCAGTACCCGCTCGGACGGGTGGCCGACCGCGTCGGACGCAAGCCGGTGCTCCTCGCCGGCCTCGTGATCTACGCGCTGGCCAGCTTCGCCTTCCTGGCCCCCATCGTCCCGGCCATGGCCATCCTGCTTCGCGGGATGCAGGGCCTCGGTGCCGGTGCGTCGGCCATCGCCGCGCTGGCCATGGTGTCGGGTGCCGTCGACATCGAGCGGCGCGGCCGTGCGTTCGCCTCCATCTACGGGGCCCAGATCTCCGGCATGGCCGTGGGACCGCTGATCGGCGCCATCATCGGCGTCCACCTGATGTGGGTCATGTTCCTCGGGTCGGGCGTCGTCGCCCTGATCGCCTGTATTCCGGCGGCCCGCCTGGTGGAGACCGGGCACGACGTCGACCAGCGGATGGCCCGCAACCGGTCCGGTGCGGCACGGGCCAAGCTGGCCCGCGTCCGGTGGACCCGGTCCATGTCCGGGGCCATGGTCGCCGGTGCCGCGCTCGGCCTCACGACCGGTGTCTACGACATCTGCTGGACCCTGCTCCTCGTGTCCCGGGGTGCGGCCGGGTGGCAGATCGGCATCTCCTGGACCCTCTTCTCGGTGCCGTTCGTGGTGGCCGCCCGGCCGAGTGGGTGGCTGGCGGACCACATGGACCGGCGGCTGCTGGTACTCGGCGGGCTCGGACTGGCCATGGCGTTCTGCGCCACCTACCCCTTCATCAGCGTGGTGCCCGTCCTGATCGTCCTCGGCGCCACCGAGGCGCTCGGCTTCGCCGCGGCCCTGCCCGCGCTGCAGTCACTGCTGACCCAGGGCTCGGATCCGTCCGAGGTCGGACGGATCCAGGGGATGTTCGGCACCACGCAGACCGCCTGCACCGCCTTGGCGGCCGGAGCAGCGGGCGCGGCCTTCGCCGCGGCCCGCTGGCTGCCCTTCGTCACGGCGGCCGCCATCACGTTCGTGGCCCTGGTCACGGCGGCCATGATCTGGCGCAACGTCGCCGGCCACGTCCATCCCGAACTGCAGTTCGTCGAGGTCGACGGTGCCGTCGACGGTGCGGTCGGGCCGGACCTCCACGTCGACGCGTCGTCGGACCGCGGAGCCCGGACTCAGCCGGCGGTGGGCGTCAGCTCCGAGGTGCAGTAGGCACAGCGCGAAGCCGCCTCGGGCACCTTGGACAGGCACTCAGGGCACTCCCGCACCGGATCCTCACTGGGCACGCGGCCGAGCCTGGTCATGAGCGCGTTGACCGGCTTGATCACCAGGAAGAAGAGGATCGCCGCCGTGATCACAAAGGTCAGCAGGGCGGTCAGCACCGTCCCGTAGCCGATCACCTGGCCGTTGATCTTGACCTGCAGGTAGTCGAACTGGGTACTGCCGCCGAAGATGGCCTTGATCAGCGGCAGGATGACGCTCTTCGTGATCGCGTTCACCACGGCGGCGAAGGCGGCGCCGATGACCACAGCCACCGCCAGGTCAAGCAGGTTCCCCCGCAGCAGGAACTCCTTGAACTCCTTGTACACGGCCGGACTCCTTCGCTCACGGGCGGCGGTGTGCACGCCGGAAGCAGAATCTAGGCGGCGACCCGCGACGTGACCAGCCTGCGCCATGCGGCGGGGTGCGGTGCGTGTCGTCAGGCCAGGCCGACGTGGACGGCGGCCTCCCAGCGCCCGGTCGACGGGACCTGGCACACCGCGGCCGAGGCCTGCAACAGCCAGCCGATGACGGCACGGTTGTCGGCGTCGGCCGGCACCTCGGCCACCAGGCCCCGGCGGGGATGGTCCTGGGTGACCCGCCAACCGTCGGGCAGGGGCAGGCCGAGATCCCGCAGTCGCCAGGCCACCCGGGGACCGGACGCATGCTGGAGGCCGACGGTCGTCGGCTTGGCCACCCGGCCATCCTGGTGCCGGCCGGGCATCCACGTGATCACCGGCACCTTGTGGGTCGAGCCCCCGAGGAACGCGAACGGTCCGGGTTCGGGAGGCTCGTGCTCCTCCTCGATGACGGGCTCGATGTTGATCCATCCGGTGCCGGTGGCCTGCACCGTGCTCATCCGGGCCAGCAGTTCGGGGTCGTCGTGGGCCACGAAGCCGAAGGTGGTCGGCCGGGCCCGGCTCATGTCTGCAGATCGCCCACCGCAGCGGCCAGGTCCTCGAACTCGGACCGCCAGGACGCCGGTGGCACGAGTGGCCGCACCACGAACTTGGAGAATCCGACCTCGAGGAACTCCTCGAGGAAGCGGCGTAACCCTTCGAGTCCGGCCGGCACGACCGTGCGCGGGTCGACGCCCTTGCGGGCCCGTCCGAGGGCGGCCACCAACTTCTCGTCCAGGGGCCCGGGGGCGTAGGCCAACGACACCCCGAAGTGCTCGGGGTCGATCACCCGGCCGACCTCGGCGGCCGCCTCGTCGATGACGGCACGCCCGGCGACCACCTCGTCCGGGGTGCACGACGACGGCAGCCAACCGTCGGCGTAGCGTCCACAGCGGGCCAGGGCGGCGGGGACCATCCCTCCGGTCCAGAACTCGAGCGGCTCCTGGACCGGCAGTGGCGCCAACGTCACGGACTCGAACTCACCCAGGGCACCGTGGTGGTCCACCGCCTCGCCCGCCCACAGGCGCCTCAGCAGGGGGAAAGCCTCCTCCATCTGCGGCCCCTTCTCCTTCGGGGCCACACCCACGGCCCCGGACTCGGGAGCCTGGGGCAGACCGGGCACGAACGTGACCAGCAGTCGGCCGGACGAGAGCCGGTCCAACGTGGCGAGCTGCTTGGCCACCCGGACGACGTTGCGCCCGGGCAGGAGCATGGTCGTGCCCAACTTGAGATGGGAGTTGTGGGAGGCCGCATAGGCGAGGGCAGCGAGGGGATCGAGCGTCGGAGCCGTCAGCACCTCGGGCAGCCAGAGGGAGTCGAAGCCGAGCCCGTCGAGATCGTCCACCAGGTCGCCCAGCTCGGCAGGCTCGCCGCTCAGGGCACCCATACCGACACCGATGCGGATCTTCACTCGGCGCCCAGGGGCAAGCCGTCGAACCGGTCGACGGTGGCGAACTCCTCCACGGGGCCCCGCCGCAGCTTGGTGGGCTGGTGCACGGGACGCCCGAGCGCCAGCACGCCGGCGACGGTGTGGGTGTCGGGGACGGCCAGCAACTCCTTGACCGCAGCTTCGTCCCGCACGACCATCGTGGTCAGCACGCCGGCGAGGCCCTCGTCCCGGGCGGCCAGCAGGATGCTCCAGGCGAACGGGTAGATCGAGGCCCCGCCCACCAGGGTGTAGTGGTCCGCGTCCCGGTCGACCGTGGCCAGTCGTCGGAAGTCGGCCAACAGGACGAGCATGACCGGGACCTCGTCCAGGTGCTCGGCGAACCCGCCCGGGCCGGCCGCCGCTGCGGCGGCGATGTCCCCGGCCGATGCCACCGCTTCGCGCTCGAGCTCACGATCCGTCATCACGGCCCAGGGCGTCAGGCCGGCCGCCACCTGGGCCAGGTACTCGTACCACCCGGGGAGGTACACGTCGCGGACGGCACGCCGTAGGACCGGATCCTTCACCACCACGACCCGCCAGGCCTGGCGATTGCCGCCGTTGGGTGCGAACCGGGCGGTGTCCAGCAGGCGTTGGACCTGGGCATCCTCTACCGGATCCTCGGTGAACTCGCGCACTGCACCCGTGGTCCGCAGTGCCTCGGTCAGGTCCATGGCCGCGGTCCCTACAGGAGCTCGAGGACGGCGTCCGCGGCACTGACCGTCAGCCCCGCACCCGGCTCGACCGCCAGCGCCGTCACCACACCGTCCTCCAACAGCATGGCGTACCGCTGCGACCGGGTACCGAGCCCGAATCCGCTGCCGTCCATCTCGAGGCCGACGGCCGCCGTGAACTCGCCGTTGCCGTCGGCCAGCATCAGGACGGCGTCACCGACGTTCTGCGAGTCGCCCCACGCATCCATGACGAACGGGTCGTTGACCGAGATGCAGGCCACGGTGTCGACCCCTTTTGCGGCCAGCTCGTCGTGGCGGATGACGTAGCTCGGCAGGTGGTAGTCGGAGCAGGTCGGGGTGAAAGCCCCCGGCACGGCGAACAGCACGACCTTGCCGGAACCGAGGACCTCGTGGATCTGGACGTGCGTGGGATTCCCATCCTTGGTCGTCATGACCTGGATGTCCGGAATGGTGTCACCGACGGCAATGCTCATGTTCGCTCTCCTGGGGTCCGCCCCGGCCAACGGGGATCTCGTCGGGTCCCGCCGGAAGGCGGCCCTGCCCGCAGCATACGGTCCACCGGTCGACCCGGTCACCGAGTCCGGGTCGCCACCCCCCCCGGCTCACCGGTGCCGTGCCCCCGGGAGCGGTCACCAGGGGATGGGGAGATCACCCCCGTCCGCCGACCCCCCGTCGGTTGGTCGTCCCGGGGCCCGGGTGTCGCCGCCCGACACCATCAGGATCAGGGCGCCGGCGGCGAAGGCCGCCGCGGAACCGGCGAAGAGGCCGAGCTCGGCGGCGGCCACCAGATGGGGCTGGTGCACGAACGCCAGCTCGGCGATCAGCAGCGGCACGGTGAACCCGATGCCGGCTACGGCGGCACCCCCGGCGAGATGGCGCCAGCGCACACCAGCGGGGAGACGCCCGAGACCGGCCCGCACCACGACCAGACAGGCCACCGTGATGCCCGCCGACTTACCGAACACCCGGGCGAGGCCCACACCCCAGAACACGCCAGCCGCCCCTGGTCCGGCGAGCATGCCGGCGTGGAACGTGATCCCGGCGTTGGCCACGGCGAACAGCGGCAGCACCACGAAGGCCGACCACGGGGCGATCCGCAGCTCCAGCTGTTCCGCCGGATCGGAGGTCCCGTCGGCGGAGCGGCCCGGCACGAGCAACCCGGTCCAGACCCCGGCGAGGGCCGGCTCGACTCCGCCCACGGCCAGCAGCACCCACAGCACCACCCCACCGAGCACTATCACCGTCGTCGACGCCCGGGTCCGGCGGCGGAGCACGACCAGCGCCACGACGACACCGGCCGCGGCCAGCAGCGCCAGGGGGCGCGTCCCCGAGGAGTAGAACACGGCCAGCACCACCACCGAGCCGATGTCGTCGGCCACGGCCAGCGTCAGCAGGAACACCCGGAGACCTGACGGCACGCGGCGCCCGAGCAACGCCAGCGCCCCGAGGGCGAAGGCGATGTCGGTGGCCATGGGGATGCCCCAGCCCTTGGCGCCCGGGCCGCCGTGGGCCACCAGGGCGTAGACGATGCCGGCACCGGCCATGCCACCCAGGGCACCGGCGACCGGCAAGGCGGCCGCCCGGGCGTCACCCAGGTCGCCGTGCCGACGCTCCCGTCCGATCTCGAGGCCCACCACGAGGAAGAAGATGGCCATGAGGCCGCCGTTGACCCAGTCGCGCACCGTGGCGAAGCCCTCGAAGGCACGACCTCCGGCCCGGGACGGGTGGAGCCACGTCGCGGTGTAGGTGTGGGCCCAGGACCCGTTGGCCCAGACGAGGGCGACGGCCACCCCAGCCACGAGGATCCAGGCGGCTGCCACGTCGGAACGGAGGAGTCGGTGCAGGCGTGACCCGGTGTCGGACAACGCCGTCTAGATCCCGTCCACGGTCGTCAGGACCGTCGAGCCGAACCGCTCGATGGCGGCCAGCTGCGCGTCACGGGTGTCGCCGGGCAGCGCCACCGCCACCCAGTCGACCCCGACATCCGCCAGGGACCGGATCGAGGCCACGACGCGGTCCTCGTCCACCGGGTCACCCCCCATGGACAGGCCCTCGGGGATGAAGCAGACCGTCAACGGCGCGGTCCTACCAACGGCGTCGGCGTGCAGGCGGGCGTACTCGAGGGACACGGCCAGATCGGCCGCGTTCTCGAGCGGCGCGGTCCGGGTCCGCGCCGCGAACCGGGCCGGATTGGGGAACGGCGACCAGCCGTCGGCCGACTCCACCGCCCGGCGGATGGCACGTCGACTGTTCCCACCGATCCACAGGGGTGGCCGCGGCCGCTGTCGGGGTCGGGGCAGCATCGTGTTCCCCGTCGCCCGGAACGAACTGCCCTCGAAGGACACGCTCTCCCCCGCCCACGCGGCGTCCAGGGCGGCCAGCGCCTCGTCCAGGCGGTCGTTACGGTCGGCGAACGACGCCCCGAGGGCATCGAACTCGGGCTCGAGGTAGCCGGCACCCACGCCGACCACCACGCGCCCGCCGCTCAGGACGTCCAGCGTGGCGATCCCCTTGGCCGCCAGGAACGGGTTGCGGTAGGCGAGGATCAGCAGATTGGTGTGGAGCAGGATCCTGCTGGTGGCCGCCGCGGCGAACGACAGGGCGACGAAGGGGTCGAGCGCGTGGTGGCCGCCGTGGGCCAGCCACTCGTCACCGGGGAACGGGTGCTCGGTGGTGTAGACGGCACCGAATCCGGCGGCTTCGGCCGCTGCGGCCAGTTCGCCGATGGCCCCGGGGGCGAGGAATTCCTCACCGCACTCGATGCGGTGGGTGGGCAACCCGAACGAGACGCGCACCGGATCAGTCCCCGGGGCCGGTGAGGGTGGCGAGGAAGGCGGGGAGTCGGGACGGGCGCCCCCGTCCGTCGACCCCACCGTGCACGGTGACGGCCGTGGCCCGCACCTCGCCGTCCACCGTCAGCAGGTAGCCGACCTGGAAGGTGGTCCGGGTCAGGTCCTCCACAACCACGTGGACGGCGACGAGATCGTCGAACCGCAGGGGGCGACGGTGGCGGACATAGAGCTCCAGCACGGCGAAGTCGACTCCGTCGTCACCGGCCCGTACCTCCTCGTAGGGGAAGCCGGCGTCGCGCAGCATGGCGGCCCGCGCCTCCTCGAGGTAGGCGGGGTAGGTCCCGTGGTGGATGATCCCCATCGCGTCCGTCTCGGCGAAGCGGGTGCGCACGTGGTGGACGTAGCGGTAGGCGGCCGGGTCGAGCGACGGCTGGAGGGACAGGCGCACCTCGGTGAGGCTACCGCCCGGGTGGCCCGGTGTCGGGCTGATTCCATTCGATCCACCCCGTGCCCGAGCGCCCGTCGCCGGTGGTGATCCGTACCTGGCCACGGGGGAACCGGCTGATCCGGCCGTCGTCGGCGGTCAGCACCAGGGGCGCATAGGCGACCGGTTCGATGACCAGGTCGATCCCGCCCGGCTCGATGTGGACCCGTGCGGACGTCGGCATGCCCTCCGCTCCGAGTTCCTCGGTCACGTCGAGGGCCTCGATGGTCGCGAGGGGTCCGGCGGGGTGCTGCACGTAACCGAGCGGCAGCCGCGACCCCGGGATCCGGATGTCCGCCCCGTGCAGGCGGGTGCCGTCGTCGAGGCGCCCCGCGAACCAGCACCAGCCGAAGGCCCACCAGTCCCGGACCCCCCAGGAATGGTCGCGTTGCCCCTGGCCCTCGACCGCGAACACCTCGCCGTCCACCGTCACCGAGCCCCCGACCAGACAGGGGATCTCGTAGCGGGTGGTCACGGCGTACTGGTAGGGAACCCCGTCGGTCGTCCAGGTGAGGTCGAACCCGAGCGTGGTGGGCTCCCCGGGCTCGTCCCGGTAGACGGCCCCGGGACCGTCGAGGACCCGGGCCGGCGCCGATCCGTGCAGACGCAACCGGTCGAGCGGGACGTCGACGTCCGCCCCCACCGAGAACCCGTCACCGGTCAACGCCAGACCGGCACCCGGCACCGGCCAGTCGTAGGCGACCGATGCGACCAGCGTTCGGTCGGGTCCCGTGAACATCGTCGTCCACCAGGTGACGCCGAGGTTGGGATAGAGCCCGATGCGGGCGTAGCCGGACAGCCTGCCGTCCGCCGAGACGAAGTCGAGGTAGTGGGACTCGTTCCACAGTGCGTCGTCGGTCGGCGTGTGACGGCCCTCGTCGAGTGGATCGACGGCGTGCGGGTCGGGATCAGTCATATCGGCTCCTCGCTCGACTCGGCCGGGTGCTCGTCCCGCGGCCACGAACCTGGTGGCCTCGGGATGCCGGTGCTACTTTGGGTCTAGCAGGCCCGGCCGCCGTGGGGCCGAACGGGCGTGCCCACCGGCTCCCATGACCGACCGTCGCCGACCCGCCGTCCTGGTGCTGGTGAGCCTCGCCCTCAGCACCGTCCTCCTGTCTGCCGCCCCACCGGCGCGAGCGGCGGTCCCGCCCGGGATCGCGGTGTCGCCCAGTCCGACGCCCGCCTTCGCCGGTGACGCACCCGACCCGGACGTGGTCCTGGTGGGATCGACGTACTTGGCGTTCTCGACCGGTACCCGGTTGGCCAGCTACCTCCAGGTCCTGTGCGACCCGTCGGCCTCGCCGGCCACCGGATGGGTGCCGTGTCCCGGCGTCCTCTACGGTGCGTCGGCCCTTCCGCTTCCCCCGGCGTGGCAGGCTCCCGGCACCCAGAACGCCCCGGGTGTCTACGAGTTCGGCGGCAGGTGGATCATGTTCTACACGGCCGCCCTGGCCGGTCACCCGGGGGACGCGGGCGCCAACTGCCTGTCCGTCGCCACCAGCACCGACCTCACGCCGACGAGCCCGGTGTTCGTCGACACCTCGACGGCGCCGCTGGTGTGCGACGCGTCGCTCGGCGGGGCCATCGACCCGATGCCCTTCGTCGATCCCGCCACTGGTCTCGCCTACCTCACCTGGAAGTCCAACTCGGGCGTGCCCGGCCTGCCGGCCCAGCTGTGGTCCCAGCCGCTCGGGCCCGACGGGATGACGCCCGTCGGGGGACCGAGTCTCCTCCAGACCCAGGACACGGTCCGGCACCCGTTCGAGACCACCATCGAGAATCCCCAGCTCGTCGCATCCGACGGTGCCTACTACCTGACGTTCTCGAGCGGGGTGTGGAACAGCCAGGGCTACGACCAGGTGGCGGTCCCGTGCGCCGGTCCGCTCGGCCCGTGCCAGGAGCCTGGAGGTGGGCCCTTCCTCTCCTCCTACGGATCGGTGGCCGGCCCCGGTGGTGGGACGTTCTTCCGGGACACCGCCGGGGACTGGTGGCTGGCCTACGCAGGCTGGAGCGCGTCGTGCACCAGCTACGACTGTGGCGGTGCCCGGAGTCTGTTCGTGGCCCCCGCCTCGATCGCACCCTTCGCCCTCACTCCCCCGGCCACCGGGATCGCCGGCACCCCGGACGGATCCGGGTACTGGACGGTGGACGCCTCCGGCGGGGTCTCGGCCCACGGATCGGCCCCCTTCCTGGGCGGCATGCTCGGCCAGGCCCTCAATGCACCCATCGAGCACCTGGTGCCCACACCCGACGGCCGCGGCTACTGGCTGGTGGCGGCGGACGGTGGCATCTTCACGTATGGCGACGCCACGTTCTACGGTTCGATGGGCGGTCAGGCGCTCAACGCCCCAGTGGTGGACCTGACCCCGACGACCGACGGACACGGCTACTGGCTCGTGGCGAGCGACGGCGGCGTGTTCACCTTCGGGGACGCCTCCTTCCAGGGGTCGATGGGGAGTCAGCCACTGCGGGCACCGGTCGTCGGCATCGCGGCCGACCCCACGACGGGCGGCTACTGGCTGGTGGCGGCGGACGGTGGGGTGTTCGCCTACGGGGCACCGTTCCTCGGGTCCACCGGCGCCATCACCCTCAACCGACCCGTCGTGGGGATGGCGCCCACCGCCTCGGGACACGGCTACTGGTTCGTCGCCACGGACGGCGGGGTGTTCGCCTACGGGGACGCCGGGTTCCACGGGTCCGCCGGAGCGGAGCAGCTGGCCGCTCCGATCACCGGCATGGCCATCGACCCCGGCACGGGCGGCTACTGGTTGGTCGGCACCGATGGTGGGGTGTTCGCCTACGGGGCACCGTTCCTCGGGGCCGACTGAACCGGGCCACCTCGGGTACCCCGGTCCACGTGCACCCCGGTGTGGGGCGCCCCTGGCGGGGTACCCGCGTTGACCGTCCGTGGTCCCGCCTGCTGAACTGACCGGGTGCCGACGCCTGCCAAGCCCTCCCTCCGGCGTCGCCGCAGCGAATTGCGCGACATGGTCATGAACGCCGGCTTGGCGATCCTGCACGAAGAAGGTCTCCGGACAGGGAGCGAGATCACGTTCAAGCGGGTGTTCGACCGCGTGGAGGCGGACATGGGAGTGCGTCTGACCAACGCGTCGGTCATCCGTCGGATCTGGACGGATCAGTCGGACTTCCAGTCGGATCTGCTCGCCCGGGTCGTGGCGGACACCAACGAGACCGGTCAGTTGATCGCCGCCCGGGACCTGATGGTCCCGCTGATCGAGGCCTCCGACCGGACCACCCCGGAGGACCGCTGGCGTTCGGCGAGCGAGATCGCCCGACGGGCGGGCGCTACCGCCATCGATACGCGCGTCGGGACCCGAAACTGGGAGTTGTGGGTGAGCGTCTGGGCGGTCTCGGTCACCAATCCGGCCAGCAGGTCGGACGCGAGGGTCCAGCAGGCACTCCTGGACGGGCTCGAGTTGACCGGGGCGGCCTGGAACGACCTGCTGACCATGGTGATGGGGTCACTGGGGCTGAGGATGAAGGCGCCATTCACCCTGCGCCAGTACACCGAGTCACTCGGAGCCGTGGCGGCCGGGTACTCCCTCCGCCATGCCAGTCGCGGGCAGCCACAGTTCGTGAAGCGTCCGACCGGCCCGGACGGTGAGCTCCAGGACTGGACCCTCATGGGGATCGCACTCGAGGCCCTCGCCATGGAGTTCCTGGAGATCGACCCCGACTGGTCCCCCCGCGCCTGACCGGCGGACCGTTCCGGCCCGGGCGGCATCCCTCAGGCCCCCGGGGCGAAGGCGTAGCGGCTGCCCGGCCACAGCGTGTGCCGGGCGAAGGCGATGGGTTGCGCGGTGCCGGGCAGGGTGAGTTCGAGGGTGCCGGTGATCGGGGGTGCGCTCTGGGGCAACGGCAACTCGGCACTCCCCCCTCGGGCGGTCGCGGACAGTCCGGCGAGTCGGGCGACCGAGCCGTCGGGGAGGTTCGAGACGGCGACGTCGCTGTGGCAGACGCTGGCGTAGCTGGCGTAGGCGACGGTGTAGGCCGTGTGGCGCGCCTGCACCTCGAGATAGGGCTGGAAGGGCGGGACGATCCCCATGTGCAGGTCGGTGCCCTCGTAGAGCAGGGACCCGTCCACCCAGACGCGCAGGGTCCGGTCCCCGTCGGTCCCGATGGACACCTGGAGCGGTCCAGGGGCCCAGGGGACGTCTTTCAGGACGTGTTCGACGGCGTGACTCAGGTGACCGAGCGAGTAACCGATGACGAGGCTCCGCCGTCCGTCGGGGTGGACGTTCTCGGCCACGAGCACGTAGTTGATGTCGCCGGTCGTCGCGGTGTCACCCGTCTGCACCGCCATGACCAGCTCGCCGATCGCGGCGGAGTCCGTGCCGGTCACCGGCGGGGGGGACGCCGCGACGAACTGGGACACGCACGATGCCGGTGTGGTCCCGGTCGTCGTGAGGAACCACCCCCGGAAGTCCGGGGTGGGCTGTCGGATGCCCACGCGCAGCATCCCACCGGTGGCCGCGGCGAAGCCGTTGGCCGGTCCGGCGCTCCCGTTGGCCTCCCACCCGACGTAGGGGGGGAGCGCCAGCGACGTGCTCCCCTGGATCGGCTGGCTCGGACCGCTGGGCCGGGTGAAGGTGACGTCCTGGTACGCGTCGGTCGACGAGGACAGGGGCTTGGCCAACAGGGTGGCACCGCCGGTGCCGGCCACCGAGTCGACACGGGCGATGGCATCCTGTGCCGCCCAGGTCGCCACCACGACCAGGCAGACGGCCACGACGGTGGCCACGAGGGGGAAGGCGGCCACGGCCCTGGACCCCCAGGACGACCGGCCGTGCCAGTCCCACTGGACCGCCTGGCGAACGGCCTCCCCGGCCTCGTCGTCCCCGGGGTCCCACGATTCGGCCAACTCGGTGGGTGTCGTACCGGGAAGGAGCCGACCCGGTTCCCGTGGACCCTCCTGGGGTCGTCGACCGCCGAGGGGGACCGGGCGCTCAGAACGATCCATAGTAGGTCTCCTCGCCTGCGGCCAGCGCCCGATACGAGGCCACGCCGCTGATCGCCGCGTAGACGGCCGTCCCCGCCAGCAGGCCCCAGGCCCCCTGGGCCAGGTCCCCTCCAGCGACGAGGATCGCGGTGACGATTCCGCTGGTCAGTGCGCCCGCAACCGCGGCGACGACGGCAGCGCGCGGTCGGCCGAGGAAGAAGAGGTACTGGCTGCCCAGCATGCCCACCGGTACCAGGGCGAACCCGAAGCACGCCACCTCGAGGGCAAGCAGTCCACCGGGCGCACGGACCGACGCCGTGATCGACGCCGGGAGCAGCGCCAGCATCAGCACCGGGGCGATTCGGGCCACCACGAGGGAGAGCGCAAGCAGGCCCGCGATGCTCCGGAACCACTGGCGCCGGAGCGCGGACCGTGCCTGTGCCCAGCGGTCGAGCGTCTGGTGCTCGAGCACGAGGGGCAGTCGACGGCCGAAGCGTTCGATCGAGGCGTGGACCAGGCCGAGGAGCACGATCAGCTCGAGCAGGGCGAGGTCGACGGAACTCTCGTAGGCGGGCGCGTAGACGTACAGGTTGACGCCGAGTGCGTGCCCGTAGGCGAAGCCGACGACGATGGGTCCCACCAGGATCATGACGAAGTAGGCGGCGCCGTAGAGCCCGTAGGGGCTCGTGTGCCACAGCACCACCCGGAGGGTGGGTGGCTTGACCGTGACGAGCGAGTCGCCGTCGGCGCCGCCCGTCTCCGTCCGCATGGCGCCGTAGCTGGCCACCACCACCACCATGGCGCCCGACGCCACCGCCAGGCCGAGGAGTTGGGCGTGTCTGATGCCGTCGGTCCCGCCACCGAACAGCCTCGCGCCCACCAGGGTGACGGCGAGGGCCAGGGCCGTGGCCATGGCCAGCGTGGCGAAGCGTCGGAGCATGTACAGGGGTGCGGCGCTGAGCAGGAAGACGAAGATCGCCGCGGCGAACTCGGCGAAGACCTGGCCGAGGCGAAGTCCGTAGGTCGGGACGACGTAGCCCGCGTACACGGCACCGATCACGAGTGCCGCGGTGGACATGCCGTAGACGAGGAAGCGGACCACCACCCACCGGACGAGCGGGAAGTTGCCCTGGAGGAAGTAGAAGGTGCCCTTGCGGGCGAGCATCTGGGAGCACCCGCCGGCCAGGACCGCGGCGAGGAAGAAGGCCAGCGACACCATGGCGGCCACCTGGGGGGTGGCATCCAGCGAGGACCACAGGGCGACCCGGCCGACGAACAGCACCGTCATCGAGAGGATCCAGGGGACGGCGTACCACGAGCCCGCCAGGTAGTCGTCGGCGAACCGTCGCCAGCCCCCCTGGGGCGCGGTGGTCTCCACGGCACGAGGGACGTAGTAGAGGTAGGTCAGGTCGAACACGGCGAGGGCCAGCGAGAAGACATCCTCGAACCCCAGTGCCCGTGCGCCCGTGGTGGTGTAGCCCATGGACTCGAGGGCCACGGCCACGTCGCGCAGGTTCCGTGGCTCGGGGTTCCGGTCGAGGACGCGGCGGGCCTCGACGTGGAGGTCGTCGTAGACGGACGGCTCGGCACGCAGCTCGTCCAGGGTCAGTGGGACCCGGCCCACGCTCCCCGCCGGCGGCGCGTCAACCCCGGGGAACACGGTCCCGGACCTCGTCGTAGAGCCACCGGTACCCATCGAGGAACACCTGCAGGGTGTAGGACGCGAGCACGGCCTCACGACCGAGCCGACCCCGCCGGGCCAGGTCGGCGCGATCCTCGGCCATGGCACAGATGGCGTCGGCCAGGGCGGCCGGGCGGCCGGGCGCGACCAGGCTGCCGTAGGGCGGACGGACCACCTCGGGCACGCCGCCCACCTCGGTGGCGACCATCGGCCGGCCGGCCATCAGTGCCTCGACGGCGGCGAAGGGAAACCCCTCCGAGATGCTGGAGAGCACGGCGATGTCCCCGGCGTTCAGCGCTGCGCCGACATCCGCCGTCGGCCCCCGGAAGGCGCAGGCCTCCCCGAGCCCGAGCTGGTCGGCCAGCGCGTAGCAGCTGCGTGCGTAGGCCGCGTCGCTCTCGGGTCCGTGGATCTCGAGGCGCACCCCGGGGATCCTGGGTCGGACCAGGGCGAACGCCCGGAGCAGGGTGTGGATGTCCTTCAAACGCTCCAGGCGGGCCACCGCCACGAGCGTCAGCGGTCCGTCGCCGCTGCCGGCCGGGCGCACGAGCGGGAACCGCTCGGGGTCGACGCCGTTGGGCATCGGGTGGATCTTGGACTCGTCGACGCCGAGGCGCATCTCCCAGGACGCGTTGAACCGGGCCACGGGGGCGATCAGGTCGGCACGCGAGTAGGCCATGGCGACGACAGCGGCGTAGAAGTTGGACAGGAACACGCGGTAGGGGCTGTTGGTGTTGTTCCGGCCGAGTGCCAGCAGGCGCTCGCGGTAGTACACCCCGTGCTCGGTCAGGAGGAAGGGGACCCCCCACCGCTCGCGCAGGACCACTGCGGGGATGGCACAGAAGGCGGCGGCCGACGCATGCACGATCCCGGGCAGTTCAGGGGGGTAGTCGAGCGGTGCGAGGTAGCGGTAGACCGACCGGGCGAGATCGACGGCCTCGAAGGTGGTCAGCTTCCGGAACAGCGGGTGGGCACCGAGGGTGTCGCGGAAGAGCCGCCAGGTACGACCGTCCCGCATGGCCAGCTTCAGGCTGTAGCGGTCGGCGTACTCGGACAGGGCGCAGAGGGCTGCCACCAGGTCGTCGGGCCCTCCTTCGCCGAGTGCCACGGAGATGACCAGCTGGGCGTAGGCGGGCAGGAACTGGCTCTCGAAGTGCCGGCCCGGTCGGCGCGTCCGTCGGGCGATCCAGCCGGGGCGGGGGCTGAACTCGGCGCTGTCCTCCGTGCCCCACAGTGGGACCTGGACCACGTGGGCGACGGATGCCGGCACCTCGTAGCGCACGGCCATGTTGGTGTTGGCGACGACGGAGTAGACCACGAACCTCATGTCGTCGAGGCCCGTGACCAGCTGATGGGCCCAGGTGCTCACGCCGCCGGTGACGAAGGGGTACGTCCCCTCGGTCGTGAGGAGTACGTCGATGTCGGAGCGCTCGGGACCATGGACGCGTCCGGCGGCCCGCACGGGGGGCGGTTGCGGCGCGGACCGCAGGGAGGTGTCCACGGCGGTGCTCAAGCCGCGTGGTGGCCGGACAGGTGCCGGCGGAAGCGAACCAGCCAGCCGGCCCGGACTGCAGGTGCTCCCGAGATGACGTCGCGACCGTCCGACCCCACGAGCTCGAGCCCTACGACCGGCTCCTGGGGCACCGGCACGGGGTCCCGTCCCTCGGACGACCCCTCGGCAGCGGAGCGCTCGCCAGCGCGGCCGTCGGCCGGCCCGGCAGTCCATTCGTGGTGGAAAGGGATGCCGGTGGCACCGGCCATCATGTCGTCGTCGGCGCGGAGGACCGAGTCGATCGCCTGCGCCCGTCGGAGCCCTTTCGACGCGACGTGCAGGTTCTCCACGCTGAGGAAGCACTTGGCCGCCATCACCGCCGACTCCCGGATGAACGGCAACGGTGTCCGCGGGTCTTCGGACACCCGCAGGTACTCCCTGCCGGCGAGTCGCATCCAGTGATCCGAACCGTCGACGTTCCCGGACTCGCGGGCGGCCAGCGCCGCCTGGCGGTAAGCGATGGCGGCGCGCTGGGGGGCGCACTCGAGCGATCGCTCGGCTTCCTCGAGGAACAGGGACTCGGCGCGCTGGAACTCGTTGGCGTGGAACGCGGTGATCGCCGCCTCGAACAGTGTGGTGTCGCCGTCCTCGATCTCGAGCACGGTGTCCACCGGCTCGGACGGTGGGACCGCGTCGGTACCCACCTCGGGTCGGGGGGTCGGGTCGGGTGTTCCGTGATCGGGTCGGCCGGCGGTTCCGTCGTCGTGCGGCACCGTCCAGACGGCCACGTCGGTACCGGTCATGTCCATAGCGGGTGGATCGACCAATTGGCAAGGGACCTTGAGGTGTTTGGCCCCGGGAACGCGAATCGGTGGCCCACCGTCGATCGGCGCCGGGGAAGGGCGTCCTGCAGGCGGACACCGTGCCCTCAGAGTCGACGAACAGCCGGCGGCCCCTCGGCCAGCTCGTCGCAGGGGCCGTTGGTCCCGTCGGCGGGAACGAGTCGAGCGAGTGCGAGTCGAGCGCCCCGCGGATCATCACCAACTCGCATCGTCCATGTTCAGAGTGAAGGCTGTCGACGACCAGTTGCGCGACCACGCCTTCGGCGGCCAATCACGCAACCCGTCGCGAGCGTTCGTGCTCCTCGATCACGGGGACCGCGTCGTCGGCTACGACGGACCGGCAAGGGGTGGGGTTCGCAGGAAAGCAGTTCCTCCCCGTTGAGGACGAGGACTACCCCCGATGGGATCGGGATGGTGCTCCTGGCCCGCCTCGAGCTTGCCGATGACCGCCACCGTCAGGGACTCAGCCGAAACCTGCTGCTCGAGTCGGTCGAAATCGGAGGTCACTGCGCGGTGTCCGCAGCCTGAGTGCCCACGGTGATGGACTGCCCCCGACCAGGCATCGGGGATACGACTGAAGTCGGGTCGATCGGTAGCTCGACTAGTTGGTGAGGTCGAGACCGTGGCGGCTCATGATTCCCAAGAGGGAGTCCACGGCGTCCTTGTCGTACAACTGCCCACGATGGGTTCGCAGTTCGTCGATCGCTGCCGCCGACCCGCGCGAAGCACGGTAGGGACGATGTTCCGTCATCGCAGACAGGACATCTGCGATCGCTACGATTCGCGCGCCCATGAGGGTCTCGTCTCCCGTGAGGCCCCTCGGGTAGCCGCTCCCGTCGAGCCGTTCATGATGCTGGAGGATCATCTCGGCAACAGGCCAGGGGAACGGGACCTCGGTCACGATGTCATGCCCGGTCTGGCTGTGCGTCTTGACCATCTCGAACTCGATGGCCGTCAGACGACCCGGTCGGGTGAGGATCTCAGCGGGTATGGCAATCTTGCCGATGTCGTGGATTGTCGCGGCGACCTCGATCCCTTTGACCTCTTCGTCGGGCATCCCGAGATCTCGAGCAATCGTGACGGCGATCTGTGCCACCTGTCGTTGATGCCCTGCCGTATACGGGTCTCGGATCTCGACCATGTTGGAAACCGACACCGTGACTGCGTCGAGCGCGGCCTCCAGGCTTGCTAGGTAGTCGTCTCGCTCAGTCACGTCATGACCATTGATGACTATGCCGGAGACGTCCTCGTCAGCGAGGAGATTCGTGGCAACGATCTCCAGCACTCGGATGCTTCCTGTGGATGACACAAAGCGAACCTTGTCGGTGTTGGATGTCCCGGGTCGCGTCAAGATTTCAGCGAGTTGGCCAGTGACTCGCTCCTGGTCGATGAGATCGATGAAGCGACACGCGTTGGCGCCGATGACCTCGTCATTCGACACTCCGAACATCGCCAAGGCGGCGGGGTTGGCGAAGTTCACCACGCCCGTTCCATCGACAACGACCACCAGATTGGGTGAGTGCTCCGTAACCGCGGGCAACCAGCCTCCATGGGATGCTTCCAGATGTTCGATCAGAGAGACCACCTGTAGTACATCGGCAACTTGTGGCTGGGACTGAACCTGAACCCGGAAATGTGGCCACGGAGGGCATATTGATCCCCATCGCCGATCCGACGCGACGGTGTCCGTGCTCACCGGCGAGGACATCCCGCAGAAGGTGGTCGTCGATGACGGCGAGGCTCACGTGGTGCGAGATCTGGGTCGCCGGCCAGGGAGGCGACGAATGCCGCGTGGTCCTCGCGGCTGAGAAGGTCTCCGAGGAGGAGCTGTCCTTTTCCCGCAGGGAGAGTGAGCACGCCAAAGCCGAGGTCGATGTCGCCGATCGCCGGAGCGGTGGGGCACAGGGGACGAGGTTCAGCAGAGTCGACCATTCGCGTACACGCCGGCAACACCATTGGCTACGCTTCCCGAGCAACCTGCACTCCCGCTGCGATCAACTCCGTCGGGTGAAGGGGGAAAGCAGCAATAGTAAGCGTCGTTAAATGGTTCACCCGTCCGCCAGACGACTTGACCGGACCGAGTGATCTGCAACGTCGAGGTTGAAGGTGGCGGCACTGGCGAGGTCGTTGAAACGACTGTGGGCAGTGGCGAAGACGTCGAAGGTGCTCCAGACGACGGCGCCGAAGGCTGATTCGTCTGAGTCGGTTGTGAGGCAATCGAGGATCCGCACCCGGCGAGCAGCAGCAAGGCGAAGGCGACCGATGACACCAGTATTCGGTTGTCACTCACGGTTCGCAGTCTGACAGTTTCCGAGATGGACCGGCTGTGCCCCTGATCGCCGGGAGAGATCCGGAGTCCACAGGTGCCAAGCGGCATCTCCGATCGGGACGTCTACCACGATCAACTGGGTGTCCGTAGTTGTACTTGCACTCGAACACTCCGGCTGAGGGAAGCCCCGTCCCAGGTCGACACGGCGGATGATCTCAGGTCTCCAGTGCGCTCCCTGCGTCCCAGCCCCTCCACCAGGCACAAGAACAGAGGGCTGAGGGGCAGAGCCCTGAATCCGTTCCGATCGCTCGATGACGGCACGCTCCACACGGGCCTGGCGCCGAGCCCCCAAGGCCCCTCCGCGGCCGACAGGCGCGCGGGCTCCAGCGCCGATGCGGAGGAACGGGGACACGGACGGGGACACGGGGGGTGAGCCGCGCTCGGACGGTCCGCGTGGGACAGGAAAAAGCCCCGGTCGGACTTTTCAGGGTCTGACCAGGGCTTCTACCGGTGGGCCGTGCGGGACTTGAACCCACGACCCCTTGCGTGTCATGCAAGTGCGCTACCAACTGCGCCAACGGCCCGTGGAGATCGACGTTATCACCGGTGCCCCGATCCGACGCCACGGCGAACTGGGCGTCCGGCACGGTCAGCCGACCGGCACCCCCGGCGAATGCGCCTGGGCCGCCTCGACGGCCGGCCAACCGCTGAGCTCCGCCTTGCGCTCCACCTCGGCGGCGTGCCCACCGCGGACGCCGAACAGTCGCTTGGCGTAGAGCAGGTAGGCGACGACCAGGACGTTGAGCACGAAGGCGACGACCTTCAGGATGCTCACCCGCAGGATGAGCTCGTAGATCTCGTAGGGGATCAGCAGACTCGTGGCTACGAGGGTCAGGTACTCGGCCCACCGCCTGTTACGCCACAGACCGACCCCTTCGACCGCCTCGAGGCAGGCGTACGCGAGGAAGATGAGCGCCAGCACGACCAGGTGTGTCGGGGAGTAGTGGAAGGCCTTACCCAGGTAGCCGAGCACGCCGCGCACCCGTAGCGCCGCCCCTCCCCCTCCGTTGAGAGCGTTCATGACGTTCTGGTACCCGTCGTGGAGCGCCTTGTCGTGCCTGGCGAAGGTGAGGAACACCACGGCCAGGAACGTGAGGATGACCACGTGGACCGCCCGGTCCAACGCGATGAGTCGCAGGACGTAGCGGTCGCGGAGCGCCGGGCCCCGCAGGGGCAGCTCGATGGCATCGCGGGCTGTCACCCGATCACTCGTCGGATGATCCGGAATCGGCACCGGGAACCAGGCGTCGCAGCGCAGGCAGCGGGACCAGCGGACTCCTTCCGCCTCGCGGACGTACAGCGAGTCGGCGTCGGTGACGACGGCGGCGTCCTGCCCGACCAGGGCGTGGCCCCGCCATGCACACGTGAACAGCTCGTACCGGTAGTCCGGTCGCTTGGTGCGGGCCACCACGCCAGACTACGGGCCGGCGGCCGACCGACAGCAGCGCCGACGCTGGCCACCCGGACCAGGATCCCCATGCGCTCAACCGTCCGGCCAGAGGTCCTCGGGCTCTCGTCCCCCGGTCTCGGGCACACACCAGAACAGTCCGGCGGCCAGCGCCGTCGGCAGGAAGATCACCGGTGCGGCCAGTGAGAAGCGATTGCCCAGATCGGCGACCGCGCCGAATGCCACCAGGCCCGCAACTGCGCCGAGCACCCCGGCGAGGAGCCACCAGCCGGCCACCGAGGCTCGCACCGGCGTCGGGAAGAGTTCGTTCACGAGCGCCCCGGCCGCCGGGGCCAGGATCCCGCCGGCCAGGACGCCGAGGACGTAGCCGACGACCAGGCCGGTCGGACTTCCCGAGTAGGCCAGCGTGGCGAAGACGGCGACGCCGACCATGCCGACCACCCCGGTCGGTCGTCGGCCGAACCGGTCGGACAGCCACCGGCCGATGAGTAGGCCGCCCAGGCCGGCCACCCCGGCACCGACCACCATGGCCGCCGTCACCCCACCGGCCACGTGGCGGACGTTCTGGGCGTAGAGGAAGATGAAGGTGTTGGCCGGGCCGGTGATCATGGCCACAGCGAAGGACAGGGCGACCAGCACCAGCAGACGACGTCGGAAGCGGGGCCCGACGGCACCCAGCACCGGGGTGGGGTGGTCACGGGCGGCGGCGGCCACGGCGAACCGGTCGGGTTCGACGACCCACCGGGCGATCACCGGGACCAGGAGCAGTGGCACCGCGGCCAGTGCGAACAGACCCCGGAAGCCGAGTGACGACGAGGCCAGGCTGTGGATCACCGCCGTCAGACCGGCGCCCACGCCGTAGCCGGCGGTGACCAGGGCGACCGCCCGGGCCCGGTCGGCGCTCCCCGTCTGCTCCGCCGCCATCACCTGGGCGAGGGCGTTGGTGGCACTCAGGAACGGCCGGCCGAGGGCGAAGACGACGACGAACCACCAGTATCCCGGGCTCGTCGCCGCGACCACGGTGGCCGCCAACCCGACCACGACCGAGGCGAGCACCGTGCGACGGCGGCCGAGACGATCGGCCAGCCCGGTGAGCGGCAGCGCCCCGATCGACGCCAACCGGATGATCGCCAGGCCGATGCCCAGCTCGGTGCCCGACAGACCCGCCTGATCGGTGAGCGAGGCCCCATGGGCGACCTGGCCGAAGGTGCGGGCCACGTCGCCGAGTGCAGCCACCACCCCGAATTGCCCGAAGCCGGAAGCCAGGGCCAGGAGGGCCACACCCGCCACGGCCGGATCGTTCCACCGGTCCAGGCGCAGGGTCGGTGCAGCCGGCGGTGCGGGACGTGGTGTGGGCTGGCTCGTGCCGGGCTCGCTCATGCGGGGGTCGAACTCATTGCCGGCCACCTCCGGGACGGAACCCCGGGGGTGCCGGTGCTGGGAGGCGGCGGGCGGAATCGAACCGCCGTACGGGGCTTTGCAGGCCCCTGCCTAAACCACTCGGCCACGCCGCCAGAAGCGCCCGGTGATCCTAGCCCCCCGGGTGGGATGCTTAGATCTGTAGATGCGGATCGGACTCATCGCCCCACCCTGGACCCCCATACCTCCGGTGCTCTACGGCGGCATCGAACTCGTGGTCGACCAACTGGCCCGGGGTCTGCAGGATGCAGGCCACGAAGTCCTGCTCTACACGACCGGGGACTCGACGTGCCCGGTCCCGAGGCAGTGGGTCCTCCCCGAAGCCGAGGGCCAGCGCATCGGCATGGCCGTGCCCGAACTGCGCCACGTGATCCATGCCTACGAGGCGGTGGCCGACTGCGACGTCGTCCACGACCACACGATCATGGGTCCCTTCCACGCCGAGCACTACCCCGGGCTCCCCGTGGCGACCACCATCCACGGTCCCTTCAACCAGGAACTGAGCGACCTCTACCGGGCCACGTCCGGGCGGGTCCCCCTCATCGCCATTTCGCACGCACAGCACCGGGCGGCCCCGGACATCGCGGTGGCGCGGGTCATCCACCACGGGGTGGAGGCCTCCCAGTTCCCGGTGGGGGACGGCGGAGGCGACGCCGAAGGCCCGTACGTCCTCTTCCTCGGGCGCATGGCCGACGACAAGGGCTGCCACCGGGCCATCGAGGTGGCCCGCCGGGCCGGCGTGCGCATCCTCATGGCCGCCAAGATGCGTGAGCCCTGGGAGATGCGGTATTTCGCCGAGAAGGTCGAACCCCTCCTCGGCCCGGACGCCGTCTACCTCGGCGAGGTCTCCCACGACCGCAAGCTCGAGCTGCTGGCCGGTGCCTCGGCACTGCTCTTCCCCATCCGCTGGAACGAACCCTTCGGCATGGTGATGATCGAGGCCATGGCCTGCGGCACCCCGGTGCTGGCCTTCCCCGAGGGCGCCGCCCCCGAGGTGGTCACCGACGGGACCACGGGGTTCCTCTGTGACGACGAGGACGCCATGGTCGCCGCCCTCGGGCGGTTGGACGAGCTGGACCGCAAGGACTGCCGGCTGGCCGTCGAGGGGTACTTCTCCACTCATCGGATGGTGGCCGAGCACGTCGAACTGTTCGAGACCATGGTCGCCTGACCCGGCCAGATCTGACCCGGCCCGGCCCGTTCGACTGTCGGGTCCTAGTCGTCCTTCTTGAAGAACAACCACCAGACCACGAAGACGAGGGCCACGAGGGCGGCGACCTCGAAGACGCTCCACACCAGGCTGACGATCACGTGGAACAGACCGAGGGCAAGCCACACCACGACCACCACTCCGCCGACGAGCACCACGGTGCCGAGGGTCGACCGCCCCGAGCCACTGTCGTCATCAGCCATTTGCCCAGCGTACCGTCCCTGGATCCCAGCCGATCGACGCGGCGGTGGTACGTTCCGTCGATGTCCCTTCGGGCCAGACGCCAGGAGCTGATCGACGACACGGACCTGCGGGGTGACGCGTTCTGCCGGGCCTTCTCGGACGCCGCCGACGCCTGGCTGACCGGTCTGTTCGAGGAAGCGTGCGGCGGCGACTCGCGGGGGATGGCGCTGGTGGCCGTGGGTGGGTACGGACGACGCGAACTCGCCCCGTTCAGCGATCTCGACGTGGTGATCATCCACAAGGGTCGCAAGGACATCTCGGCGACGGCCGACCGGGTCTGGTACCCGGTCTGGGACGAGGGGATCGCCCTCGACCACAGCGTCCGGAAACCCGCCGAGGTCCTCGACATGGCGTCGAGTGACCTCCGGGTGGCGCTCGGACTGCTCGACGGCCGGGTCGTCTGCGGCGAGTCCAAGGTGGCCGAGCCCGTGCTCGAGGGGGCCAAGGAGCGGTGGGCCCGCCAGAAGCCGCCCTGGCTGGGCGAGCTCGCCGACAGGGTGCGTGAGCGCCAGCACTCCCACGGCGACGTCGGCTTCCTGCTGGAACCCGACCTGAAGGAGTCCCACGGGGGCCTGCGCGACATCGCCGCGCTGCTCGCCATGATGGAAGCCGTCCCGGTACTGGCCGACTACGTCGACACCGTGTCCCTCGACAACGCCCGCTCGGTGCTGACCGCCGCCCGGGTGGAGCTGCAGCGCCGATCCGGACGCGAGATCAACAAACTCCTGCTCCAGGAGCAGGAACAGGTGGCCAGGGCCATGGGTCTGGCCGACGCCGACGAACTCATGTACGAGATCGCCACCGCCGGCCGCAACGTGGCGTGGGAGGGCGACGACGCCTGGCGACGCCGGAGCGCCTGGTCCCGGGCCCAGGAGAAGAGCGGACGCTGGCGGCGCGACAAGGACCGGGAGGAACTGCCGGACACGACCGCACTGAAAGGGGAGCCGGGGATCGCCATCGTCGGTGACGAGGTCGTCCTGCTCGACGACGCCGCGATCAACGACGACATCGCCCTCGCCTTGCGGCTCGCGGCCGTGGCCGCCGAGCGCAACCTGCCCATCTCGCGCGATGCACTGAACCGCCTGGGCCGGCGTGCCCCCGAAGTCGTGACCCCCTGGCCCGACGAACTGAGGGACACCCTCGTCCGCGTACTCGCCGTGGGCCCCGGCACGATCCCGGCCCTCGAGGCACTCGACCAACGCCGCCTCTTCGAGCGCTACCTGCCCGAGTGGGCGAGCGTGCGCAACAAACCCCAGCGCAACCCCTATCACCGGTTCACCGTCGATCGGCACCTGCTCGAGGCCACGGCGAATGCGGCCACCATGGCGCACCGGGTGCGCCGGGTCGACCTCCTGTTGCTCGGAACCCTGCTGCACGACATCGGCAAGGGGTATCCCGGGGACCACACCGAGGTCGGCATGGTGGTGGCCGCCGAGATCGCCACCCGCATGGGTCTCCCGCCCGAGGACGTCGCCATCATCGTGACCATGGTCCGGCTCCATCTGCTCCTGCCCGACACCGCCACCCGGCGCGATCTCGACGATCCGGCCACCGCACGGCGGGTCGCCGACGAGGTGGGCGACCGGACCACGCTCGAGCTCCTGGCGGCCATGGTCGAGGCCGACAGCCTCGCCACCGGACCATCGGCGTGGGGTACCTGGAAGGCTGGCCTCGTGGCCGACCTGGTCGAGCGGGCCAGCCAGCTCCTGGCCGGTGAGCCGGTGGCACCACCTGCGCCCATGATCACCCAGGAGCTCCAGGTGGTGATGGACACCGTGCGGACACACGGAGTTCCGGCCCTGTCGATCGAGGCACCCCTGGTCACCGTGGTCGCACCCGACCGGTCCGGACTCCTGGCCGAGGTGACCGGTGTCCTGGCCCTCCACGGGCTCAACGTCCGTTCGGCTGTCGTGGCCGGTGAGCACGGGGTGGCCGTCGAGACCTTCACCGTCGAACCGGACCGTGGACGCTGGCCCGTGTCGGCCAAGCTCTCGAACGACCTGGCCGCCGTGATGGCCGGCACCCTCGACGTCGACGAGCGGTTGGCCGCCAGGGCCCACACGTATCGCAACGCCACCAAGGTCCGGGTCGCCCAACTGGTCTCCACCCAGGTCACCTTCGACAACAACGCGTCCGCCACCGCCACCGTTGTCGAGGTCCGGGCCGAGGACATCGTCGGTCAGCTCCACCGCATCACCCGGGCCCTGGCGGCGTGCCATCTCGACGTCACCTCGGCCAAGGTCTCCACCTTCGGCTCCGCCGTGGTCGACGCCTTCTACGTCCACGGACCCGACGGGAGGAAGCTGACCGAGCCGGGACAGCTCGCCGCCGTCGAGCGCTCCATCAAGACCCACGTCCGCACCTCGGAGACGGCCTGACCCGACCAGCTCCGATCCGGCGACATGATGGCGACGGGAGGCGCGTCCCCCCTGGTAGATTGTGAGTGATCCCCCGATGACCGGCGCCCACTCCCCCTCCCGCACGCGGCCCACCGCCGCTCACCTCCACCGTCGGCGTTTCGCCGTGGTCGGTGGCGTCGTGGCCCTCGTGGTTGCAGCGGTCGGCTTCACGATGGTGGGGCACCCGGGCGCCACCAAGGTGTCCGCTTCACCCACGACGGCGCCCCCCAGCCACCCGGTGGCGTCCAAGCTGCCGTTGAACGTGGTGTCCGTGACCCCGGTCGACGGCACGTCCGGGGTGGCCACCGACGCCACCGTCACGGTGAAGTTCTCCGTACCGCTGGCGCCCCACTCCCCCACGCCCACGCTCAGCCCGCCCGTGGCCGGAAGCTGGCAGCAGGTCAATCCGACGACCATGTCCTTCGTCGCCTCGGCACCGCTGGTCCCCTCCTCCTCGGAGACGGTGACCGTTCCCGCCGGCGCCGGTGGCGTCGTCGGGGCCGCCGGACAGACCCTGGCCCAGGGAGCGACGGTCCACTTCGGCGTGGCCCCGGGCAGCACACTCCGACTCCAGCAGCTGCTGGCCCAGCTCGGTTACCTACCGGTCTCCTTCACCGCCTCCGGCCCGTTGGCCGCCCCCCAGGAGCTCGCCCAGCCTCAGGAGGGGACGTTCAACTGGCGGTTCGCCGAGCCGGCGGCCCTGGTAGCCCAGTGGACACCGGGCATCTCCAACGTCCTGACCAAGGGTGCCGTCATGCGCTTCGAGGACAAGCACGCCATGACCACCGACGGCGAGGCCGGACCGGCGGTGTGGAGCGCGCTGCTCGCCGACGTGTCCGCCGGCGCCGTGGACGCCGAACCCTACAACTACGTCCTCGTGACCATGGCCCAGCCGCAGCATGCCACCGTGTACAGCAACGGTGCCGCCGTCTACTCGACGCTGGCCAACACCGGCGTCGCCGCCGCTCCGACGGCGCCGGGCACCTTCCCGGTGTTCGAGCACCTGACCGTGACCACCATGCGGGGCACGAATCCGGACGGATCCAAGTATGTCGACCCGGGCATCCCGTGGGTGAGCTACTTCAACGGGGGCGATGCCCTGCACGGCTTCGTGCGGGGGAGCTACGGCTTCCCTCAGAGCGTGGGCTGTGTGGAGATGCCTCCGGCCAACGCCGGCGTGGTGTACCCGTACACGCCGATCGGCACCCTGGTCACCGTCGCCTGATCCCCGGCCGCCGTCGACCGGGCCGACGTCCGTGCGCCGAAGTGCTCAGCCGGCCGAGGGGAACACCGGTGCCCGACGCTCCCGCACCGCCCGGATCCCCTCGGTAGCGTCCGGACCGAGGAACCCCAACATCTCGAGGGCCAGCGACTCGCCGAACACCGGCGCAGCCTGCAGCATCCACTGGTTCATCACCCGCTTGGTCCACTGCACCGCGGTGCGGCTGCCCGCCGCCAGTCTGCCGGCGATGGCCAGGGCCTCGGTCAGCACCTCGTCGTCGGCCACGCACCGGGTCACGAGGCCGATCCGTTCGGCTTCCCGGCCGTCCACGAAGTCGGCGGTCATCAGGTAGTACTTGGCCCGTGCCATGCCGCACAGCAGTGGCCACAACAGGGCGGCGTGGTCGCCGGCGGCCACGCCGAGCCGGGCGTGTCCGTCCGACAGCCGGGCCGACTCACCCATGACACTCACGTCGGCCAACAGCGCCACGGCGAGCCCGGCGCCCACGGCCACCCCGTTGATGGCCGAGACGATCGGCTTCACCGAGGTCAGCATCTCGTCCACGACGGCCTTGGCGTCACGCCACTGCTCGAGGGTGGTGGCGTAATCGGTGGTCATCTTCTCCACCATGGCGAGGTCGCCGCCGGCGGAAAACGCCTTCCCGGCCCCGGTGATGACCGAGACGGCGACGCTGTCGTCCCGGTCGACCACCCGCCACACCTCGCTGAACTCCCGGTGGAGCCGCTCGTCGGCGGCGTTCAGCACCTCCGGCCGATCGATGGTGATCAACAGGACCGAAGGTGTCGGACGCTCGAAGCGCAGATGGGCGAAGTCGTCGTAGGAGGTGAATGCGGTTGGCATGGCTTCGGTCATGGAAGCATCATGGCCGATGGGGCCGACCCGGTCCTCAACCGTGCCGGCGACAGTCCTCAGCCGCACAGGCGGGAGTCCTCAGTCGCCGAGCAGGGGGTGGCGCAACCCGAGTTCCGCCAACGAACGGTCGGCCTCACGGGGTTCGGCCACGGACAGGTCGGCGCCTGCCGTGCGGAACACGTAGAGGTTCCAGTACCGGGCGAGGTCAGCCGGTTCGATGTCGGCGTAGAGCCGCTCCTCCACGTCGACGCAGCGATGGAACCCGGCCGCGGCGAACTGCTCGGTCCACCACTCGAACGAGGCGATGCACAGGTGGCCTTCGACGAGTTGTCCCTCGGCATCGACCGCCAGGTCGCGCTCGGGCACCGGCCCGCCGAAGTCGGGGCCGAGCGACCGGTAGTGGTCGACCCGGTCGGGGCGGACCTTGCCCTCGAAGTGCCCGTCGGGACCCGACCGGTTGGGCCCGAACGACGGGATGGTGGCGTACAGGTACCCACCGCAGACCCGGGCCAGCTCGGCCAGGGCGTCGGGCACCCGGTCCGGGGGCAGGTGCTCCAGGATCTCGAGCGTCGTCACCAGGTCGAAGCTTCCGTCGGCCCAGGGCAGGCCGGCGAACAGGTTGGCCACCCGGACGTGTCCTCGCGCCCCGGGCGCCGCGTGGTCGACGGCGTAGGCGGACAGGTCGCAACCCTGGGCGTCGATCCCCCGCTCCCTCAGGACCTCGACGAGGTAGCCCGTGGCACAGCCGACGTCGAGCGCAGACGCCACGCGGAAGTTGCGCCACAGCAGCCATCCCGCGATGTCGGCGTTCGAGGCCACACGGTCGTAACGGGCATAGCCCGAGCGCCCCTCGCGGTCGCCGCCAGCGTCGCGGCCCTCGCCGAAATAGGCACCCCCGTAGGCGTCGGGCACCCCGGCATCGCGCGCCTCGGCCACGGCCGTCGCCCGATCGGCCAACGCGGTGAGCTCGCCTCCGAGCCGGGCCAGGACAGACCGCACCGTGGTGTTGCCGGCGGCCGCCTCCACCAGGAGCCGTCTCGCCGACCCGACGGCAGCCCTGACGCGTGGCGGAGTCATCGGGGATCCCGCTCGGCGAGCTGCTCGGCCAGTGCACGGAAGGCCCGGCCCCGGTGGGAGATCAGGTGCTTCTCCTCCGGGGACATCTCGGCGAACGTTCGGCCGTCGAAGCCGTCGGGAGCGAAGACCGGGTCGTACCCGAACCCGCCCTCGCCGCGGGGCTCGGTGGTGATGGTGCCGGTTACCTCACCCTCCACCCACAGTTCGCGTCCGTCGGGCCAGGCCACGAAGGCCACACTGCGGAACCGGGCCCGACGGTCGCCCGCCGTCACCGCGCCCACCCGCTCGAGCTCGGTCACCAGCTTGGCCACGTTGTCGGCGTAGGTGGCACCCTCACCGGAGTACCGGGCCGAGTAGACACCCGGCGCCCCCCCGAGGGCGTCGACCTCGAGACCGGTGTCGTCGGCGACGGCGGCCCGACCGGTGGCATCGCACAGGGCGACGGCCTTCAGGCGGGCATTGTCCTCGAGGGTCTCCCCCGTCTCGTCGACGTCGGGCACGTCCTCCGGCCGAGGCACGAGGGACAGACCGGGAACCACACCCAGGATGGCGGCGATCTCCGCCGCCTTGTCCTTGTTGGCGCTGGCCAGGACGAACGTCTGCTCGGTCACCCCGTCCCGTCCCTCAGCGCGGCGCCGGTGGATCGGCCAGCGTGGCCGTCTGGAGGTCGAGCAGGTGGGCGATGCCGTGCTCGGCCAGGCTCAGCATCTCGTCCAACTCCGATTTGGAGAAGGGCATGCCCTCCGCCGTGCCCTGGACCTCGATGAATCGGCCCGAAGACGTCATGACCACGTTCATGTCCACCTCGGCCCGGCTGTCCTCCTCGTAGGGCAAGTCGAGCATGCACACCCCGTCGACCACGCCGACCGACACCGCGGCCACCGCCTCGGTCAGCGGGTTGGCGCGCAGGGTCCCCTTCTGGACCAGGCGCGTCAAGGCGTCATGGAGCGCCACATAGGCACCGCAGATCGACGCCGTCCGGGTACCACCGTCGGCCTGGAGCACGTCGCAGTCGACGGTGATCTGCAGTTCGCCCAGGGCGACCATGTCGCACACGGACCGCAGTGACCGCCCGATGAGGCGCTGGATCTCCTGGGTGCGGCCGGACTGCTTGCCCTTGGCCGCCTCGCGCGTGACGCGCTCACCGGTCGACCCCGGCAGCAACGAGTACTCGGCGGTCACCCAGCCCTTTCCGGTCCCCCGCATCCACGGTGGGACCCGCTCCTCGACCGACGCCGTGCACAGCACCCTCGTCCGTCCCATCGACACCAGGACCGATCCCGGGGCGAAGACGGTGAAGTCGCGCTCGAACGACGCGGTGCGCAGTTCGTCGATCCCCCGGCCGTCCGCCCGCTTGGCCTTGCTCTGCTCGCTCACAGTATGAATTCCTTTCGGGTTACCGCTTGTTCGACCGGGCCACCGAATGCCGACTCGGCCTCCGCAGCCACCGCACGGGCATCGACCGTCGGCCACCGGTGGGTGACGACGAGGCGACGGGCACCCGCCACCCGGGCCGCCGCTCCGGCCTGGCGGCCACTCAGATGTCCGGCCGTCCCCTCGTCGGCGGCGGTGTAGGTCGCTTCGCACAGCAACAGGTCGAGCCCGGTTCCCAGGACCTCGGGAGACCATGCCGGTCCCGTGTCGGCAGAGTAGCCGAGGGCCCGGCCGGCCCCGTCGATGCGCACGGCCAGCGTCTCCTCGGCATGATCGGTGCGGTGGAATGCACACGACGCTTCGCCGATGCCGGCCCGGTCCCCGTGGGTGACCACGCGCCACGCCAGGGCCGGCGTGCGTTCGGGATCGGCCCGCTCGTACACCCCGGCGGGAGCGTAGACGGGCAGGGCGTGGCGTCGACGGGTGAAGCGGGCCTGGGTGTCCATGGCGTAGAGGTCGGTCCAGTGGTCGGCGTGGTGGTGCGAGATCACGACGGCGTCCACCTCGGAGGGGTCGATGAGGGTCTGCAGCACGGCGAAGGTGCCCGGACCGGCATCGAGGACCAGTGTGGTCGCCCCAATGCGGAGGAGGTAACCGCTCCCGGCACCGTCAGGACCCGGCCAACTGCCGTCGCAACCGAGGACGGTGAGCACCACCTCGTCTCCCGGCGAGGGTGCCGCATCGACGGATCGGGTCGTCGGAGCCATCCGAGCAGGCTACGCCGGGTTGGGCCCCGGGGCCGGAACCGGCTCCGGACCTAGAAATAGGTGATCTGCTTCGCCCGGGCCTCGACGACGTCGAGGTCATCGGTCCAGGCTCCGGTCGACAGGTACTTCCACCCGGCGTCACAGCACACCGTGACGATGACCCCGGACTCGATGGTGGTGGCCGTACGGACCGCTCCGGCCAGGATGGCGCCCGAGGAGATCCCGGCGAACACGCCGACATCCATCAACCGCCGGGTCCACTCGATCGACTCGCGGGGACGCACGATCCGTTTGCCGTCCAGCAACTCCGCGCCGTCGTTCTCGAGGAAGATCGGCGGGATGTACCCGTCGTCCAGGTTGCGCAATCCGTCCACCAGCTCTCCGGCCGGCGGTTCGATGGCCAGGACCTTGATGTCGGGGTTCCGCTCCTTCAGGAAGCGCCCGACGCCCAGCAGGGTCCCCGAGGTTCCGAGGCCGGCAACGAAGTGTGTGATGTCCGGGCAGTCCCGCCAGATCTCGGGTCCGGTCGTCTCGTAGTGTGCCTTCGGGTTGGCCGGATTGGCGTACTGGTAGAGGAAGGTCCACTCGGGGTGCTGCTCGGCCAGCGCCCGGGCCCGGCGCACCGCCCCGTTCGACCCCTCGGCGCCGGGTGACTCGATGATCTCGGCGCCCCAGGACTCGAGCAGCTGGCGGCGTTCGATGGACACGTTGGTGGCCAGCACGACTTTGAGCTTGTAGCCCTTGACGCGGCAGACCATCGCCATGCCGATACCCGTGTTGCCCGAGGACGGCTCGATCAGGGTGGCCCCGGGCTGGAGTGTGCCGTCCGCCTCGGCCGCCTCGATCATGGCGAGGGCGATACGGTCCTTGACTGAGCCCCCGGGATTCTGGCCCTCCAGTTTGATGAGGATGCGGACGTCCGGGTTGGGACTCAGCGCCGAGATGTCGACCAGGGGCGTATTGCCGATGAGGTCGAGGACCGAGCCGTACGCCGTCATCGGGCGGGCCGAGCCCACCCGTCGAGCGCTCCACCGGCCACGGCGGGCAGGATCGAGAGCTCGTCGGAGGCGCCGACCGGGGTGTCCACCCCGGACAGGTAGCGGACATCGTCGTCGTTCAGGTACACGTTGACGAACTTGTGGAGCGAGCCGCTGTCGTCGATCACCTGACCGGTCAACCCCGGGTACCGGGCCACGAGGGCGCTCAGCGCCTCACCCACGGTGGCGCCGTCGACGGAGACGACGCGCTCGCCCCCGGCGTGGGGCCGCAGCACGGTCGGGAGGTTCACTTGGACGGGCACGGGTGCTCCTTTGCGTTTCGGCGTACCCGTGATGACCGGGCTACGTGGACGGAGGGCGTGGAAGCGACACACAACGGGGTGGCGCCGCACAGGGCGGACCGGTGTGGTCACGAATGTTGACCTGACAGGTGAGGATTCTACCGTCCGAGCAGTCGGACGGGTTCCTCCTCGATGGCACCGTCCACGATCCGGTAGCTGCGCACGGTCGGCTCGGTGTCCCGCAGGGACACCAGCACGTAGTGCCAGGCCGGATCGGGGGCCTGGGCCACGTCGGTGGGCGACGGGTAGGCCTCGGTGTGGGTATGGGAGTGGAACACGCCGATGATGGCGCCGCCGGCGCCCTCGGCGTCCCGGTCGGCCCGGAGGTGCTCTTTCGGATCGACCGTGTAGAGCTTGGCCGAGGCGGCCACGTTGCGGGTCGGGTAGCAGGTGGTGACGGTGCCCGAGTGCGGGTCGCCGCCGAGGAGCCCGCAGGCCTCGTCAGGCAGTCCCACGAGGCAGTGGGCCACCATCTGGTCGTGGAGGGCACGGGAGAGGGTGAGCATCACCCCTCACGCTAGAGGACGCAGTTCCGGACCCGGGCGACTACCGTCGATGCCCGTGGCCGCCGCCAAGAAGAAGCAGTCCGCCCCCCCGGGCGGCCGGTCGGGAGGCACGAAGGGCGCGCCCAAGGAGATGAACCGCCTGGTCGCCTCCAACCGGCGGGCGAGGCACGACTACGAGATCGTCGACACGGTCGAGTGCGGCATCGTGCTCCAGGGCTCCGAGGTGAAGTCGCTGCGCGAAGGCCGGATCGCCCTCCAGGACTCCTACGCCCGCATCGACGACGGCGAGATGTGGCTCTTCGGTGTCCACGTCCCGCCCTACGCCCAGGCCACCGGCTTCGGCGCCCACGACCCCGACCGACGGCGCAAGCTCCTGCTCCACCGCCGTCAGATCGACGAATGGATGGGTAAGTCCAAGCAGAACTCGCTGACCATGGTGCCCCTCAAGATCTACTTCAAGGACGGTCGGGCCAAGGTCGAGTTGGCCCTCGCCCGGGGTCGGCGCCAGTACGACAAGCGCCACGCCATCGCCGCCCGTGACGCCGGACGCGATGCCGCACGTGAGGCGCGGACCGCCGCCCGCCAGCGGAGTTGAGCCGCCTTCGGGGGTGGACGGGGTCAGGGGCGGTAGACTGGCGATTCGTCCGCATGCCCTGTGCGGGTGATGGAGAACCCCAGGGGGTGACAGGCTTCGACTCCGGTCGTCGAACTAGGGGAAGCGAGCCGTGGTCTCCGGAGCCACGTTAAAGAGCCGGAACCAAAAACAAACGCCGAGCCTCAGCTCGCGCTCGCAGCCTAGAAACTGCGACGTCCTCCTGGTCTAAGCCCCACGGGTCAGAACAGGGCGCCATCTAGTGGGGCTCACCTGAACGACTGCGCCGACGGGCCGTCAGGGACAACTCAGTCGGATACGGACCAGACCTGCCGCCGGTAGCGGAACGGGTCCCGACAATTCAACACCGGCTGCGCTCGGAGAAGACCTAGGGAGAAGCCGGAGGACGCGGGTTCGATTCCCGCCACCTCCACGATGGTGATGTCGCGAGACATCCCGGACACTGCGACAATCCCGGTGAACCTGGTTCACCGGGATTTTCGCATTCGCGGGGTTCGTCGGACGGATGGACCGTCACCCCCCCCTTCGGATTCGCCCGTAGGCTCTGGCGTCGAGGCGGGCAGCGAGGCCCGGGGTCGGTCACGGCCAACCGGCATGCCACGCGCCCGACGCACGCCGGAACCGACACGGAGGATCGATGAGTCAGCTCGAGCACCCGGCTCCCTTCGCCGCTCGTTGGCGGGGAGCGTGGATCTGGCACCGGCGGCCACGCATCGACCTGCCGACCGCCTCGCGGCCGGTGCCCGCGGAGCCCGTGGACACCGTGGCTCTCCTCCGCCGGTCGATCGACGTCGTCGTGCCGGTCTCCTCCGCTCCGGCGCGACTGTGGACGGACGGCCGCTACCTCCTCTGCGTCAACGGCCGGGAGGTGGCACGGGGGCCCGTGCGCGCCGATCCGAGACGGGCGCACTACGACATCGTGGACCTCGCCGAACATCTCGTCGTCGGGGAGAACGTCATCGCCGTCACCGCCCGCCACTACGGCACGCCGACCTCGTGGTGGACACCGGTGACCCCGAGCTACTCGCTCGGCGTGGGATGCATGGCCTTCGAGGCGCAGATCGGCGAGGAGTGGGTGGTCTCCGACACTTCGTGGCGCACCGCTCCCGGTGCGGCGTGGTCCCCGGTCCCGGTACCGGGCGACGTAGCCTCCCTTCCGCTCGAGGACTTCGATGCCACCCTCCACCCCGTTGGATGGGACACCCCCGGCTTCGATGACACCAGTTGGCGCCAGGCCATCGAGATCACGCCGGTCCACACGGGCGGCGGTGCCCACACGACTCCCCCGTCGGAGCCGTTCGGCATGCTGCGCCCTCCGGTGCGCATCGCCCAGCCCGGAGGCGCGCGCCACGTGGCCGAGGCTCGCCAACGGCGACGGGTGGTCGGCGTCGAGCCGCTGGCGGACCCGGTGGCCCAGGTCCTCGCCGACCAGACGACAGACGACGGGGCGGAAGGCACCGAGGCCACCGTCGAGCTGCGCGCCTTCGACCTCGGCCGGGTGGCCGCGGGTACCGTCGAGCTCGTGGTCTCGGGTGCCGCAGCGGGCACCGTGATCGACGTCGCCGTCGCCGAACACCTCGATGACGACGGACGACTCGTCACCCTGGGTCAGCACGCCGGCTTCCGTTACCGCTGTCGCGGTGGTGACGAGGAGCGCTTCACCACGTTCGACCTCGTCGGAGGCAGGCACCTCCTCGCTGCGATCCGCGGCCCCGCCGGAGCGATCTCCCTGGCGGTCCAGGATCGGCTCCGGCCCCGTCCGGAGCTCGCGCTGTTCTCCTGCTCGGACCCGCTCCTCGAGCAGATCCACGCCGTGGGACTCCGCACCGTCGACCTCTGCGCCCTCGACGCCTACGTCGACTGTCCCTCGCGCGAGCAGCGCGCCTGGACGGGGGACTCCGTGGTGCACCAGATGGTCGATCTGGTGACCAACCCGGACTGGTCCATGGCCCGGTGGCACCCACAGTTGGCGGCCTCGCCGCGCGACGACGGCATGCTGGCCATGGCACCGGCCTCGGACTTCTGGCTGGCCGACGGCACCATGGTGCCCGACTGGTCGTTGCACTGGGTGCGTTCCGTCCACAATCTCTTCCGCTACACGGGTGACGCCAGGCTCATCGCCGAGTTGATGCCCGTGGCTGAGCGGGTCCTGCGATGGTTCGAGTCCTACCTGGGCGATGACGGCCTCCTCCACGACGTCAGTGGCTGGTTGCTCATCGACTGGGCGAGCGTCTATTCCGCCGGCTGTTCATCGACGCTCAACGCCCTGTGGGCCAGGGGTCTCGAGGACCTCGCGGACATGGCTCGCTGGTTGGGCAACCAGGGCACCGCGTCCTGGGCGGAGGAGGCGCGGGCGAGGGTTGCCGGGTGTTTCGACGTCTTCTGGGACGAGGAGCGTGCCGTCTACGTCGACCACCTGATCGACGGTGTCGCCCAGCGGCCGGCCGCCCAGCATCCCGGAGCCGCAGCGCTGGCTGCCGGACTGGTACCCGAGGCACGGCTCGACCGGGTCGTCGCCGGGCTCACGGACCGCACCCGACTCATCAAGCACTCGTTCGTCATGCAGTCCATGAACGTGGAGGGTGGAGGCATGGACGTCGGCCCACTCATCCACGGGATGCCCCCACCGGCGTGGGATGCCGAGACCGAGATGGTCGAGGCCGAACCGTTCTTCCGCTACGTCCTCCACGACGGCCTGGCCCGGGCCGGGCGAGCCGACCTCATCGCCGGGATGCTGGCCGACTGGGGTTGGTTCCTGGACCGGGGCGAGACGACATGGCCGGAGTGCTGGCTCGGTGGGACACGCTGCCACGGCTGGTCCTCGACACCGACGCGGGACCTCATCGTCCATGTCCTCGGGATCAGCCCGGCCGAGCCCGGCTACACCTCCGTCCGGGTGGCACCGGCGCTCGGCGGTCTCGAGTGGGCCCGCGCCACGGTTCCGACCCCACACGGGCCGGTCGCCGTCGAGGCGCACGCAGACGGCGCCGTCGACATCCGGAGCCCCGTTCCCGTGCGGCGGGACTGAGCAGCGGCAGCCGTCATACCGGGCCGGCCCTCACCCCGCTCCATCCGGGTGCGGCCTGCCGCGTCCTCCGATCAGGGGGCGAGGTGAGCGACCTCGGCGGCGAAGGCGCAGATCCCTTCGACGGGGACCCGGAACGTGGCCGCGATCTCGTCCACGGACAGCCCGTCGATCAGGAGTCCGGCGACGAGGGCCCGGCGGAGCGAACGCCTCGCTTCGAAGAACTCGGTCATGGCCACCTCCGCCCCTGTTCGGCGGTCATCGGGTGGAAGGGCCTCGACCACCTCGCCGATCCGGGCCCCGGAGCGCACGAGGTCGAGAGCCAGGGTCAGGACGCGTTCGTAGGATAGGAGCCGCGCCGCGAGCTCGCGCGTCGCTCCGAGGACGGTGGTGATCGACGTCTCGGCATCGAGACTGGCCGGGTCGGGGAACCCGTCCACCGGGTCCGGGGCGGCATCCGACGGCATCGGGGGGATCTCGACGATGTTCCTCGCACGGGGGGCTGGTGTGATCATGCGTTCCATGCCCTCGGGTCTCCCTTCGGGACCTGGGCGCAAGAGCGTCCAACGTATGCATCGACCGATCGGTGCGCCGCCTGTAGGAATCAGGTGGCCACGGCCCGCCAGCCGGTGTAGACACCGTGGCGGGTGCCCTGGCCTGTTTTCCCGCAGGCCAGGGCACCCCCTTCGTCCGGGCCAGTTCCGTGCCCTTGCGCAACGGGGGTAGCGCATGGATCCTGAACGGCAGTCCGGTCCCGCCTACCATGGGCAGCGTGCGGAACTCGATCGAGTGGGTCATCGAAGATGTGCAGGCGTACGCGGAAGCGGCGCAACGACTCGCCGAACGTCTCCTGCAGCAGGCGGAGTGGGCCACCGACGACATCGCCCGACTCCGTTCGGGCATGTCGGTGACCGACTCGTGCGGCGCCACGAAGTCCGCGGAGCGGAGTCGGAGCCTCACGCGGATCATGGCGGAGTTCGAGGCGAGCCGGCGGGCCATCCGCGCCTCGACCGTGCTCGCCCTGCTCGACGAGGGGATGTCGGTGACCGACATCGGCAAGGTGTTCGGAGTGTCGCGGCAACTGGCCAACCGGCTCGTGAAGGACGCCCGCTCCACGGATCGCACCCTGGCGGCCTCCGTCTGACGTCCGCTGGCCGTTCCGATCACTCAGGCCCACGTGCGCCCGTGGGCCGGAACCTCAAGGGACCGGAACAGTGTGAGGTGACCCGGTAGAACTGCCGGTTCCAACCTTGGCACGCGGACTACTCGTTGAGGGCGGCGGGGAGGTTGGTGATCGGCACCAGACAGCCCGCCCTCGGGTGGGCCCGGTCCGCCTTCGCGCGGTAGGCAGACTCTTCGGAAATGAGCGGCATGGAGCGCTCACGCGAGCGAGTGCCCGGTGCCGGAACGGCCTGGACGGTGCTCCTCCCAATCAGCGACCGGAGACACTCGTGTCCGGGTCCCATAGCCTTTTCCCATGACCTCAGATCACGTTGCCGGTCAGCCTCAACCGGCTCACACCCGCAGGAGTTGACTTCGGAGATGAGATCACTACCATGCGTTGCATGGTTCCTGGCAATGATCCTGCCTGGCTCGCTCAACTCAGACGGGGGTCAGTCGAGCACTGCGTTCTCGCACTCCTGAGCCAGGGGGAGCGGTATGGGTTTGACCTCGCTCGCACGCTGGCGGACGCCGGTGGCCTGATTGCGAGTGAAGGAACGATCTACCCACTTCTGGCTCGGTTGCGCCGAAACGGACTCGTCGAGACGACCTGGCGCGAGTCTTCGGAGGGACCGCCTCGGAGGTACTACCGCCTGACCGAGGACGGCGCGCTGGCGCTCTCGGAGTTCATCCACGAGTGGAAGAGATTTCAGATCGCAGTGAACTCCATCCTGGAGCAGGACTCGGCAGCATGACCACCAGGAGCGCTTCGGACCTTGCGATCGACCGCTACCTGGCGGAACTTGATTCAGCACTTCGGGCTGTGCCTGCCTTCCACCGCAACCGGATCTTGGAAGAAATCCGCGAGCACATCGGCGAGGGTCGTGCGCTGCTCGATGTCGAGGATGAGTCCTCGATCGGTGCGCTGCTCGCACGCATCGGCGACCCGAAGACGATCGCAGCCGAAGCAGGTGCCGTGGATGAGGTCGTTGGATCCCGGGGACGGGATGCCTGGGTCCCGTGGCTGCTCCTGCTGGGTGCAATTCCAGGCGTGGTCTTCTGGTTGTTGGGAGTCGGCTGGATCCTCGGAGTCGGGTTCCTGTGGACATCGGTGCGATGGCGCTTGAGCGACAAGCTCATCGGCACGCTCGTCCTACCCGGGGGATTGCTGGCGTTCGTCCTGCTGCTGGTCCGACCGGCTGGGGCAACTGTCTGTGCATCTCATGGGGGCCCTGGCGTGTCGACGGTCACCCACTGCACTTCGAGTGGCCTCATGCTGGCTCCAGAAGTTGGACTACCACTCTTGATTGTCCTGCTCGTCGCTCCGGTCTTCACAATTATGTGGCTGAGACGAAATCCTCACTCGACATCGGTCAGTGACACCTGAGCGACCGCTACCCGGCGATCGAGGGCAGGGCAAGTCTCTCGTGCAACCACAATCCGCACCACCACACTTGACCAACGACACGGGTTCTCCACGCGCCTCGATGTGCCGAAGTGGGTCACCGAGCCGGTGAATGTTGGGGGGGCGGGGTCAGGGGTCAGGGCTCGCCTTGAACCCCTATCGGGTAGATCGTCATGCCGCTGCGAGCACCGGCGGCTGTTGGGCAGACTGAGGCATACGTATACGGGGCGAACAGCGCCGCCGTCTGGTTTGGCGGATACACCCGCAGCCCGGCCGTCGGCGTCCCCGCATTTCCGCAAATGTTGCCGGACCCTGGATACGTAAACGTGGCGTACACCGACTGCTTCGGTTCCAATGATGTCAGCGGAGGGGTGGTCGAACCCCCCCGATTGGCGGGGGTGCCGAGTTGCACTCCGTTGGCGCCGACGAACGACACTCCTGGATACCCCTGCAGCGTGCAGGATGTTGACCCGACGTTCGTAAATACGAGTTGGTAGATCTCAGTACCTGCGGCGCCTTGGCCACTTCCCACCGTGGCCGAAAGCTGTCCTGACGCGCACGGCCCCACACCCGGAGTTGGTGACGTAGAAGGTGGAACGGTCATCGCCGTGGTCGGTGTCGGCGGACTCGTGGTGGTCGTATTGGCGGCCGTGGTCGGAGGTGATGTCGCCTTCGACCTAGACGTCGCAACGGAGGAGCCACATCCGAGTGCCACCACCCCGGCCACCGGAATCAGAGCCGATATGGCAAGTCGCCTCATAGTGAGCATGTACCCCTCCAGGACCTGAGCACGCACTTCCTGCGTAGCCGGGGTCTGGGGCGACGTCCCGTGGGCGCAATCACCGCTCGCACCATCTGACACGGTCCGGGAACTTCATCCGTGTCTGACGATGACGGTACACCCCAGTCAGCCGAGCGACTCACTTCCTCCGGTCACTGGCTGAAGTGCCGTTCATGGGCGGCTAGCGATCGGCAAGCACCTGGCCGGAGATGATGCGCCCACAGCGGGGGTTCGGTGATGGTCGCCGCAGGACATCGGCGGCCCGTGACGTAGCCAACATCGCTTGACCCCGTCAACCAGGACGTGGCGGCCGACGGGCCCAGCGAGTTCTCATCGGCCCAAGCCGCGGATTCCCTGTTGAGACCTTGGGGCGATTTGGACCTGGTCCGACGCGCTCGACACCCATAAGAAGATCGACCGAGCGCAACAGCCGAGGGGTCAGTGCACCGCTCCTTCCGCGTCAGCTCCCGATGCGACCCATTCCGCCGATCGAATAGGCGCTCTCTGCGTGTTGGGACAGGTCGAGGCCCCTGGATTCGTCCTCGGGGCTGACCCGAAGGCCCATGGTGTGGTCGATCGCCTTTGCGATCAGCCAGGTCACGGTGAACGAGAAGACCACGGTGACCCCGGCAGCCAGGACCTCCACGGCCAGCAGATGGAGTCCTCCTCCGGTGAGGAGCCCGTTGGCGCCGGCCCGGTTGACCG
>Ga0080006_1085206_pt1 | contig 58542 bp, 45 predicted proteins | sample RS3BMetagenome_FD_69209 | JGI IMG/M metagenome (GOLD analysis project Ga0080006, IMG submission 69209) | Ferric oxide microbial mat and aquatic microbial communities from Rainbow Spring, Yellowstone National Park, USA - RS3B (SPADES... ...
CGACGGCCGTCGGCTCCGGTGCTACGCTGCACCGTCTGCCCGCTCCGAGGCCCCGCCCCGGGCGCCGGACGGTATGTAGCCGGGCAAGGGATTGCCAGGCAGCACACGGTCGTCGCAGTACACGGCCAGTGCAGTACATAGTCAGTGCAGTCGCCGAAGATCCCACGGTGCGCCGGTTGGCGCGTAATGGGCCCGGACGGGTCCGCCTGGAGAGGCGACGACGCCACCATCCGTGGTGCCGTCCGTCGCTCCTGGGCACTCGTCCGTGGTGAGGTGACGCTACGGAGGGATGATGGACGAGCCGAGGCCCGAGAAGGTTGCAGTGGTGGAAGAGGTGCGGGCGCGTCTCGGGGCGGTCGATGCCTCCGTGGTGACCGAGTACCGGGGCCTGACGGTGGCCGAGCTGGCCGAGCTGCGACGTGCACTTGCCGGTCAGGCCGAGTACAAGGTCTACAAGAACACGCTGGTGCGCCGGGCCGTGGCCGGGAGCGATCACGCAGCGATGGCCGAGCTGCTCACCGGCCCGACGGCCATCGCCTTCGTGACCGGCGACGTGAGCGCGACCGCGAAGGCGCTCCGTGACTTCGCCCGCAGCGCACCCCAGCTGGTGGTCAAGGGCGGCATCCTGGACGGTCGCGCCGTCACCGCTGCCGAACTGGCCGCGCTGGCCGACCTCCCCTCACGCGAGGTGCTGTTGGGTCGCCTGGCCGGCGGGTTCGCGGCACCGATGCGCCAACTTGCCTCCCTGCTGGAGGCGCTCCCTCGCAACCTCGCCTACGGGATCGCGGCGCTGGTCGACCAGCGCCGGGAGGCCGCCGGGGCCCAGGGGTCAGACGGCGACGACGGCGGGACCTCCGGCGACGCCGCCGACGGATCGAACCAGTAACCAGGTCGAAGAGGAAAGGAACCAGAGGATCATGGCAGGTACCCTGACGAAGGAGCAGATCCTGGACGGCATCGCCGAGCTCTCGGTGATCGAGCTGAGCCAGCTGCTGACCGAGTTCGAGGAGCGTTTCGGCGTGACCGCGGCGGCCCCGGTTGCCGTGGCAGCAGCGGCTCCCGCCGGGGCCGGCGCGGAGGGCGCCGGTGAGGAGGAGCAGACCGAGTTCGACGTCCTCCTCACCGGAGCAGGTGAGAAGAAGATCCAGGTCATCAAGGAGGTCCGTTCCCTCACCAGCCTCGGGCTGAAGGAGGCCAAGGACCTGGTCGACTCGGCCCCGAAGTCGGTGCTCGAGAAGGTCAGCCGCGAGGACGCCGACAAGGCGCGGGCTGCCCTCGAGGGCGCCGGCGCCACCGTCGAGGTCAAGTAGGGGCCCACCGGCGGCGCGGCCACCGGGGGTTCCCGAGGGCAGCGCCACCGGGCGTTCCGGCCGGTCCGGGGTCCGGGTCGCCGGGGTGCCGGGCGGCGCCCCGCCGGGCGGAATTCCTTGACGGGCGGGGCGGTTCGCCCGTACCCTAACCGGAGCCTCGGGTCCCAGGGGGCCCGTGTCGCTTGTGCGCGGCCGAAGGGGTTGTGATCACGCCCGCCTCCGGGTAAGCTCTCGGGTTGCCGTGCGTCGCCCTGTCGCCACCGCCTGCCCACCCAGCTGAATGGCGCGCGCCGTCGCGGCCCCGGTGACCCAGCCGCCGGCCGACCTGATCCGACCCGAGCAGTACCCGCAGCACCGACCCGAGCAGTACCCGCAGTAGCCGTTGTCCCCTCGTCAACCCGTCTCCTGGGAGGAGTAGGCCGTTGCCCTCACGGTCCCGAAGCCCCGAACGCGTGTCCTTCGCCAACATCGACGAGGCCCTGCCCTTGCCGGACCTGATCGCCATCCAGCGCGACTCGTTCCAGTGGTTCTTGGACAAGGGCCTGGCGGAGGCGTTCGACGACATCAGCCCGATCGAGGACTTCAGCGGCCAGCTGAGCCTCGAGCTGGAGTTCGACCCGACGGACCCGGACCTGCGCCCGCCGCCGAAGTTCTCGGTGGAGGAGTGCAAGGAGAAGGACATGACCTACGCCGCTCCGGTGTTCGTCCGGGCGCGGTTCTTGAACGCCACCACCGGCGAGATCAAGGAGCAGACCGTCTTCATGGGGGACTTCCCGATGATGACGGACCGGGGCACGTTCATCGTCAACGGGACCGAGCGAGTGGTGGTCAGCCAGCTGGTGCGGTCGCCGGGCGTCATCTTCCAGCCCGGCCGGGACGCCAAGACGATCTTCACCGGGACGATCCACCCGTACCGGGGGGAGTGGATCGAGCTCGACATCGAGGCGAAGCCGTCCCGTGACGTCACGGCCGGTGCCCGGGTGGCCCGCAAGCGCCGGCTGTCGCTGTTCGTGCTCCTGCGCGCCCTCGGCTACGGCGACGAGGCCTTCCTCGAGCGGCTCGTCCGCCACTTCGACTTCCTCGAGGGGCAGTGGGAGAAGGAGAAGGGCCTGGCGCCGACCCGGGAGGAGGCGCTGCTCGAGATCTACAAGCGCGCCCGGCCGGGCGAGCCGCTGTCGGCCGAGGCGGCCCGCCAGTACTTCGAGAACGCCTTCTTCAACCCGAAGCGCTACGACCTGACGAGGGTCGGGCGCTACAAGCTGAACCGCAAGCTCGGACCGGAGATCGACCGGATCTCCGAGCTGTTCGGCATCGAGCTCGAGCGGCCGGCGCCCGGCCAGGGCGTCCTCAGCCCGTCGGAGATCCTCGCCTCGGCCACCTACATCCTCCACCTGGCCCTCCACATGGCCGACGGCGACTCGACCTACCGGATCGACGACCAGGACCACTTCGCCAACCGGCGGATCCGGTCGGTCGGCGAGCTGATCCAGAACCAGGTCAGAGTCGGCCTCAGCCGGATGGAGCGGGTGGTGCGCGAGCGGATGACCACCCAGGACGTCGAGGCGATCACGCCGCAGACGCTGATCAACATCCGGCCGGTGGTGGCGGCGGTGAAGGAGTTCTTCGGCACCAGCCAGCTGTCGCAGTTCATGGACCAGAACAACCCCCTCTCGGGGCTGGCCCACAAGCGGCGCCTCTCGGCCCTCGGCCCCGGCGGCCTCTCGCGTGAGCGCGCCGGCTTCGAGGTGCGAGACGTCCACAGCTCGCACTACGGGCGGATGTGCCCGATCGAGACCCCGGAGGGCCCGAACATCGGCCTGATCGGCGCCTTGGCCACTTACGCGAGGGTCAACGAGTACGGCTTCATCGAGACGCCGTACCGCAAGGTGGTCGACGGCCGGGTGACCGACGAGGTCGTGTACCTGGCGGCCGACGAGGAGGAGGAGCACGTCATCGCCCAGGCCAACGCCTCGGTCGACGCCAACGGCCAGTTCACCGAGGACCGGGTGCTCGTCCGGCGCGGCCCGCAGGGCACCGGCGTGCGGGTCGGGGTGGTGTCGACCTCCTACGGTACGACGAGCGAGATCGACTTCGTCCCGCCGTCCGAGGTCGACCTGATGGACGTGTCGCCGAAGCAGATCGTGTCGGTGTCGACGGCGCTGATCCCCTTCGTCGAGCACGACGACGCCAACCGGGCGCTGATGGGCGCCAACATGCAGAAGCAGGCGGTGCCGCTGGTGGTGCCGGAGGCCCCGTACATCGGGACCGGAGTCGAGGGCCGGGCGGCCCGCGACGCCGGCGACGTCGTCGTGGCCGAGGGCGATGGGACGATCACCGAGGTCTCGGGTGACCAGATCGTCGTCGAGTACCGCTCGGGCCAGAAGGACCGGCTCGGCCACCCGCTCGGGCGCAAGATCTACCGGCTGGCCAAGTTCCGCCGCTCGAACCAGAACACCTGCATCAACCAGAAGGCCCTCGTCGAGGAGGGGCAGAAGGTGGCGGCCGGCGACCTGCTGGCCGACGGGCCGTCGACCCACAACGGCGAGCTTGCGCTCGGCAAGAACCTGCTGGTCGCCTTCATGCCGTGGGAGGGCTACAACTACGAGGACGCGATCATCCTCTCGCAGCGACTCGTGCGCGACGATGTGCTGACGTCGATCCACATCGAAGAGCACGAGGTCGACGCCCGCGACACCAAGCTCGGGGCCGAGGAGATCACCCGCGACATCCCGAACCTCTCCGAGGAGATCCTGGCCGACCTCGACGAGCGCGGCATCATCCGGGTCGGGGCCGAAGTCGGTCCCGGCGACGTCCTCGTCGGCAAGGTGACTCCCAAGGGAGAGACCGAGCAGACCCCCGAGGAGCGCCTGCTCCGGGCGATCTTCGGCGAGAAGGCCCGCGAGGTGCGCGACACCAGCCTCAAGGTGCCCCACGGCGAGGAGGGCAAGGTCATCGACGTCCGGGTGTTCTCCCGTGAGGACTCCCACGAGCTCCCGCCGGGCGTCAACCAGCTGGTACGGGTCTACGTCGCCCAGAAGCGGAAGATCTCCGAGGGCGACAAGCTGGCCGGGCGCCACGGCAACAAGGGCGTCATCTCCAAGATCTTGGCCGTCGAGGACATGCCGTTCCTGGCCGACGGGACGCCGGTCGACATCATCTTGAACCCGCTCGGCGTGCCGAGCCGGATGAACGTCGGCCAGGTGCTCGAGTCCCACCTCGGCTACGCCGCCCGCTACGGGTGGGAGGGCGTCGAGAGCGAAGAGGGTGCCGGGTCCAGCGGCCACGGCGACGCGGCGCTTCGGAAGACGCGCCCGCGCACGATCCCGGCTGCCTGGGTGTCGACCCCGGTCTTCGACGGTGCCCACTGGGACGAGGTGGAGGACGCCGGCCGCCATCCGACGATCCGCCAGATCTTCTCGATGCTGAATCCCGATTCGGCCGACGGCACGGTCCAGATCGAGCCGACCGGCAAGGCGACGCTCTACAACGGGCGCACCGGCGAGCCCTACGACAACCCGATCTCGGTCGGCTACGTCTACATCCTGAAGCTCGCCCACCTCGTCGACGACAAGATCCACGCCCGCTCGACCGGCCCGTACTCGATGATCACCCAGCAGCCGCTCGGCGGGAAGGCCCAGTTCGGAGGCCAGCGCTTCGGCGAGATGGAGGTGTGGGCGCTCGAGGCGTTCGGCGCCGCCTACGCCCTGCAGGAGTTGCTCACCATCAAGTCGGACGACGTGCTCGGCCGGGTGAAGGTCTACGAGGCCATCGTGAAGGGCGAGAACATCCCCGAGCCGGGGATCCCCGAGAGCTTCAAGGTGCTGATCAAAGAGATGCAGTCGCTCTGCCTCGACGTCGAGGTGCTGTCGGTCGACGGCGCCGAGATCGAGATGCACGAGCTCGACGAGGACGTCTTCCGCACCGCCGAGGAGCTCGGCATCGACATCAGCCGGCCCGAGCGCGGGTCGGACGAAGAGGACGAGCGGCGCGCCGCAGAGAGGAGCTTCTCGTAATGGCGCTCGACGTGAACACGTTCGACCAGCTGCGCATCGGCCTGGCTACCGGCGACTCGATCCGAGGCTGGTCCAACGGCGAGGTGAAGAAGCCCGAGACGATCAACTACCGCACGCTGCGCCCGGAGAAGGACGGGCTCTTCTGCGAGAAGATCTTCGGCCCGACCAAGGACTGGGAGTGCTACTGCGGCAAGTACAAGCGCGTCCGGTTCAAGGGCATCATCTGTGAGCGCTGCGGCGTCGAGGTCACCCGCTCGAAGGTCCGGCGCGAGCGGATGGGCCACATCGAGCTGGCCGCCCCGGTGGTCCACATCTGGTACCTGCGCGGCACCCGTAGCTGGCTCGCCTACCTGCTCATGGGCACCGAGGCCCGCGAGGAGCTCAAGGCCAAGCAGCTCGAGAAGGTCATCTACTTCGCCGCCAACCTCGTCACCTGGGTCGACGAGGACAAGCGGCACGAGGACCTGCCGAACTTGGAGGCGGAGCTGGCCGAGGAGGTGGCCGACATCGAGCGGCGCCGCGACCTCGAGATCGACCGGCGCTTCAAGGCGCTCGAGGAGGAGCTGACCAAGCTCGAGAGCGAGGGGGCCCGCGACGCCGAGATCAAGGCGCGCCAGCGGGCGGTCGAGAAGGAGATCTCGGCGGTGCGCGAGCGCGCCCAGGACGAGCTCGATCTCGCCGGCCGGGCCCTCGACGAGCTCAAGCGCCTCCACGCCCGCAAGATCATCGAGGACGAGCTGCTCTGGCGCGAGCTGCGGGTTCGCTACGAGGACTACTTCGAGGGCGGGATGGGCGCCGAGACGATCCAGCGGCTGATCGAGCGGATCGACCTCGACGCCGAGGAGATCAAGCTCCGCGAGATGATCGACGCCACCGACGGGCGCCGCCCGCTGTCGGCCCAGCGCCGCCAGAAGGTCATCAAGCGGCTGAAGATCGTCACCGCATTCAACCGGCGCGACGAGCACGGGCGCCGCGTCAACGACCCCCGGGCGATGATCCTCGAAGCGGTGCCGGTGATCCCCCCCGACCTCCGGCCGATGGTGCAGCTCGACGGCGGGCGCTTCGCCACCTCCGACCTGAACGACCTCTACCGCCGGGTGATCAACCGGAACAACCGGCTGAAGCGGCTGCTCGACCTCGGCGCGCCGGAGATCATCATCAACAACGAGAAGCGAATGCTCCAAGAGGCGGTCGACGCGCTGTTCGACAACGGCCGCCGCGGCCGCCCGGTCACCGGTCCTGGCAACCGGCCGCTCAAGAGCCTCTCCGACATGCTCAAGGGCAAGCAGGGGCGGTTCCGCCAGAACCTGCTCGGCAAGCGGGTCGACTACTCCGGCCGGTCGGTGATCGTGATCGGCCCGACCCTGCAGCTGCACCAGTGCGGCCTGCCGAAGCTGATGGCCCTCGAGCTGTTCAAGCCGTTCGTGATGAAGCGGCTGGTCGACACCGAGGCGGCCCAGAACATCAAGTCGGCCAAGCGCATGGTCGAGCGTCGCCGCCCGCAGGTCTGGGACGTGCTCGAGGGCGTCATCCGGGAGCACCCGGTGCTGCTCAACCGGGCGCCGACGCTGCACCGGCTCGGCATCCAGGCGTTCGAGCCGGTGCTGGTCGAGGGCAAGGCGATCCAGGTGCACCCGCTCGTCTGCACCGCCTTCAACGCCGACTTCGACGGCGACCAGATGGCGGTCCACCTGCCGCTCTCGACCGAGGCGCAGGCCGAGGCCCGGGTGCTCATGCTGTCGGCCAACAACATCCTCTCGCCGGCCACCGGTCGTCCGATCACCGTGCCGACCCAGGACATGGTCTTCGGTGCCTACTACCTCACTTTGCAGGTCGACGGGGCCCACGGCGAGGGCCGGGTGTTCCGCCACCCCCACGAGGTCCACGCCGCCGTCGGCGCCGGCGACCTGAACCTCCACGCCAGGATCTCGCTCCGGCCGCAGCCCGAGTCGTCGCTGGCCGGCCGGCTGGCCGGCGCCGGGATGACCGCCGGCGAGGACGGCGGTCCGCTGGTCGTTCAGACCACCGCCGGGCGGCTGCTCTTCAACGAGGCGCTCCCCGAGGGCTTCCGCTACGTCAACGACGTCGTCGGCAAGCGGAACACGCCGATCGGGACGATCGTCGAGGAGCTCTCGGCCGCCTACCCCAAGCACGTGGTTGCGGCCAGCCTCGACCAGGTGAAGGCGCTCGGCTTCCGCTATGCCGCCCAGTCGGGGCTGACGATCTCGATCGACGACGTCCGCACCCCGCCGGAGAAGCAGGGCATCCTCGACCGCTACGAGAAGGAGGCCGAGAAGGCCGAGAGCCAGTTCAAGCGGGGCATCATCACCGACGACGAGCGACGCCAGAAGGAGATCGAGATCTGGACGTCGGCCAACTCGGAGGTCGGCCGGGCGATGGAGCGGACGCTGGCCGGGATGGCCTTCAACCCCCTCGACATGATGGTCGACTCCGGCGCCCGTGGGAACGCCCAGCAGATCCGCCAGATCGCCGGCATGAAGGGCCTGGTCTCGAACCCCCGGGGCGAGATGATCCCCCGGCCGATCAAGTCCTCGTTCCGGGAGGGCCTGTCGGTGCTCGAGTACTTCATCTCGACCCACGGCGCCCGCAAGGGCCTGGCCGACACCGCCCTGCGGACGGCCGACTCGGGCTACCTGACCCGGCGCCTGGTCGACGTCGCCCAGGAGCTGATCGTCCGCGAGCAGGACTGCGGGACGGCGCGGGGGGTCTGGATCGAGGACGTCGCCCCCGACAGCCCGGGGCGCCGCAGCTACTTGGAGACCCGTGCCTACGGCCGGCTGCTCCTCGAGGCGGTGACCCTGACCGACGGCACCACGATCGACGCCAACTCGCTGCTCACCGACGAGCTCGTGGCCCGGCTGCGCGACGACGAGGCGGTCGACCGGCTCCGTGTCCGCTCGGTCCTCACCTGCGAGGCGCCGCACGGGGTGTGCGCCGCCTGCTACGGGCAGTCTCTCGCCACCGGCCGGATGATCGAGCTCGGCGAGGCCGTCGGGGTGATCGCCGCCCAATCGATCGGCGAGCCCGGCACCCAGCTCACGATGCGGACGTTCCACACCGGCGGCATCGTCGGTGAGGACATCACCCACGGCCTGCCCCGTGTGGTCGAGCTGTTCGAGGCCCGCACGCCGAAGGGTGCGGCGGTGCTCGCCCACCATTCCGGCGTCGTCCGGGTGGAGGACGAGGAGACCGGCCGGCGCATCACCGTGGTCGGTGACGACGGCACCGAGGAGTCGACGGTGGTCGCCCCCCGCGCCCACCTCGAGGTGGCCGACGGCCAGGAGGTCTCCGCCGGCGACGCCCTGGTGGAGGGGCCGAAGGATCCCAAGGAGCTGCTCGAGGTCAAGGGCATCCGCGAGACCCAGCAGTACCTCGTCGAGGAGGTCCAGAAGGTCTACCGGGACCAGGGCGTGTCGATCCACGACAAGCACATCGAGCTGATCGTCCGCCAGATGCTGCGCCGGGTGCTCGTGGCCGAGCCGGGCGACGCCCCGTTCCTCCCAGGCGAGCGGGTCGACAACCAGCTCTACGCCGAGGTCAACCGGCAGCTGGTCGAGGAGGGCAAGAGGCCGGCCGAGGGTCGCCCGGAGCTGATGGGGATCACCAAGGCCTCCCTCGCCACCGACAGCTGGCTGTCGGCCGCCTCCTTCCAGGAGACCACCCGGGTGCTGACCGAAGCGGCCATCGAGGGCCGTTCCGACCAGCTGTTCGGGCTGAAGGAGAACATCATCATCGGCAAGCTGATCCCGGCCGGCTCCGGCATGGACCACTACCGGCGGATCCGCCTCGAGATGCCCGACGCCGAGGCGATGCCGTTCTGGGCCCTCGGTGGGCCCGGCGGGGACAGGGACACCGAGGACCTGGCGGCCTGGCTCCGCGACGTCGGCGGCGACGGGCTCGGGTTCGAGGGGATGGGCGACGAGCCGTTCGACTCGTCGATCGACGCCAGCTGGCTCGGCGCTGCCCCCGGCCTGGAAGACCAGGGCGAGGGGTTCGGCGAGACCGGTGGGGCGCTCGGCGACAGCGGCAGCGGGGCGGCCGAAGCGGGAGCCTGAGAACGGACCCGCCGGCCGCGTCGCTCAGACCGGGTGCGAGCCGGCGGCGGCCGCCAACACGGCGGCCGCCAGTTCGGGCCGGCAGACGACGAGGTCGGGGAGCAGCACGTCGGGCTGGTTGTAGCGCAGCGGGCTGCCGTCGAGCCGGGAGACGTGGAGCCCGGCGGCGCCGGCCACCGCCACCGGCGCCGCCGAGTCCCACTCGTACTGGCCGCCGGCGTGGACGTAGGCCTCCGCCTCCCCGAGGACGACGGCCGCCACCTTGGCGCCGGCCGACCCCATCGGGACCCTGACCGCACCGAGTGCGGCCGCCACCTCGTCGGCCACCGCCGGTGGCCGGGACCGGCTCACCACCAGGCGCGGCGGCGACGCTGCGCCGGACAGCGCCGGTGGCTGGTCGTCGCGCAGGACCAGGCCCTGGGCCGGCAGGGCCACCGACCCGGCGGCCAGCGCCCCGTCCTCCCACAACGCCACGTGCACCGCCCAGTCGCTGCGGCCGTCCTCCCCATACTCCCGGGTGCCGTCGAGCGGGTCGATGATCCAGACCCGCCGGGCGCTCAGCCGGGAGCGGTCGTCCTGCGCCTCCTCGGAGAGCACGGCATCCCCCGGCCGCAGCGTGGCCAGCGCTCGCAGCAGCAACTCGTTCGACTGGCGGTCCCCTTCGGCCCCCAGCGACCGGCCGCTGAGCGACCCGCGGCGGAGCTCGAGCAGCAGCTCACCGGCGGTCGCCGCCAGGCGGGCGGCCACCGAGTGGTCGTCGACCGGCTCGTCGCCCTCCCCGACGACGGTCACCGGCCGTACGCGATGGACAGGGCTCCGGCCGACGGCATCGCCAAACGGTAGCGGACCGGCTCAGACCCGCAGCGGAGCGACCCCGGTGGCCGGTTGGCGAAGCCGGCGGACCGCCCACCGGGTGGTTGCCACGACGACGATGGCGACCAGCACGATTCCGAGCGGCGCTGTCGGAACCCCGACGTACTTCAAGCCCGAGGCCAGGATGGCGAAGCCGATCACCGGGCGCAGCAGCCGGTCCGGGGCCCGGGAGGAGAGCATCGAGCCGACGAGCACCGCCGGGACGCTGCCGACGACCAGTGACCCGGTGACCGCCAGTTCGACGTGGCCGAAGAGGAGCTGTCCCAACGCCGCCGCCGCCGTCAGCGGGATGGCCTGGACGAGGTCGGTGCCGACGAGCGACGACGAGACGATGGCCGGGTAGACGAACAGCAGCAGGACGATCATCAGCGAGCCGGCACCCACCGAGGTCATCCCGACGAGGAGGCCGCCCACCACACCCACCCCGACCGTGAGCAGCGGCCGGACGGCGACCGAACGGGCGGCCGCCGTCACAGTGGGACGGCGGCGCTGCACCAGCGACCGCACCGCCATAGCGACCGCACCGGCCAGCAGGGCGGCACCGAGGATCGTCTCGATCGGCTCCTTCGAGGACGTCCCTGCGCCGGTCAGGTGGAGCAGGTAGGCGCCCACCACGGCGGCCGGCACCGATCCGACCGCCAGCCAGCGGACGAGGTCCCAGTTGACGGTGCCGCGTCGCCAGTGGACGGCGGCACCGACCGGGCGCATCACCAGGGCGGCCACCAGGTCGCTCGAGATGGCCGCCGACGGGCTCACCCCGAACACCAAGATGAGCATCGGGGTCATGAGAGCGCCGCCGCCGGCGCCGGTCGCCCCGACCAGCAGGCCGACGACGGCGCTCGCCACCACGAGGGTCCAGTCCACGCACTAATCCTATGAACAACATAGGATTAGTGCAATAGGGTGCCTGAGAGCCGTCCCGGGCGGTGGTCGCTGCCACGCCCCCTCGCAGCGGCGCCGGGAAGGGCGTGCCGTCCATTGCCCGTCCCACCTGGACCGACGGACGCCGCCGGGACGGCCGCTCCCTACTGTGAACGCAGTGAGAACCCCGGGTCGAGCCCGTTGTGCGGCTCGGCATGGTCGTGTAGGTTGTGGGCACATCCTCGATAAGGCGGAGAGTGAGCGATGAGTGGCGGAAACCTTGCGGCCCTTGGCCGCAGGATCGGCGGATCCGGATTTCAGTTTGGAGAGGACGCGCCCACCGGCGAGCGGGCCGAGGCGGCGCGGCGGGAGCATCTCCACGGGCTCAGGGTGAGCGTGGTCATCCCGACGCTCAACGAGGCCGACAACCTCCCGCACGTCTTCACGCAGCTGCCGGCGGGGCTGCACGAGGTGGTGCTGGTCGACGGGCACTCGGTCGACGACACCATCGAGGTCGCAAAACAGCTGCGGCCCGACATCCGGGTGGTCCTCCAGGCGCGACGGGGCAAGGGTGACGCGTTGGCGTGCGGGTTCGCCGCCTGCACCGGCGACGTCATCGTGATGATGGACGCCGACGGCTCGACCGACCCGGCCGAGATCCCGCGCTTCGTCCAGGCCCTGGCCGACGGGGCGGACTTCGCCAAGGGCTCGCGCTACCTGCCTGGTGGGGGGAGCGCCGATCTCACCTGGCTGCGCCGGACCGGGAACCGCTTCCTGAGCGGTGTGGTCAACCTGCTCTTCGGCACCAAGTACAGCGACCTGTGCTACGGCTACAACGCCTTCCGGGCGAGCTGCCTGGACTCGTTGCTGGTGGACTGTCCCGGCTTCGAGGTGGAGACGCTGATCAACATCCGCGTCACCAAGCTCGGACTGAAGGTGGCCGAGGTCCCCAGCTTCGAGGGGGACCGGATCAACGGCATCTCCAACCTGAACCCGATCCGTGACGGGCTGCGGATCCTGCGGGTGATCTTGCGCGAGCGGTTCAGCCGGCTCGAGCCGACGGCCCACGTCTACGACGACGATGCCGCTCCTGGCCGCTGGGCCCTGCTCGAACCGACGGCGTGAGCCTGACGCATCTCGACCGCCTCGAGGGAGAGGCGATCCACATCCTGCGGGAGGCCGTCGCCGAGAGCGAGAACCCGGTCATGCTGTACTCGATCGGGAAGGACAGCTCGGTGATGCTCCACCTGGCCAAGAAGGCCTTCTTCCCGTCGCCGCTGCCGTTCCCGCTGCTCCATGTCGACACGACGTGGAAGTTCCAGGACATGTACGCCTTCCGGGACCAGGTCGCCGCCATGCCTGGGGTGGAGCTTCTCGTCCACCAGAACCCCGAAGCTCTCGAAGCCGGGATCAACCCCTTCACCCACGGATCGTCGGTCCACACGACGATCTGGAAGACCGAGGGACTGAAACAGGCGCTCGACAAGCACGGGTTCGACCTGGCGTTCGGCGGCGCACGCCGGGACGAGGAGAAGTCGCGGGCCAAGGAGCGGGTCTTCTCGATCCGTTCGGCCCAGCACCGCTGGGACCCCAAGCGGCAGCGCCCCGAGCTGTGGCGGCTCTACAACGCCCGCACCCAGGCAAAAGAGAGCGTGCGCGTCTTCCCGCTCTCGAACTGGACCGAGCTCGACGTCTGGCTCTACATCCACCGGGAGCAGATCCCGGTGGTGCCGCTGTACTTCGCCAGGGAGCGCCCGGTGGTCGAGCGCGACGGGACCCTCATCATGGTGGACGACCAAAGGATGCCGCTCGCAGAGGGTGAACGGCCGCGCCTGCGGAAGGTCCGGTTCCGGACGCTCGGCTGCTACCCGCTGACCGGGGCCATCGAGTCCGAGGCCGACAGCCTCCTGGCGATCATCGAGGAGATGCTGCTGTCGACCACCTCCGAGCGTCAGGGCCGGGTGATCGACTTCGACGAGTCAGGCTCGATGGAGAAGAAGAAGCAGGAGGGCTACTTCTGATGGCCGCCGCGACCGCCACCGGCTCGCTCGACATCGACCGGTACCTGGCCGAGCACGAGCGCAAGTCGACGCTGCGCTTCATCACCTGCGGGTCGGTCGACGACGGCAAGTCGACCCTGATAGGGCGGCTCCTCTACGAGTCCCAGCTGCTGCTCGACGACCAGCTGGCGGCGCTCGAGGCCGATTCCAAGCGGGTCGGCACCCAGGGGGAGGAGCTGGACTTCGCCCTGCTCGTCGACGGCCTCCAGGCCGAACGGGAGCAGGGCATCACCATCGACGTCGCATACCGCTACTTCACCACCGACCGGCGCCAGTTCATCGTGGCCGACACGCCGGGGCACGAGCAGTACACCCGGAACATGGTGACCGGCGCCTCGACCGCCGACCTGGCGGTGATCCTCGTCGACGCCCGCAAGGGTGTGCTGGTGCAGACCCGTCGTCACAGCTACCTGGTGTCGCTGATGGGCATCTCCCAGGTGGTGGTGGCGGTCAACAAGCTCGACCTCGTCGACTACGACGAGTCGGTGTTCCGGGCCATCGAGGAGGAGTACCGGGCCTTCGCCGGGGCGATCGGCATCACCAAGGTCACCTGCATCCCGGTCTCGGCGCTGCGCGGCGACAACCTGCTCGAGCCGAGCCCGAGCACGCCCTGGTACGACGGCCCCAACCTGATGCGTTGCCTGGAGGAGGCACCGGTCGACACGACGGCGCGCAGCGGACCGTTCCGGCTTCCGGTCCAATGGGTCAACCGGCCGAGCTCCGACTTCCGCGGGTTCTCGGGCCCGGTCGCCGGCGGCGTCGCCCGACCGGGGGACCGGGTGATCGTCCTGCCGACCGGGACCGAGTCGACGATCGAGCGGATCGTCACCGCCGACGGTGACGTGAACGAGGCGGAGCCAGGACAGTCGGTCACCCTCACGCTCACCGACGAGATCGACGTCAGCCGCGGCGACGTCATCTGCGGCGCCAACCAGCCGGCGTCGGTGTCCGACCAGGTCGAGGCGCACGTGGTCTGGATGCACGAGCAGCCGATGCTGCCCAGCCGGCGCTACTTGTTGAAGCTCGGGACGAGAACCGTCAACGCCACCCTCGCCCGACCGAAGTACCGGGTCAACGTCAACACGCTCGAGCACGCCGCCGCCACGACGCTGGCGCTCAACGAGATCGGGGTCTGCAACCTCAGCCTCGATCGTGAGGTGGCGTTCGACCCGTACTCGGCCAACCGCGACCTCGGCGGCTTCATCCTGATCGACCGGCTGAGCAACGAGACGGTCGGCGCCGGCATGGTGCACTTCGGCCTGCGCCGGGCGCAGAACCTGCACTGGCAGGACGTCGAGGTCGACGTCGAGGCCCACACCGCCTTGAAGGGTCACCGGCCGGCCGTGATCTGGCTGACCGGCCTGTCGGGGGCCGGGAAGTCGACGATCGCCAACGTGCTCGAGCGCAAGCTCCACGCCGACGGCGTCCACACCTTCTTGCTCGACGGCGACAACGTCCGCCACGGCCTCAACCGCGACCTCGGCTTCACCGACGCCGACCGGGTGGAGAACATCCGGCGGGTCGGCGAGGTGTGCCGGCTGATGGCCCAGGCGGGGCTCGTCGTGATCGCCGCCTTCATCTCGCCCTTCCGGGCCGAGCGACGGATGGTGCGGGACCTGCTCGACCGGGGGGTGTTCTGCGAGGTCTTCGTCGACGCGCCGCTCGAGGTGGCGGCGTCCCGGGACCCCAAGGGCCTCTACGCCAAAGCGAGGCGGGGGCAGCTCCAGCACTTCACCGGCGTCGACTCCCCCTACGAGCCGCCGGCCGAGGCGGAGATCCACATCGACACCACGAGCACCACGCCCGATGCCGCCGCCGACCAGGTGATCGACCACCTGCGCGTGACCGGCGTGCTGCCGGGGCATCGGTAGGAGGCGACGGTGGGGGCGGTCGGGCCCCTCGCGGGAATCGGGCCTGCCGCCCGAGCGTGCCTCTCGGCGGGTCTGCTCGACTGCCCGACGTCACTCGATCCGTCTGCGCTGGCCGACGAGGTGGCGATGCTCCTGTCCGAGTCGATGGCGCCGGTCGCCTTGGCGGTGGCCGAGCGGATGGACGGGACTGCGCCAGACCTGGTGGCGCACCTGCGGCAGGTGACGATCGAGATGCAGGTACGCGCCATGGGAGCCGAGCTGGCAGCCCGGCGGGTGCTCAGCGCCCTCCAGCGGCGCCGCATCGAGGCGGCGGTGATCAAGGGCCCGGCGGTGGCGCCGTGGCACCCCGACGGTTGGCCACGGGCCTACAGCGATATCGACCTCCTGGTGCCATCCGACCGCTTCGACCAGGTGATCGAGATCTGCCACGACGAGGGGTTCACCGAGCCGGCGAGCACGCCGCCCTGGCCGTGGATGGACGCCGCCTGCAAGGAGGGCGTGAACCTCCACTGCAGTCGTGACGGCGGCAACATGGACGTCCACCACCACGTGCCGCCTTGGGTCTTCGGCACCCGCCTGACCCCCGAGCGAGTGCTGGCGGCCAGCGGTTGGGGGGAGATGGTCGGCCATCCGGTGCGGCTGGCCGCCCCCGAGCACTCGCTGGTGATTGCTGCCCTCCACGTTCTGAACGACCTGTGGAAGGGCAGGATCGGGCTCGTGTCGTGGCGCGACATCGTCGTCCTGCTCCCCCAGGTGGGGGGCGACCGGGCGGAGGCCGCCTTCGAGGAAGTGGGCCTCGGATGGCTGCTCACCCTGGTCACCGCCAGCCTGGCCGAGGCACTGCCCGAGGTGCCGCTGCCCCCCCTCGTCGCCCCCCGCCCCATGCCCCTGGCCGTCCGCGGCCGGATCGCTGCTCTCGGCTGGAACAGCGACTCGACCCTCACCCACCACCGGGTGACCTTCGCCGCCCGGCTGCCGATTGGCAAAGCGGCGATGTTCGTCGCCGGCTGCGTGGTGCCCCAGCCGCGCTACGTCCGGGAGTACTACGGCAGCTACGCCAAGTACTGGCGGCACCTGCTCGGCGAGACGGTGTCGACCGTGCAGGGGGCAGATCCCCGGATGGACAGCGTGCACATGACCAAGCTCGAGCAGTGAGGTCCCCGGTCGGTCCCCGCGAGCCTTTGTATACTGGCGCATCCTGGTGGGGGCCGGACACCACGGATCATTGAGGCGGGATGGTCATCTGTTGAAGGTCCTCTACATCGGCGGGTACAGCCGCAGCGGCAGCACGATGCTGCTGAGAGTGCTGGGCGAGGCGACCGGTACCGTCGCCATCGGCGAGCTGATCTACATCTTCGAGCGCGGCTTCGTGCAGGATCAGCTGTGCGGCTGCGGCGAGCGGTTCCGGCGCTGCCCCTTCTGGAACGAGGTCTCCCAGGCGGCGTTCGGCGTCGCCAGCGACAAGGCACCTGGGGCGGAACTGATGGCGCTGCAGCACCGGGTGCTCGGCTACGGGGCCTTCCCCGCCCTCTGGGTACCGGCGCTCCGCTCGCCCGCTCATAGGCGGGAGCTGGCCGAGTACGGCGAGATCGTCGGTCGGATGTACCGTGCGATAGCGGAGATCTCCGGCGCCCACATCGTCATCGACTCCTCCAAGGTCCCCCAGTTCGCCAGGCTGCTGACCGAGGTGCCCGGCCTCGAGCTCCACGTTGCGCACCTCGTTCGTGACAGCCGGGGCAGCGCCTATTCGTGGCAGCGGAAGAAGGTCCGGACCGAAGTCCACTGGACCACAGCCCACATGGACCGGCACAGCCTGCTCCGGTCGTCGGTCGAGTGGGATGCCTTCAACGTGCTCTTCGGCGTCGACCGCAAGCGGCCGCGCACCTACACGCTCATCCGGTACGAGGACCTCGTCGGGGACCCAGGCCCGATACTGGCCGACCTCGCCGAGCGGATCGGCGAGCCGTCGATCGCCGCCGAGCTTCGCACCACCCGGGAGGAGGTGAGCCTCGAGATCTCCCACACCGTGGCCGGCAACCCGTCGCGTTTCTCTTCGGGTAGGACCAAGATCGTTGCCGACCAGGAGTGGCAACGTTCCATGCCGGCCGTCCAGCGGCTGCTCGTGACGGCCGTCACTGCACCACTGTTGCGGCATTACCGGTATCCGCTGCAGGTCACCCGAGAGACCGCCGACCCGCTGGCACTGCCAGGCACCCGCTGACCCGACTGCTCGAGGGCGGCCGGCCGATGTGCTCCCGTCGAACGGTTGCCCGGCCGGTCGCTCGCCGCCGGCCGTCAGCTCGCGACAGACGAGCGGCGCGCGTGGCGCGGCGTACGCCTGGCCGAGCGGCCGAGGTTCGGCAGCACCGCCGGGATGACCCAGCGGGCGGCCACCACGCCGGCCAGGATGCTGCCCGCCAGCCACCCGGTGGCCATGCCCTTCACCCCGAGGTGGGTCATGGTCCCGAGACCGATCGAGAGAGTCAGCACGGCGGCGATGGCTTGCACCACCAGGATCCGGCGGCCCTTCCCGGCCGCCCGTGCCAGAGCATTGTGGATGAACATCGCCGAGCGGGCGGCCGACACCGCCAGCAGCATCCGCAGCACCACCCCGCTGCCAGACCGGTAGCGGTGGCCGAAGATCTGCAGGAGCGTCGGCGCCACGAACACCAGCACGACGCTGCCCACCAGCACGAGCAGCCAGAACCCGACCACGAAACGGGCGGCGTGCCGGTCGACCTGGCCCCGGTTGCGCGACACCTCGGCGGTGATGGCGTTGCCGACGTTGAGCGACACCACGTCGATGGCAGTGGCCACGGTGAGCGGTATGTAGAAGGAGGCGGACGGCTTCGGCCCGAGCACCGCCAGCACCAGGAAGGGGAGGGGGGAGGTGCCGGCCAGCCAGAGCATGTAGCCGGCGAAGTCCTGCCGCACCCACCTCCCGGGCACCTTGACCACCTCCGCCGGCAGCTGAGCCATCTCGGGGAGCGCCCGGCGGAAGGCGAACAGGTTGATTGGCACGACGATGACCACCAGCGGGAGCACCCACGAGGCGAAGATGTTGAGGTCGCCGAAGCCGACACGGGCCAGCAGGTACAGCAGGAGCAGCTTGGCGGCGCCGAAGGCGATGTTCTCGATCGGCACCACCGAGGATTTCCGCGTGGAGGCCAGCACGGTGTCCTCGAGGGTGAAGATGCTCCAGAGCACCACCGCCAGGGCGAAGCCCGGGATGACCAGGTCGGCGGGGTGGAGGAAGCCGAAGCGCGAGGAGAGGCTCGGCAGGACGGCGGCCAGGACGGCGCCCGCCACCAGGCTGGCCACCCCGACCACCAGGTAGACCCGGCCTACGAGCAGACCGGCCCTCTCACGGGCCCGGGGGATGAGGCTCGACAGCGACCTGGTGTAGTTGAGCTGTGCCAGCCCCGACACGGTGAGCATGGCCGAGACGAGCGAGGCGTTCTCCCCGACGGCCGTCTGGCCGTAGAGGCGGGCGGCCACCACCCAGTATGCGAGGCCCAGCAGCCCGGTGGCGGCACCGTTGGTGATCAGTGCCACGCCGCCCCGGCGCAGCGGGCGACCGGCCGGCGAGACCGCCGACGTCGGGGGCGCCGGCACGACCGATGCGACGACCGGCTCGCGCTCGTTCACCCCCTCGCCGGGCTCGGCCGGCACGATCGACTCAGGCGTTGCCGGCCGCCGACGGCTCGAGGTCGTAGCCGAGCTGGCGCGCCATCGGGAGGACAAGACCGGTCACCGAGGCGAGCTCGTCCGCTGCCCACCGCCACTTGTCCTCGCTCGGTCGGCTCCACGTGTTGACCACCGGGAGCTTCTCATTGAACCGCCGGAGCGGCGTCGGGTCGAGCTCGGCCCATTCGGCCAGGCGTTCGAGCACCGGGCCCGGCCGGGCCGACAGCTCTTCGTAACGAACCTGCAGCACCCGACTGGGATCGTCGGTCGGCAGGTCGCGCAGGCAGTACTCGTTGTACGAGCTCCACTGCCGGGCGCAGACCTCGACCACCCGGGCGCCGTTGAGCTCTTCCCATCCCGGGATCAGGCCGAAGCACCACTCGGTGCCGGTGTAGTCGGCCAAGCGGTAGCCGTCGGGCATCGGGTAGCGACGGAACCGACTCTCGTCGCGCCAGCCGTGCAGCACCGAGGCGATCGAGCCTCGCGGGTCCCGTACGACGAAGACGAGCCGGGCGTCGGGGAAGACCCGCAGGAGCATCTGGATCCGGAAGCAGTTGTCGGGGGTCTTCTCGACCATGCGGATCGGTGGGCGCTTCCGATCGCGCCCGAACTTCCGCAGGGTGTCGCTCAGGCGCGTGCGGAGGATGAGGGGGAGGAAGCGGGCCAGTGCGCCCTGGGCGCCCTCGAGGTTGCCGACGGTGTCGAAGAACGCCCGTTCGACGGCGGCGGCGGTGGCGCCGTCGAACGAGTCGCCTGGGACGAAGGCCGAGCGGCCAGGCGTCATCGACACCGGGAAGTGGGCGTCGAGGATCGGTTGGCTCTCGCGGTACAGGCTCCAGAGGTCGGGGTGGGCCGACAGCGCCTGGAAGAGCATGGTCGTCCCCGAACGGGGCGCACCGACCAGGATCAGCGGCTGGGTGATCAGGCGCTCGCTCAAGGACGCGCCAGAGCCGGTGTTGTTGTTCATCCCGTCGTTACCGCCGTTCGGAGGGGAGCAATGACTCCCCGATGCTAGTGGATGGGTGTCGGTCGCTCGGCGGGGAAGGGTGGCCTCGGGGCGAGGGGTTCAGTGCACCGCCACCTGGCCGGCGCCCAGGGGGACCGGGCCCGACCCGGTGGAGGCGACGGCGGGAACGGCGTTGGTGTCGACCGCCACCGTCCCGGCCGCTCCGGTGGCGACCAGCACCCCGGCGGGCTGGCCGGGAACCAGGGTCACCCCGCCAGCCAGCACCGGCAGGACGGTCTGCAGGTCGGGCACGAGGGCGGTCGGCTGCCCGCCGCCGGGCGACAGGGTCGAGGTCCACAGGCCGAGATCAGGCCACCCCGCCTCTTGCTGGGGCTGCCACTGCATGCCCACGCTCGCCCCGCTGCTCGCCATCTCGATCAGGGCGGCCACCCGCACGGCGGCCGCCTGCTGATCGGTCCACCCGCTGGCGTAGGGCTCGATGTGGGACTCCATCCACCACACCGGTAGCGACGTCCTCGCCCGCAGCCAGGCGTCGATGGCGGCGTACTTCTCCACCGACTGCAAGGGGGTGCCGACGATGGTGCCGTCGGGGGAAACATCGCCGCCGTCCACCGCCAGGAAGTCGGCCCCGACGTTGTGGGCCAGCCAGTAGCTGACGGCGTCGAGCGTGGCCGGCAGCACCGTCCCCCACGCACCGGTCGGGGTGGTCGTGTCGGCGCCGAACTGCGGGCTCGCGTAGCTGTGCATCGGGGCGTAGGGCCCACCGACCAGGGCATCCGGGCGGACCTGCTTGATCGCCCGGTAGACGTCGTTGTACATGGTGGTGTACCCGGCGGCGTCCCAGCTGTTGGTGCCGGCGTTCCAGAAGCCCTTGAGCTCGTTCCAGACCACGAAGTACCTCACCTGCGGGAAGGCGGCGGCCACCTTGGCGGCCAGGGCGGCGAAGTCCTGGTAGTAGGCGGGCAGCGGCGCCACGTCGAGCTGCGACCAGTCGGTCGTGCCCGCAGTCCCGCCCTTCATCCAGTCGGGGGCGCCGCAAAGGGTGATCACCGGGATGCCGCCCGCCGCCAGCACCATGCTGACCCGGTTGGCGAGGGTCGTGAAGTCGTAGACACCGGGGGAGGGCTCGGGATTGCCCTCGCCCCAACCCATCATGGCGATGTCGTCCATGGTGCCGGGCAGGCTGGCCATGACCTGGCGGGCCGAGGCGGCCGCCCCCGGGTCGTTGACCCAGGTCTGGTCCGGTGCCTGCTTGGACAGGTCGTAGCCGTAGCGGAACCCGGTGAGAAGCGGCGAGGGCGGGGCGACGCCGGCGGAGGGGCTCGGGCTCGCCACTCTCGACGAGCTCGAGCCGCCGGGCGACGCAGGCGCCGGCCCCGGCCTGGCGACCTGACCCGACGACTTGCCGCTCGCGCCCGGGCTGGCGAAGGGCGTCCAGGCGTTGGACGTTGAGACGACGTCGTAGCCAGTCGAGGTGGTGACGATGGAAGCGGCCCGGTAGCCGGGCTGCCCACCCATCGAGCCGTAGAACCCGGCGTCCCCGAAGGCGAAGATCCCCCCGTCGGCCGCCACCAGCCAGTAGCCCCGCCCGCCCGGGGTGGCGGCCATGCCGACGATCGGCTGGTTCAGGTGGATCGCCCCGGTCGAGCCGTAGAACCCGGCGTCCCCGAAGGCGAAGATCCCCCCGTCGGCCGCCACCAGCCAGTAGCCCTGGCCATCGGGGGTGGCGGCCATGCCGACGATCGGCTGGTTCAGGTGGTCGCCGGACGCCGAGCCGAAGCCCGGCGCACCTCCGATGCTGTAGATGGCGCCGTTGCCGGCGGCTGACCATCCACCGCCCTGGGAACGCCCGATGGCCACCGCCACGCTCTGGCCACCGCCCGAGGCGAGGAGCTCGGCCGGTCGGTTCTGCCCGCCCTGCCGGACCTGCCGCGCGACGCCGGAAGGCGGGTGGGCGGAGGCCCAGATACTGGTGGTGGCCAGGGACGACAGGAACAGTGCGGCACCCACCGCCAACGCCAAGAGCGCCAGGCGATGATCGCGCCCGCTGGCACCCTCCGCTGTGCCGGGGCGGGGCGATGTGTCGGCCGGAGGCCTCATGGATCGAGCTTATATTCTGCTAGTTAACACTTGCAAACGAATCATTCGTGTATAAAGAATAGTTCCCGTCACTCTGGCGGAACGGAGACCCCCTGACCTCATCCCGAGCGAGAGCCCAGGAGAAGGCGGACCTTTCTGGTCCCGGCTCCACGACGACAGCCCGCTTGCCGTTGGCAGCGGGTCGTTCCGGCTCACCGTCGTGTCGCCAAGCGAGCACTTGCCGCACAAGGGAGGCGACCCTGTGAAAGTCCTGAGCGTCGTACGGCGCGTCACCGTCGAGCTGATGGCCCTCCTGATCGGGTCGATTGTGGTCCTCGGAGGCATCAACGTCCCGGCTTCCGGAGCCACCACTCCCGGGCAGTATCAGGTGGTCGGCAACGAGGTGGTAGGGCCGAACGGGCAGCAATTCGTCCCGTATGGCTTCGTCGTCTACTGCCTGGCGAAGCCGTCGGCGACCTGCGGCACCACCACGGCCATGTCCGATTCGGACAAGATCCAGGCGGCGGCGACGTACTGGCACGCCGATGTGGTCCGGATCCAGGTCGCAGCGGAGAACTTGCTGACCGACGGCGTGGTGAACCCGGTGGTCATGCAGGAGCTCAGCAACGAGGTGCAGCTGGCCAACAATGACGGGATGGTGGCGATCATCACCGACCAGGAGGAGTACTTCGGAGGCGCACATCTGCCGACCGCTTCGGCCATTGGGTTCTGGAACGCCATCGCTGCCCAGTTCTCGGGCGATCCCCGCGTGTTCTTCGACCTCTACAACGAGCCGAATCTGACTGGTGCAACGGTTGCCGGCGGCAAGGGCGCCTGGGGCCTGTGGCGCAACGGCGGCTCCGACACCGTCGATGGACTCCCGTGCCAGTTCGTCGGGATGCAGACCATCCTTGACGACATCCGCGGCGACGGAGCGCAGAACGTGGTGATCGCCGAGGGCCTGGCCGGTGACAAGAGCCTCGCGGGCATCCCGCAGTTCGCCCTCAGTGGGATCAACGTCGCGTATGGGATGGAGCCCGATCTCACCGCGCAGGACGAGACGCCCAGCCAATGGGCTGCCAACTGGGGCACGTTGTCGGCGAGCGTCCCGGTGATCATGGAAGCCTTCCAAGACTGGCCCGGCGCAGGGACCTGCAACGTCGATTCACCGGTGCTGCTCCCTGAGTTGCTGTCCTATTTGCGATCACTGCACCTCGGACTGATCGTCTGGGCGCTCGATCCTGGTGTCCTCGTGGTCGGGAAGGATCTGGCCGCCCCGACGACGTACCAAGGCAGCACCACCCAGGTGTGCTGGGCACCGGGCACGGGCGGCTCCGCCTTGGCCGCAAACACCAACGGGCCCGGCCAGCTGGTCCAGAGCTTCTTTCTGGCGAACAGCCTGGCGGCCTCGGTGAACGGTCCTGGTCTGATCACCGAGGCCTCGGTGCACCACGGTGGTAGGCGACCGTCGGAGCGGTTCACCCACCAAACCTTGGTTGAAGCGATGTCTGCTGGCTGGGTGTTCCTCGCCAACGGCCAAATCAGATGGCGAACGGCCGCCGGGGCTGGGAAAACGCTGGTTATGGGGCGCTGAGCACGGCCCCTGGTCACCAACCTGCATTTGTGCCACAATTTGCTCTCCCACGGGCGGACGGGGGAGTCGGTTGACCAGCAAATTGCGCGGCGGGGAGTCGAATGGATCGGCAACGCCGGCCCGTTTCTCGAGCGCGCTCCGGCGAAGCGGTGCCGCCGTCGATCTGGCCGCGGCGACGACTGGCGGCAGCTCGGATCTCGTCTACGCACCACCACCGACCGGCGTGGCCGCCACCGACACGGCGAACCTGTTGAGCGCGCTCAACGTCACCGCGGGCACGACGGTGGTTCTCCAGGCAAGTCCGAGCACCGTCTACGTGGTGGAAAAGGAGCTGCCCGTACCCCATGGCGTTCGGGTGACCGGGCACGGGCCCGGCGGGCAGCAGCCGAACCAGGGGTTGATGCCGACCCTGCAGCAGGCGCCGGGGGTGAGCCTCAAGTGCATCATGGCGTCGTTCGGCTACCTGGCAGGGCTCTACGGAGGCGCACAGTACAACAACGGCAAGTTCAAGCGGTACGCCGACCAGGCGATCGAGATCGACCACCTGGCCTTCGACGGGCAGAACGGCGGGACCGGCGCCGGCAACACACTCGGGCACGGCGTCGTCCTCTACTCGGTCGGCTCGATCGTCCACGACTGCACGTTTCTGAACATCGCCGAGTCGGCGATAGTGGTGGCTGACCAAAACTTCAACGGAAAGTACTGCAAGGACCAGAACTTCGAGAACCGGGTGCTCGACAACCGTATTCTCAATCCGGGTACCCATGGCATCTGGGTGACCCATACGCCGGGCGCCATCGGCGCTACTGATGGGTACATGTCCAACAACCTGATCGTGGACCCCTCGCAGTACCAGGCGACGGCCGGTCCCCGGATCAACCCGTCGACCGGTGCGCCCTACGAGGCGATCCGCATGGACAACGCCGCCGGCTGGTGGATCACCGACAATCGAGCAAGTGCCTGTCCGGGGAACGGCTTCTATCTGAACACGACTTGGGGGGTCCATCTCCTTCGTAATGTGTTGGACAGCTTCGGATGTGATCCGCAGTCCAAGAAGATCTACACCGGCTTCCTGATCATCACTTCCGGCGCCGTGAAAACACACCCAGGGTTCGTCTGCGCCAACATCGCCTCGGCCTACGAGGGGATCAACCCGAACGGACCCACAGCCGCGGGGGCGACTACCACCTACCGTTACTTCAGCGTCAGCATGCAGGTCGAGTACTACGACGTCGCTGCCTGGTTCGCGCAGTCCGACAATGTGGCGCATCAGGCGTCCCGGCCACCTGCCTCGATCGCCGGAGCCGGCGTGACTGCTGGGTCGGCCACCGTCTCGCTCCCCGCCGGCTCAGCGAGCGGAATCCAGGTCGGGATGACCATCACCGACGTACGGGGAGCGATCCCGGGGGGAACCACCGTCGTGTCGGTGTCTTCTGGCGGCGGGTCGGACTCGGTCACGCTGTCCAAGAGCGCCAGCCAGACGGTGTCGAACGACACGGTGGAGTTCCCTGGTCCGAACAGCGTGGGGTGGACCTACGCCAACGACCAGAGCGGATCAACCGTCAACGTGCTGCGGACCAACGAGGTGATCAGCGGCTCGATCAACCCTGTGCCGCGGGTGAGCGGCACGGGAACCGTCGACATAGTCGACCCGGCGACCAGGGTCGGCGGGGTCGTGATCGATGGCGGCGCGCAGTCCCAGCAGCTCCTGGTCGCCACCGCCGCAGCCACCAATGGGACCCCGGCCTCGGCTGCCTGGCAGTCGGTGACCGGGTACCAGGTGGTGACCGGTCCGGTTGTCTTCAATGCCAACGGGAGCTGGACGGTGCCGACCACCGCCACCGCCCTGCGGATCACCTGTGTGGGTGGCGGCGGCGGTGGAGGCGGTGGAGGCGCCGCTTCGTCGTCGCTCGCCCAGGTGGGTGGATCTGGTGGCGCATCCGGCACCTGTTCCGAGCAGGTGGTGATGGTCACTGGCGGCACCGAGCTGACGGTGATAGTGGGTGCCGGCGGTGCCGGCGGTGCCGGCGGATCGTCCGGGGGGGGTAACGCAGGGTCGAACGGGACCATCGGAGGGGATTCCACGGTCACCGGTGGTGCGGTGTCGGTTCGTGGGAGCGGCGGTCCGGGCGGGAAAGGCGCAGCCGGGAACTCGACCAGCCCGGTGAGCGGGGCTGCCTACGGAGGCCGGAGCGGACTGTTCGTCAACTCGGCCACCGCTGGGTGCGGCGGCGCCTCAGCGACAGCGGGAGGCGCGCCGATCTCCTATTCCCCAGGCGGTGGCGCGGGTGGCAGCAGTGCATCTGGGACGTCTGGCGGCGCCGGCGGCGGCGCCGGGGGCGCCACCGGCGGCGGTTCCACTGGCGCCGGCGGAGCGCCGGCGGGTGGATCCGGAGGTGCCGGCCAGCAGGCCACCGTGGCCAGTGGGGGCGGTGGGGGGGGCGGTGGCGGCACCGCCGGAGGGGCCGGTGGCCCCGGCGGCGCAGGTGCCGCCGGCATGGTGGTCATCGAGGTCGTGTCGTGGCAGTGAGCGGCGACGAGGAAGGATTGATGGAGACTCCGAGGGACGAGAGCACGGACGTGTCCGGGAATGGCCCGCTGCACGGCAAGCACACCCCGGGACGGTCGGTAGACCTGGATGACGTGGTCGCCGGCGGCAACCGCAGCTTCGGTGCCCGCGGTCGCATCAATCGCCGGCGATTCCTGGCGTTCGGGGCGGCCGCCTCGGGTGCGGGTTTGGCCGCAAACACGATGCTGAACCCCGGCGCGGCCGCGGCGGCGGCCGCTGTCCGAGCACGCAGCCGACTGGCCCAGAACCCGATCGAGGAGTCCGCAGCGTGGCGCCGCATCGCTGAGGCGGTGACGACCGCCACCACCACGGGCAGCGGTGGGAGCGCCGACTTGGTGGTGGCGCCGCTGCCCACCGGTGTCGCCGCCACCGACACGGCCAACCTGCTGAAGGCGCTCGACGTGCCTGCTGGCACGACGGTGGTGCTTCGGGCGAAGCCGACAGCGGTCTACGTGGTCAGCCAGGAGCTTCCGGTCCCGCCCGGGGTGCGCGTCACCGGATACGGCGCACCGAACGAGCAGCCCCAGTTCGGCCTGATGGCCACCCTGCAGCAGGCAGCCGGCACGAACCTGAAGTGCCTCCTCGGTTCAGCGGCCTACTTGGCCGGCCTCTACTCGACGTCCCAGTACAACAACGGGGCCCCCAAGACCACTGCTGACAGCGCCATCGAGATCGACCACTTGGCATTCGACGGCCAGAACGCCGCCAACCGGAACGGCGTGACACCGAACACCGTCGGTCACGCCGTCGTCCTCATGAGCGTGGGCAGCAAGCTGCACGATTGCTACTTCATCAACGTCGCCCAGGCAGCGATGGTGGTGTCCGACGCCAACTACGCCGGCACGCCGTGCCAGGACGCAACGGTCGACAACCGGATCTACGACAACAAGGTGATGGATTGCGGCTGGCAGGGGATCTGGGTCACCAAGACCAATGGTGCACCGGGGAGCACCGATGGCTACATGCTGAACAATGTGGTGGAGTCCCCTTCGCTGCAGACCAACCTGACGAACCCCAACATCAACCCGAGCACCGGCGTGCCCTACGAGGCCATCCGGATGGACAACGCCGCCGCTTGGTGGGTCGAGAACAACCACGCCTACGCCTGCCCGGGCAACGGCATGTACTTCGCCACCCCATGGGGAATGCACCTGGTCAACAACAGTACCGACAGCTTCGGTGCAAACCCGGTACCGGGTACCACCTACATCGGTTACGAGATCGTCATCGAAGGTGCCGCCGACCAGACGAGGCCGATCATCGTGAGCACCAACCAGCTCTCCGCTTACGAGGGCTACAACACGGCATCGATCGTGGCCCCTGGCTCGTCCAACACCTACAAGTACTACGTGGTGAGCATGGACCAGGCCAGCTGGGGCAACACCGCCTGGTTGGTGCAGTCCAACAACTCGTGCCACCAGGACTCACAGATCCCGCCGCCCATCTCGCCGGCTACGTTGAAGGCCGGGTCGACGACGGTCTCGGTCCCGAACGGCTCGACGACATACACCATTGACGGCCACGGCGTGCAGGCTGGGATGAGCATCACCGACAGCGAGGGCTTGGTGCCCGCCGGCGCCACCATTGTCTCCGTCGTTCCGGGGGTCGGAGGCGCTCCCGACACGATCACCTTGTCAGTCGCGGCCACCGGGAGCTCGAGCAACGACACCGTCAGTTTCGTGGGTCCGACATCGATCGGGTGGACCTACGACAACCAGCTCGCTGGCTCGACCCTGCTGGTCAACCGCACCAACGAGATCGTGAGCGGCACCATCGGGACGCAGCCGCAACTCACCGGGTCGGGCAGCGTCACCATCGTTGACCCGGCAGAGCTAGCCGGGGTGGGGTCAGCGGGACCGGTCTCGGTGACGGGTACCCCCCAGGTGAACCAGGTGTTGGTGGCGACCTCGTCGACCAGTGCCACCTGGGCCAACCTGCAGGCAACGGGCTCGGGGGCACCGACGGTGGACGTGATCACCTCGTCGCAGTCGTACTCGATCCCCGCGGGTGCCAACCAGCTTCGGGTCACGTGTGTGGGTGGCGGTGGGGGTGGCGGTGGGGGTGGTGCCGCGGGGACCGGGGCCGCTCAGGCCGGTGGCTCTGGCGGTGCCGCCGGCACCACGTCTCGGCAGATCGTGCTTGTGGGGGACAACACCAGTCTGAACGTCATCGTCGGCGCCGGGGGCTCTGGTGGGGCGGGCGGTGCCTCTGGCGGAGCGAATTCCGGCGGCAATGGCGCTGCCGGAGGCGATACCACGGTCACCGGGACCGGCATCGCAGTGCAAGGCACCGGTGGGCCGGGCGGCAAGGGAGCGGCCGGCGGCTCGACGGCATCAGTCAACGGTGCAGCATACGGCGGCCAGCAAGGGGACTTCGTCGCCGGCACCACCGCAGGCTGCGGCGGGTCATCGCAATCCGCCGGAGGATCGCCCGGCGAGATGTCCCCCGGCGGCGGAGGCGGGGGAGGTCCCTCGAACACGACCACGGGCGGCGGAGGCGGCGGGGCCGGCAGTGCCACCAACGGGGGTGCAGCCGGCAGCAAAGCGAGCGCCTCCGGTGGATCGGGACAGGCTGGCCAGTCGGCCAGCGCGCCCGGTGCGGGCGGCGGCGGCGGTGGTGGTGGCACAACGACGAGCGGCGCCGGTGGCGCCGGGGGAGCCGGCGCACCTGGGTTCGTCGTCATCGAGACCATCCCGTGAGATAGCGGCCGCCTCCGGCCGACACTTACGGCGACCGCCCCTTGTCAGACTCCTCTCCTAGCATCCGAGGAATGGCCCCAGTCGTACGCCGGGCGGGCGTGGCGCTGCGCCGGAAGCCCGTCCAACCGCACTCGTTGAGGTGGAATGCGGCCCGTGCGCTCGCAGCCTCGGCCATCCTGGTCGTTTTGACGTCGTCGTTGTTTCTCACGTCGGCATCAGCAGCTCCACCTGAGGCAAACAATGTGTACCGGGTCGCGGGCAACGAGTTCGTCGCTCCCGGAGGCAAGCAGTTCATCCCTTATGGCTTCGTCATCTACTGCCTGGCGATGAAGTCGCTCCGATGCGAACACCCGACGAGGCACGATCCCAACACGGACATAGACCGGATCCGTGCGGCCGCCTCGTTCTGGCATGCCGACGCCGTCCGGATTCAGGTCGCCCCGGAGCACCTCTTCCACCGAGGAGTGGTCGAATCCTCCTACGTCTCGGTGCTCGACGGCGAGATCCAGTTGGCCAACAAGCTCGGGATGGTGGCCATCGTCACGGACCAGACCGAGGAGTTCAAAGGTCCCCCATTGCCGACCTCCTCAGCCGTTCGGTTCTGGAGGTACATGGCAGCCCACTACGCCGGCAACCGGCGCGTCTTCTTCGACCTCTACAACGAGCCCCGGCTGAAGCCCACGTCGGGCGAGCACTGGATGTGGAACCTTTGGCGGAATGGTGGAACCGCAACCGTCAAAGGGGTGACGGATCATTTCGTGGGGATGCAGCGGTTGGTCGACGTCATTCGTCACGCCGGAGCGGCCAACGTGATCATCGCCGAAGGCAATCAGGGCGACCATGATCTCTCTCTTGTTCGTCACTATCTGCTCTCCGGAACCAATATCGCCTATGGCATCGAACCTGACCTCACCGCTAATGACCAGACACCGGTCGAGTGGGCCAAGAACTGGGGTGATCTCTCCGACGAGCTCCCCATTGCCATGGAAGCATTTCAGGACTGGCCTTCGGCTTCGGTCTGCAACCCGCGGTCCCCTCGGCTACTGCCGCAGTTGCTCGACTACCTCCGCGAGAAGCGCCTCGGCCTGATCGTGTGGTCACTCGAAGGTGGCCAAATGATCGTCGGCACAAACCTCCGCAAACCGACCACCTTTCGCGGTACGAGCAGCTATAGATGTGGCAACACCGGGCTTACGATCGGAGGAAGAGCTCATGACAGGGGCTATAGCGGTGCCAGAGCGGGCCAACGGCCCGAGCGGAACCGCATCAAGGAACCACCAGTCATCGCGTCTGCAGATGTAGGACCGGGCCAAGACGTCCTGGGGTTCTTCCGAACAATGCACTCCCATGGAGTGGTACCCCAGAGTCCGACCAGCGCCGGCGGCCCCGTCCCATGGAGCATCGCTGGCTCTTTGGGGGCCATCGCCGTGCTCTTCGTGGGCGGAGTCGTTCTTCGCAGGCGCCGACGTTCCGTCCACGGCGCGCCTTGATGCCGTTGTGAAGGCTTCCGCAAGGGACCGATCCTTGGACATGTGTCGAAGCTGTATGCGATCATTGGGTAGGAAGGCACGATCGGACGTGATGTCGTCCGGACAGGCAGAGGGCGGGGGCATGGCACCTCAGACAACTTCGAACCGTGAAATTTCGCGCCGAACTCTAATGAAAGGTGCCGCGCTAGGTGCATTGATAGCCAGCGAAGGCGGATCGGCTGCTGCCGCGCAGCAAGTCGGCGTACCGCGACTTCGCGCGAAGCCAATCACACCCATTTCACACGTCGTCATCGTGATGTTCGAAAATCACACGTTCGACAACTTCTTCGGAGCGTTTCCTGGAGCGAACGGAGTTCAGTCTCCCCCAGCACCGGATCCACTTTGGTCGGACATAAGTCATACCTTCAGCCATTATCAGCAGTGCTTCAATGGCGGGGGCGTCTCCAGCTTCAATGTGAACGGCGTGGTAAGCTATTCGGAAGCCGATCTATCGATCCTGTGGAACTATGCGCGACAGTTCAGTCTTAGTGACAACTTCTTCAGCTCGGCTCGGACAAGCAGCACACCGAATCACCTGTACATGATTGCGGGTCAGAGCGGTGAGTTGTTCGAGACCTTTCCCACCGAGGGACGTTGTGGCAGTCCGCAGAACTGTCTTCTGCTCTCACTCGCAGCTGATGGAACCCAGTACCTTCAGTATCCCTGTGTAGACATCAACTCGATACCGCAAGAACTATCTAACGCGGGCGTCTCATGGAGATTCTACACAAAGGAAAGCGTATGGTTGGCACCTGGATTCGTATCGCCCACTGCAGATATGCCAAATCTCATACCGAATTCGCAGCGGGTCATCTCGGACATCGAAGAGGGACACCTTCCAAGTGTGTCATGGGTTTGTCCAGAGCAAACCGAATGTGATCATCCCGCCGAGCCGATCGGTCCCGCCCAGAATTTTCTTGTCTCACTGGTGAACGCCTTAATGCAGAGCTCGTACTGGGCCAGTACGGCAATATTTGTCACCTGGGATGATTGGGGGGGATTCTATGATCACGTCACGCCACCAGTCGTAGACCTCTGGGGACTTGGACCTAGGGTGCCATTGCTTGTGATCTCCCCCTATGCGAAGCCGGGCTACATCTCCCATCAGCAAGCAGAGTTCAGCTCCCTGGCGCTGTTCGTGGAAAAGAACTGGTCGTTACCCAGTCTGGGTACCCGGGACGCCATGGATTCCACCAGTGACCTTTCTGATTTTTTCGATTTTGCGCAGTCACCCTTGCCGGCCTACCTGCAGAATCCATTACCAGCTCCCACCATGCTAGGTGTGCCATTTCACGACGAGAAGTTCGGTAAAAGTTCAGTGAATCCCCAGATAGGTGGTCCGAATACCGAATTCAACTTCTATGTCGTCTACACACCAACGGAAACCCCGACGGTTTCGAATATCATTATCGATAGTGTCGCATATCCAATGGTAGTTAAGGGAACGACCAAACTGCAGCCAGCGGGAACAGTGTACTCCTATACAACCAAGTTGCCGATTGGGAATCACAGCATCTACTTTTCCTTCACCGGGAGCGGATCCACTGTTGTGATGCCCTTCAACGGTGTCCCGTACACCCTTGCGGTAATGCCGTTCGATGTCACTGATCATACGAATATCGTTGCTCCGCTGACTGGTCAAGAGGCTACTTTCGCAGCCAGCTATTCCTCTCCCGAGAAAAAGCGACCCACGTTGGCAGTCGTCGACATAGACGGCGAAGAATTTGCACTCCAGCATGTTGCCGGCAGGGATCGATACGAATGTTCTCTCGTATTGGAACAGGGAGAGCACTACTACCGGTTCCGCTTTTCGGATGGGACCGCGGTCGGCGTCTATGAAATGGGGGAGACGGCGCATGTTTTGCCTTTCGTCTTATCGAAAGGAACCGTATCCCCAGAGACTGGCACTTCTACAACCTCCTACACGTTTGAGGTGATCTATACGCACAGCAGTGGTTTCGCACCGACATCGGCACTTGTTTACGTCGACGGCAACCCGCACTCGATGGTGTTTGAGTCTGGTGCACTTGACAGTGTAGCCGCCTTTACCTATACGACGAGCCTTGACGCCGGGGAGCACGGCTACTATTTCGTGTTCAACGACGGCATCTCCAGCTACCCGTGTCCTTTCGGGCCGGCGACCTTTGCCGGGCCTTCGGTCTCCTGACCATTCGACGGTCACGATCGTCGACTCGTTTTCGCAGTAGTCGATCAAGTAGGCTGGGGAAGACGGCGGACGAGAGGGGTTTGAAAATGGGGCGGTGGCGGCATGGCGCCCGGGGAATTGGCCGACTGGTCGGGGCCAGCCTAATGGTGGTCGGTCTCTCAGGGCTGTCGCTGTGGGTGGCGCCATCGGCAAGTGCAGGGACGTATGGCCCTCTTGCTGCGCTGGAGGCGGATCCGAGCACTGGCGGGGCGCCACTGGCTGTCAACTTCAATGGAGCGCAGAGCTATGGCAATGGCGGAACGATCGCGTCATGGGTTGTCTCCTTTGGAGACGGGACGACCGATGCGACGGGCTCGGGAGCGCCCGGGTCCATCATCCCCCACATCTATGACAGCTCAGGTACCTACGTTGCGACGTTGACAGTCACGAACCGGAGCGGTCTGACTGCCTCGGCGACCGCGATTGTGACAGTGCTCGCGGGGTCATCGGCGATTGGAGGCGCAACCGGGGCGGTGACGATCCCCGTCACCGGTGCGAAGCTGACTGGCATCACGAGCTCGACGCTCCCCGTCAAACCCGCCTTCAAGTCCGCGAATACCGACTACGTCTGGTACTGCGGGAGCGGCACAAACGATATCACTGTCACATTGAAGTCGTCGGGCACGATCAGCGCGGATGGGCAGTCGGGCTCGCAGATCAACGTTCCGGTGAGTGTCGTGAACAATCAAGCCGTGGTGATACAAGCGCCGAGCGGCATCCAATATTGGATTCGCTGTCTCCCATCTACATTTCCACATGTATATACAACACGGAATGGAAATGCAGAGAATGGATACTATCTGACGGGGACGTTTCGGGCTGCACCACGCGGCATTCCGGGCTATCCCATCATTCTCAACAGCTTCGGGACGCCTGTCTGGTACTTGAACAATCTCCCCTTTTCGGGTGACAACATAACTCTGCTGCCCGGGTCACACACCATCGCATGGTCGAACCACGGTCCCTACTCGCTTTACAACCTTGACACTCAAACGGTGTCATGGATGGCGCCGCCGATCGATCCGCCCGACGAACACGAGCTTTTCACGGATACCCAAGGAAATCACTGGATGATATCGACGCCGGTGTTGTCGGGATACAACTTGACACCGATCGGCTATGCCGCCTATCACAAGATCGTGGATTGTGTCGTTCAAGAAATGAATCCGCAGGGACAAGTGATCTGGTCATGGGATGCCAGTAGGTACGTCAGCCCCTATGAGTCCAACAAATTGGATTACGTCGAGAATATCCAGAGCACAAGGGCGGTGGACGTGTACCACTGCAACTCGGTCGACGTCGATCCGGAAGACTCGAACGATATTCTCATCTCCATGCGAGAAGTGGGTGTGTTCCTGGTAAACAAGACGACAGGTTCAATCATCTGGAAACTGGGCTCGACGTCGTACCCGCCCAAGGACGCCGAGCCTGTCCTAAGCATCGTCAACGACCCGGAAGGTACCATCCAGGGTCAGCACGACGCGCGATTTCAACCGAACGGCGATATCTCGATGTTCGACGATCACACCGGCCTCACCGGCGCAGCACGTGCGATCGAGTATGCGATCAATACGACGGCGGATACGGCGACCATGGTTTGGGAGTACGCGGCCCCTTCGGGGAAGCATTCGAGTCGGATGGGAAGTGTGCGGCGCTACGACAGCAGCGGAGCAGTATATGACGAGGCTGGTACCAGCTATACGGGTCCTGTGGAAACAGTGATCGACTGGGGCCAGGGTGCACCGACCCCGGGCTTCACCGTGGTCGACAACTCCGGGAGTGTGCTATTAAACGCGGATCTCCAGAAGGGTTACGTAGGGAACCGGGGTATCTTCGTGCCGCTGTCCGCGTTGAACTTGACAGAGTTGAGGGATACCGCTGGTACCAACTTCCCGTGAGCGACGCCGGCAAGGGGTCGCCTGCGGTGGTGGCGGGATCTGCTACTCGGCTGCGGGTGACCGTCCTCATTCGAGAGTCTGATCGCAAGAGCCTCCACGCGCGAACGGCGCAGCCTGTTGGTGTCCCTCAAGGTACAGGATGACTGTTGGCCTCGAAGTAGGAGAGGATCGAGGCACCTGCGCCTTGGCCGTTCCGGATCCCAGCGCCGTCTTGGCATAGGAAAGGCACGCCCGGTGAGAAGGATGTCGGTGCCCCTAGGTTCCCATTTACGACGAGCACTCCGGGCTCGAGCGACCAAGCAATGAGCCCAATGTTCCGTGCCGACAGGTAGGCAAGGAACTTGGGCACAAGTCGAGGCGCATCAGGTTTGCAGTTGCCACCGGAACGCTCGTATTCACCCCACTCATCCACTACGACGGGTACCTGCTCCGAGATATCGCCCCAATTCTTGTTCCATCCCGCAGATGTGCTCCATCTCGGAAGGGAAAAATAGGGGTGCACGGCATAGACAAGGTTGGAGCCGGTCAGCGGATGGCTTGGCAATCCGCTGAGCGTTTCGGCCTTGGCCAATCCCTCGACGAGGATGACGTTTGACGCGTACCTTCGCACCTCATTGATCAGCGACTGCATCCCCACGTACTTCTGCCCCCCGTTCTGCCAGACGTTCCAAATCGGTGAGGTTGGTGGAACATTCGCACCGCCGAGTCTGGGCTCGTTGAAGAGATCGAACCATACGGCGGGATCTCCGGCATACATGGGAGCCAATATGGACCAGAATCGCGCCACCGCCTCATCAGGCATCGGAATCTTCGTCGTCCGCTCGTCCTGCGCCGTGAGGATTACATTCATCCCGTCCTGCTGCGCGCGAGAAACCTCAGTTCGGATCGCATTGAGGAAGGCGCTGTCGTACGGGTGGGCATCGAGAAGATCGGCAGGCGCCACTTGAATCCGGATGGTGTTTCCGTGCCAAGTCTGCGCGGTGGCGTCTATCTGTGCCTCGTCACCGGCAAGGCGCGATTGCCACTCCCGATAGGAGAGGCCGAAGACGGTGATGCCATAGGGGACGAACGCGGTGCCGTTCGCGAGGATCTGGTTACCCGATGTCGTGTAGGAGGGTCCGGGGACGACGACAGGAGCCGGCGATGTGGCCGACGGCTTGGGGGTGGTCGGCGACGAGATGGTTGGATGGCCGGTCGACGGCGTCGAGGAATGGGTCTTGGTTCTGCGTGAACCCGTCGCGGTCGGAGCTGGATGGTTCGCCCGGGTTGCGACGACGAAACCGACGCCGGCGCCGGCGAGCAGGAGGATGGTCACGATGGCGGCGGACACTTGACGGGACCGGCGCCTCACGGCCCTGACAGTACCCCGGCGCGTATTCACGGGCTGTGGCGCCGGGCAGGGTCGAAAGGAAGATCGGTGGCACCGCTCTCCCAACCCGATCCCGTGAAAGATGGGGATGGCGGCCACGATTCTTCCCCGCGGCGATCATGGTTCGGGCCCCCGGAGAGCGGTGCGCGGACCGTCTGACCTGAACGCTTTTCGCAGGAGCGATCCGGTATCCTCTCCGCCGGCTCCCGGAGGGATCGGCGCACCAATAGACGGGCGCAACCGCACCATGACCAGGTCCGGCGACACGGAATGGTGATCGGCGATTCCGGGATGCCACGACACCAGGCGGCGGCGGTGCGTGATCGAGGCGGGAGTCACCGATGACCGACACAGGGACTGACACGGTCGGAACGGCCGCCCCACGGACCGCGGCCCCACTCCCGAGTGCCACCGTCATCATCTGCGCCTACACGGAGCGCCGATGGGACCAGATCGTGGCCGCCATCGACTCGGTGCGGGCCCAGCGGCACGGCGCCGCCCAGTGCGTGCTGGTGGTCGACCACAACGACTCGTTGCTCGAACGGGCTCGAAAGGCCCTCCCCGGCGTCGACGTGGTGGTGAACGAGGAGGAGCGGGGACTGTCAGGTGGGCGGAACAGCGGCGTAAGGAGGGCAACCGGCGAGGTGCTGGTGTTCCTCGACGACGACGCCTGGGCCGAGCCAGACTGGCTCGAGCACCTGCTGGCGCCCTACGCCGACCCGGCAGTGGTCGGCACCGGCGGCTCGGCGTTGCCCGGCTGGCCCGACCGGCGACCGAGCTGGTTCCCCCCCGAGTTCGACTGGGTGGTCGGTTGCAGCTACACCGGGCTTCCCGAGGAGCCGGCACCGGTCCGGAACCCCATCGGGGCGAACATGTCCTTCCGGCGCGATGTTTTCTCGCTGGCGGGCGGGTTCGACAGCAGCGTGGGCCGTCTGGGGACCCTTCCGCTCGGCTGCGAGGAGACGGTGTTCAGCATCCGGGTGCGCCAGCGTCGGCCCGGCGCCACCGTGGTCTACGTCCCCGACGCCGTCGTCCACCACGCCGTCTCCGAGGACCGGACGGTGGTCGGGTACTTCCTCCGCCGCTGCGTGGCCGAGGGCCTGTCCAAGGCGACGGTTACCGCTCACGTGGGCCAGGACCAGGGGTTGGCGAGCGAGCGGCGTTACGTGACCCGGGTGCTGCCCCGGGGTTTCCTGCTCGGCCTGCTGCCCGGTCGCCGCCAGGAGGCATCCCCCAGCCGCTCGTTCATGATCGCCGCGGGGCTGTCGGCGACAGTCCTCGGCTACGTTCTCGGTCGACTACGCTTGAGCGGAGTGGCTGGCCTGCTCATAGGCCAGAAGACCTCATGAAAGCTGCCCGCCACCGTTCTCACGCCACGACGCCCACGCCTGATGTCCGCCGCGCCCGTGGCACTCGGTGGCGCACCCGCGTCGTGGGCGTCGGAGGGGTGGCCGTGGCGGCGCTCCTTCTGGCCGCCTGCAGTGGCGGCATCTCGCCCAAGCTGAGCCAGGGATCGACCACGACCAGTACCACTCCGCCCGGCTCGACGACCACGACCACCCATCCCAAGCGCCCCAAGCCGGCGACCACCCAGGTTGCCCTGTTCTTCGATCGGGGCACGGCGCTCGGGGTCGCCCACCGCAGCGTGCCGGTGGCGTCGGTCCGTTACGCCGCGCTGCGGGCGCTCTTCGCCGGACCGGACCCGAGCGAGCAGGCGGCCGGTCTGCGCACCTCGATCCCCACCGGCTCGATCCTCGAGGGTCTCTCGTTCAACGGGTCGCTCGCCTACGTGAGCGTCAACTCTGGCTTCTTCGCCGCCGCCAGCACGACCGAGATGACCCTGCGGCTGGCCGAGATCGTCTACACGCTCACCGAGTTCTCCGGCGTGACCTCCGCTCAGTTCTACGTGCACGGTGCCACACTGTCGAACGTCGACGGCATCCCGACGTCCCGACCCCTCGACCGGACCGACCTGGCGGTCGCCGTCGGCGACTTCCTCCTGGTGAGCCCGGCGGTGGGCGACACCGTGACGAGCCCGGTCACGATCTCAGGGCTGTCGGAGTTCTCCGGAACGCTCGAGGTCCAGATAACCGACTCGGCCGGCAAGCTGATCGTGAACACGGTCGCCACCACCACGGTGGGGGAGAGCTTCACCTACACCTATCCCTATACCTCGAACGAGGCCGGCCCGGCGACCGTCAAGGTGTTCGCCGCCCCCAACCGGTCGAGCAATGCGCAACTGGTGGCGGCGATACCGGTCACCCTCGGCCGGTAACCGGCGCCACCCGGATGAGTAGAGCTGGCGGGCAACGGGCCGCCGCATGGGCAGCTGTTCTCCTGACGGCTCTGCTGGCGGTTGGCCTGGCGGCGTGCGGCAGCGGGCCACCGCGTGCCACCTCCTCCCCTACGTCGTCCCGGCCGTCGTCACCCACGAGCACGCCGGCCAGCACTTCGACGTCACCCTCGAGCAGCCTTCCACCGCCGCCGAGCACGACGTCGCCGGCCGTCGCCCCGCCGTTCCGGTACGGCTTCGATCTGAGCACCCAAGCCCCGGACGCCTCGGTGCCCAACCACGGCGCCCAGTCACTTGTGCAGGCCCCCGGCGCGGTGTCGTCGGCCCGCCGGGTGCTGGCCCGGTTCGCCGGTTCCCTGGTCGACCTGTCGATGTACGGCTTCGGCGACGACGCCAACCCGGAGCCCTCTCCCGGGACCTTCAACATGAGCGCCATCGCCAGGCGCCTCGGGTGGATCGAGCGGGCGGGGGGGACGCCGGTCATCTCGCTGTACTCGGCGCCGGCGTGGATGCGGGACACCGGCTCGGCCGCCGGGTTCAACCGGCCGCCCACCCCGGATCACTACCAGGACTTCGCCACCCTGTGCGCCCACGTGGCGGTGGCGTTCCCCGAGGTCAGGTACTTCGTGGTGTGGAACGAGCTGAAGGGCTTCTGGAACCCGACCACCAGGTCGTGGAACTTCGAGGGTTACACCGCCATGTACAACGATGTCTACCGGGCGATAAAGAAGGTCCGCCCCGACGCCCTGGTGGGCGGACCCTACGCGGTGATGTCGGCACAGCCGGTGCCGGTGCGCCGGGTGGTGTCGACCGTGAACGGGCCCTTCGGCTACCTCGACCAGGGCATGCTCGAGGCGGTCTCCTACTGGCTGGCGCACAAGGCGGGCGCCGACTTCGTCGCTGTCGACGGCGCCACCGCCAATGCCAAGTCCGGCCAGGAGCTGATGGACGCCGTGACGGCCGCCGAGCAGTACGCGGCGGTCGACGCCTGGATCCGGAGCCAGACCACCCTCCCCATCTGGTGGATGGAGTCGCACATCGAGCCCGCCGGCTGGACGGCGGCCCAAGGGGCGGCCGCCCGGGTGGCGACCCTGGCGGTGATGGCGAGCAGCGGGGCGAGCGTCGGGATGCAGTGGCAGCCCCAGGAGCAGATCGGATGGCCCGACGAGGGACTGTGGACCTCGACCCTCGTCCCGGGGGGAGGGCAACCCACACCGCTGGCCGGGGTGCTGCCGAAGGTGCTGCCGGTCCTCGAGCGCCGTCCGGTGCTGGCCACCGGCCAACCCAGCGGGGTGCTGGTGGCGAGCGACGCCGCCGGCACGGTCGTCGTCAACACCAACGCCAGGGCCGCAGACGCTCTCGTCGGTAGCAGCCGGGTGGCGCTGGCACCGGGGGAAGTCCTCGTGCGCTGATCTGCCGGCCGGGGGCCGGCGGGTCAGGTCCGCAGGTAGTGGAACCGGGCGACGATGGCCACCGCAACTGCCACCAGCAGGACGCCCCCGACCACCATCAGCACCCGGCGGACGAGCAAGAGGCGGGGGGTGGGCGCCGACGGCACGGCGTGGAGCAGCTCCACCGCCACGAGCACGATGGTTGACGGGACGAGCAGGCCGACGGCCAGGCCCCAGCTGGCGAAGAACGCCTTCACGAGGCACCCTCCGTTCCTGCCGCCCTGGGTCCGCCGTCCAGGGAATGACGGACCACCAGCAGGAGGTTGACCCCGGCCGTCACCCCTAGGAGCGCCCCCGAGACCCCGACCGGGTGCCACCAGCTGCTCAACACCAGCAGGATGCTGACGGCGATCGGCACCGACACCCCGACCGCCAGGGTGAGCGAGCCGATGTAGGCGGCATCCGGGCGCAGGTTCAGCCAGCCCACCACCGCCCAGCCCGAGCCGAGCACCAGCCCGACCAGCACCACGTACGGGCGGGCGGGGCTGGTGACGCCCGCCAGCACGAGGGCTGCGCCGGCGGCGCTGACCGCTGCCGCCGCTGCGGCGATCAACAGGCGCACGGCCCGCTCGGAGCCTGGGCGGCGACGGCCACCGTCCGCTGCCACGCCCTCGTCCTCGGTGTGCGCTCGGTGCAGGGCCATCGACTCAGGGGGCGCTGGGCGGTGGCCCGGCGGGGACGGTGGTCGTGGTGGTGGTCGTGGAGGTGCCGGTCGGGCTGGCCGCCGAGCCGCCGGTCCCAAATGTCGGCGGCGGGTTGTGCACCTTGCCACCTGGCGGTGCGGTGGTGGTGGTGGTCCTGTGCGGCGCCGTCGAGTGGGTACCGGTGTGCGTGCCGCTGCCGGCCGGCTTTGGCTGCACCCGGTGCACCGTCGGAAGCCTCTGGTGCAGGTGGTGGTCCACTTTCGGCGGCGGCGGCTTCGGGGGGTGGGCGGCCGGCCGTGTCGGGTGCAGCTTCGGCGGCGGGACGACGTGGTGGACGGGGTGCACCCGGGAGCTGATCCGGTAGACCGACGCCGTCGTCGTGCGGTCCACCAGCCGGACGAACGGCATCTGGTGCAGCTTCTGCTCGAAGGTCGTCAGCCAGTCCTTGGGAAGGCCGCCGAAGACGATGCCGTCCTCGAGCTGGGACCGGGTCATGAAGATCCAGGCAGTGCGGTGAGGGAGCGAGCTGGCGATGGTCGACGTCGAGTCGAGCACCACCAACCCGAGCTCGCGGGTCTTGTAATCACCCACGTGGCTGTAGAGCAGCGGCTCGTCGCGGGCGAAGACCAGGATGGTCGAGCCGACCGGCACGTGGCCGTAGATCCAGTTGGTGGCGGCGATGTCGCCGGGGGCGATCGCCTCGAAGCTCTCGTTCCCGAAGCGGGCCACCGGGAAGAGCACGACGAGCGCCAGCCCCACCAGCGCGAAGACGGCAACCGCCCTGGCCCGCAGGTACGGCCCGTCGATCAGGCAGGCCGCCAGGACGGCGAGCGGCGCCATGCTGAAGAGCAGGATGCGCAGCGCCACCTCGCCGCCGTAGCTGACGGCTCCGCCGACCGCCACCGGAGCGACGGCCAGTACGAGCAGGTTCCACTGGGTGCGTCCGCGGCGCCACAGGATCCAGACGCCGGCCCCGGCGACCAGCCAGATCAGCCCGGCTGACCCGAGCCGGGAGAACTCGACGACCGAACGGCCGAAGGAGGACGAGACCGCCCGGCCGGACACACTCGAGCTGAACGTCGAGCCGACGCTGCCGACGCTGCCGAAGATCTTGGTCAAGTGTCCGGACCAGAACGGCTCGGCTGCCCACGACAGCCATGCCCACACGCCGAAGGCGGTGAAGACCCACAGGGTGCGCAGCCGGGTCCGCCCGGCGAGGTAGAGGAAGAAGAGAACGATGCACAGGGCCACCGGCGAGATCTGGTGGGAGATGACCAGCACGGCCACCAGGAACATCAGGAGCACGCTGAGGGCAGCCCTGGCGCGGGAGGTGCTGGCGTCGGGCAGCGCCTCTCCCGGTCTGGCGTCGAGCGGGAGGTAGAGCCTGCGCAGGACGCCGGTCCGGGTGGCGCGCATCGCACGGGTCGACAGGAGCCAGCGCATGGCGCGTGGCTGCAGTCCGCGCCCGCCGAAGGTCCGGATGGCCACTACCAGCACGACGAGGTAGAGCAGCAGCCCGATGGCCTGGGGCGAGAAGTAGTCCTGGTCGATCCAGTTGCCTGCCAAGAAGATCGCCACCGCCGCCCACCGCGCCCGCGGGCTGCTCAGGGTGGCGTTGGCCAGCGCCTTCACCGGGAAGAGGTATGCGAGCTCGAACACCAGCGGCGCCCACCTCAGGAACCACATGGTGGACACCTGCATGGCGGTCGACGCCATGCCGTCGCCCGAGAGCATGCCGAACCAGGAGAAGCGGGCGTCGATCCTGGGCAGCGTGTGCCCGTGGAGGGCGATGTAGTTGGCGAAGCCGGCCACCGTGTAGGCCGCCTCGAAGCGGGGCGTGGACTCTGCGGCCGAGAGTGTGCCGTGCAGCACCAGTGCGAAGGCGAGGATGGTCCCGATGACCACTGTCGTCCGAGGTGTCGCCGGGACCAACGCCAGCGCGACCGCGCCGGTCACCAGGAGGAGGCCCACCCACCACAGGGCGGGGAGGTGGGTCACCAGCCCGAAGGCCCCGGCAGTGTAGGGATGGAGATGGCCGACCGACAGCGCCCAGGCCACCACGCCGAGCACCGCCAGTACCAGCGGAGCGTACGGTGTCAGGGGATCGCTGCTTGCGCCCCGGGTAAGGTGACGGAGCGGGGAGCGGACGGCGGGGGGCGGGGGGCGGTCGGTGATCGAGGCGCCGGACGCTGTCTGCAGCTGCGGGAGGACGGGACGCCGCCGCGTCCACCTAGGTTCCACGAGAACCCCTGTGACGATCGGCCGGGCGTGGCCCGAACTGGCGGTTCACCCCACGCGTCCTGGAGTCCGGCCCCCGTCTCCGCTCGTTGCCGACCGAGCGATCTGCCTGGTCAGCGGGGCGAGGCGGGCCGACAGCGCGTCCGCCGTCGACTGGTGCGTCTCGAAGCGCACCTCCCCGGCGTCGGTCGCCACCCGGAGCATCGCCCGATTGAGGGCGCCCCGGTCACCCTCGACGGCCAGGCCCCGCACCGTGTCCCAGGGGATCTGCAGATGACGGCGCAGGCCCCGAAGGGTGATGCCCTTGGGGTCGAGGTCGAGCATCCGGCCGCCGGGCCGTCGCTCGAAGCGCACCCGCCCCTCCCAGCCGCCGAGGTAGCGGGCGTCGGGCACGGTGACGGCGGCTGCGGGCCCGAGCTGGGCGAAGGCCCGCGGGGCGAGCCACCAGTCGCCGTGACGGACGAGCTCCCGCCGCCCCTCCACTTCCTCCGCCGCACCTCGGGCGGCTTCCAACCGGCGATCCACCCGCCGACGCCCGGCTCGGACGGTGAGGTCGCCCTGGTAACGGCCGTCGTGGCTGCGCACCTCGACGCGGGTGCGGCGTCGCCCTCTTGTGCTGAGGTCGAAGTCCGCCCGCAGGACGCTCCCGCCAATGACCACCCCCGTACCCCAGCAGTGGAGATGCCACTGGTCTCGGCGCACCACCAGACTGCCGATCCGCACCCGGTGCGCCATACCTTCGAACACGCCCTCGTAGGAGGTGAAGATGAAGCGGCTCACGAGCGAGAGGCGCCGGTCATCGCAGGAAGTGCGCGCACAGGCCGGCCTGGACCTGCGGTGTCTCGAGGCAGCTGACGGCAGCGCTGACCGAGTTGCGCAGTGACGAGAGCTCCCGGTTCTGGCGGCTCAGCTGCTGGCTCTGGGTGTGGGTGGTCTTCTGCAGCTGGTCCACCTGATGGTGCAGGGACACGAACTGCCACGATCCGATCCCGACCACGATCACGATCACGATCACGAACGCCAGCGCCAGTCGCCAGTGGCTGGCGCGAGCCGGCCATGCGAACTGGACGTCGGCACCGGTGCCGACGTCCCCATCGGCCTTGGCCGGGTCCTCGGTCAGCGTGGTGTCGGTGTCGGCCATCGGCTCCTCCCGAAAGGGGTCCAGATTGGCATGGGTCGTACGGCCGCACAACGGACGGCCGGGGCGGACAGCCGCGCAACGAGATGCCGGTGCTTTCCGCCGCCAGGCCTCCCGCCGCGAGTTTTTCCTAGTCGATGCCCCATCCGCCGTGCCCGTGCCAGCAAGGAATCCTGACAAGGCCAGGAAAGAAGTATATAGTCTCCAACTGCGTAGAAGGGGTCGGCGGAGCGTGCCATGTGCATCTTCCCCGTCGGCGCCGCACGCACGGCGGCATGCCGCCCGTATCGGCGGAAACGGACGGAGGATCGAGATGGCGGGGAGAATGATGGGCGGGACGGTTCGGCGAGCCAGGCTGGTGCGGTTGGTGATGGCGGGCTCGGCCGGGCTTCTCGGCGTGACGGGACTGGTGTCGATGGTCGGTGCGGTGGCGGCCGGAGCCGCCACCTCGGGGAAGGCGCACAACCCGCCTCCGGCGGTCGGCGGGGCCCAGGCGAACGTGCGGCCCGGGGCGACGACCAGTGACTCGCAGTCGGTGTCGGACAGCCCCGGCAACGTCTACTACGTGTACAGCACGTCCTCGAACCCGCAGGCGCCGCCTGCCGGGCCGTCGTACGACGCCGCCGACCTCATCAACGCCACGGCGACCGACAATGGGACGACACTGACCTTCACCGCCCAGACGGTGGCGTCGGAAGCCGGTGGTTACAACCCGCAGAACGACACGAACTGGAAGAACGACACCTACATCGGGTGGCAGCTCAGCACCATCCAGACCGGCGGGGTCTTCTCGACCATCCCGAGCTACGACGTCTACTTCCAGCTCAACTCCAGCGGGCAGCTGGCCGGAGAGATGACCAACGAGTCGACCGACACTCCGGTCAGCTGTGCGGTGACGCTCTCCTACGACGAGACGACCGGGACGTACACCGCCAGTGCGGCGGCGGCGTGCATCGGTGGGGCCACGAGCTTCGCCTGGAACGTGTACAGCAACTACGACACGGTCTCGCTGGCGAGCGACCCGACGGGTCAGAAGGCCTTCGGCAAGTCGCTGCCCGACGTCCACGACGGCGGATCGCAGTACGCGCCGACGGTGACCGCGCCGTCGGTGGCCGTTGCTGCCAGCAGCAGCCCGGCGTACTGGCTTTTCGGACGGGACGGCGGGACGTTCGCCTTCGGCGGAGCGCCGTACTACGGGTCGGTGCCCGGTGACGGGATCGCCGTCGACGACATCGTGAACGGCGTGTCGACGGTCGACCACAAGGGCTACTGGATGGTGGGGTCCGACGGCGGCGTCTTCTCCTTCGGCGACGCGTTGTTCTACGGCTCCGAGGGCGGGAAGCGACTGGTGGCTCCGGTCGTCGCCATCGCCGCCGATCCGAACGGTGCCGGTTACTGGGAGGTGGCGTCCGACGGCGGCGTCTTCTCGTTCGGTGGGGCACAGTTCTACGGCTCGATGGGCGGGAAGCGACTGGTGGCTCCGGTCGTCGGCATGGCATCGACGCCCGACGGCGGTGGCTACTGGCTCTTCGCCCAGGACGGCGGCGTGTTCGCCTTCGGCGACGCCGGGTTCTTCCAGTCCATGGGTGGGAGGCACCTGAACGCCCCGATGGTCGCCGGCGTCCCGTCGCCAGATGGCAACGGCTACTGGCTGGTTGCCGCCGACGGCGGGGTGTTCGCCTTCGGCGACGCGCTCTACCAGGGATCGATGGGCGGGATCCGGCTGGTCGGCCCGATGCTCGGCATCGTCCCGACACCCGATGGCGGTGGCTACTGGACGGTGGCCGCCGACGGCGGGGTGTTCGCCTTCGGCGACGCGCCGTTCTTCGGTTCGCTCGGCGGCACCCCCCGCACCGACCCCATCGTCGCCCTGGCCATGGCGCTCACCTGATCGAGGCGGCCGGGGAGACCAGACCCCCGGAGCTGGCACCGCCGCTCCGGCCACTCGACATCGCCTACGGTGTCCCGCTCGGCTTCGAGCCGGGGCCGCCACTCGAACGCCGGACGCGGCTGACGCCGAGGACGGCGCTCGAGGAGGTGATGGTCGGCGCGCTGTCTCGGCCGCCCTGCCTGCTCAGCTTCTCCGGCGGGCGTGACTCCTCGGCGCTGCTCGGGGTGGCCGTCGACGTCGCTCGACGCGAGAGCCTGGCTCTCCCGATTCCGATGACCGTCGTCTTTCTCGGCTCGGCGGCGTCGGAGGAGGGCGAGTGGCAGGAGCTGGTGCTCGGCCATCTCGGGGTCGAGGACCGCGTGCGGCTCGAGCTCGATGACGAGCTCGATGCCGTCGGACCGGTGGCGACGGCGGCGCTGAAGCGCCACGGCCTCTTCTGGCCGTACAACGCCCATTTCCACGTGCCCATCTTCGAGCAGGCGGCGGGGGGGACGGTGATCACCGGGTTCGGCGGCGACGAACTGGCGCTCAGCTCCGAGGGGGCGCGCGCCGCGCGGGCTCTCTCCCGTTGGCGCCGGCCGGGATGGTCGGACCTCTTGTCGGTCGGGCTGGCGGTTGCACCGCCGCCGGTGAGGGCCGCCGTGTACCGCCGGCGGATGGCCCGGGATGCGAGCGCACTGCCGTGGCTGACACCCGAGGCGATCCGACAGGTCGGAGAGGTGGCGGGGCGAATGGAGCGGCGAGCACCGATCGGCTGGGAGGCCGGCATTCGCCGGCTCCTGTGGCGAGACCGCTATTTCCGAGTCTGCACGAGGACCTTCGCCGTCATGGCCGACTTCCACGACGTGCGCGTCGTCCACCCCTTCGTCGAGGCGTCGGTGCTCGACGCGTTGGCGTCCGCCGGCGGCTTCGCTGGGCTCGGCGACCGGCGACAGCTGATGGAGGCCCTCTTCGGGGACCTCTTGCCGGCACCGATCGTCGATCGGGCCTCCAAGGCATCGTTCAACGACCCTCTGTGGACGGCCACCGCCCGCGACTTTGTCGCCCGGTGGTCAGGGGGCGGTCTCGATCGCGACCTCGTCGACGTGGCGGCGCTCCGGCAGCACTGGGCGTCGTCGGAGTGGAAGATCGCGGCCACGACGATGCTGCAGCAGGCCTGGCTCCACGACCACCACCGTGACCAGCGCGACCACCACGGGCGCCCGTGAGCCGGCCGACGGAGGGTCCGGGCCGGGGGGCCTACGGCCTTCGCCTTCTCGATGCGGCGGATGCCGATCAGCCACTGGTCGGGAGTGCCGACCGCTGGCTCCTCGAGGCCGACCCCTCGTGGCCGGCGTGGGAGATCGCCTACGAGCGCGTCGGCGAGGGATGGGCGGACCTGGTCGAAGAGTTCGATGCCGACCGGGCCGTACTTCGCGCTCAGCCGGACGGGCGGCTCACGCTGGTGCGAGCGGCCCAGCGGGCCACCCTTGCCCTTGCCGAGCCACTGACCGCCGAGGGCCTGGTCCACCCCTACCTGGCGACCACGGCGGCCTTTGCCGGGCACTGGCTCGGGCGCTCGACCTTCCATGGGGGTTCGTTCGCCCTCGAAGGCCGGGTGTGGGGACTCCTCGGCGATCAAGAGGCGGGCAAGAGCACCACCCTGATGGCCCTCCATTCGATCGGCGTGCCGGTGGTGTCGGACGACCTGGTGGTCGTGGAGGACCGCCGGGTGCTCGGAGGTCCTCGTTGCCTCGACCTCCGCCGGTCGACGGCCGAGTGGTTCGGCGTAGGGCGCCCCCTCGGGCGGATCGGGCGTCGAGAGCGCTGGCGGGTCGACCTGCCGATGCTCGAGGGGCCGCTGCCGATCGCCGGATGGGTGGTGCTGGCGTGGTCGGAGGAACTGGCGATCCGTCAGCTCGACGCTGCCGGCAGGCTCGGCGCCCTGGCGACCAACCGCGCCGTGCAGGCTCCCGGGGCCACCCCTCCGCAGTTCCTGGAGCTGGCCGGTCTCCCTACGCTGCTGTTCGCCCGTCCGTCCGAGCGGTCAGTGCTGAAGAGCGCGCTGGAACAGTTGCTGGACCGGCTGGTCGAGATCGCCGCTCTCGACCGGGTCTAGCTCAAGAGCTAGGGCTGAACGAGCTGGGCTTGCCGTTGGAGATGATGTAGTCGCTGGGGCCCTGGGTCTTGTGCGAATTGAAATCGACGCCCAGCGTCAAGTCGTCGAGCGACCCCAGCTCGACCACCGCCGGCGATTCGTATCGTCCGTCCATGGCGCTCTCCTCCTGCTCCGCCGCTGGCGCTGACCCCGACAATAGCCGTTCACCAGGAAACTCGCCAAATGACCGGTGCCGAGTCCGGGCACCTGCCCGGTCGCCACTTGCCGGTGGCCCTACCGATTGAGTAGCGTTTCTGGGATCTGGCGGAACGGGAGTCCCTACGGCGGGTTCTCCAAGGGAGAGAGGGATCCATCATGGACGAGTACCAGGCGCCGAGCGTGGCCGAGTTGGGAACGCTCGAAGAGCTCACCCAGGTGACCCACAAGCCGGTGGGTTCAGGCGACTACATCATTTCCAACGCCAACCCGGCGAGCTTCAGCGCGTCGTCCTGACCAGCGCTGCCCGTGTCCTCGGTCGCCGGCGTCACGGCGACCTCTCGGGTCTCCACGACGTCCTGACGGCCGACGCCCCCGGTGGAGGGCGGGTGGCCCTGCACGTTCCGACCGGGACCTACCTCCGGCTCGACCGCTCGGCGGCGCTCATCTTCGACCTGCTGGCCGAATCGGGCAGCCCGGAAGTGGCCGCCCGGAGGCTCGCCGCCAAGGTGGACATACCCCCTGAGCAGGCAGAAGCCGACGTCGGCACGGTGGTCGAGGCGCTCGTCGGACTTCGGCGAGGCAGGGGGCGGCGGCCCCGTCGGCCGGGCCTCGTGACCGGCGCCGGTGAGCTGGCCAAATGGTGGCGCCTGCCGCTCGGTCTCCGTTGGGCGGTCGTCCGTGTGGTGGCGATGCTGTGCCTGGTCGAGGCGGGCTTCCGGCTGTGCGACATCGAGCGGCTCTCCACCCTCGTCGGTGTGCCGCTGGCCCAGGACGGCGCCGGCGCCGGTGCCGGTTCGCCGGCTCAGCGAGGTGCCAGCGAGCGCCTCACCACCTCGGAGAGGCGACTGCTCTCGGCGATCGACTGGGTGGCCGGCCGGTGGCTGTTCCCGGGCACCTGCCTGCGCCGGGCCCTGCTCACCGGGCACGTCTTGCGCCGCCGTCACCCGGTGCTCCGGCTGGGGCTCATGCCCGACGGCGTCACTGCACACGCCTGGGTGGAGGTCGACGGGGTCACCTACGGTTTCGAGGACGTGAGCGGGGTCTTCGAGCCGGTCCGGTGAGTCGGCGAAGATGCTGGCCGGCTACGGAGCTCTCGATATCTCGATTCTGCAGGGCGGATTTCTAGCGGAGATCCCTTGCTGGACGACCGACGCCGTCCGTAAGATGACTGGGTCAGCGAAAAAGGCAAAGCCGTCGCGAGGCGGTGACGCAAAGCCGTGGAGCCCAATGGGCCTGCCTGGCTACCGAACGAAGGAGTGGCGGGATGTCTTTGGCGGCGGTTTCCCCCCTCGACGAAGCGGTTCTCCCTCTCGAGGCGACGGCGTTTGCCGGGCCCGACGACGAGCCGGCGGCCCTGTTCCTCCGTGCGGTGGAGCTGCGGCACTGCCCGGCCGACTGGCGGCGGCCGGACGGCTACTGGGCCTGCATCCGCCGGGCCGGTCACCACGGTCGCCACCGCATGCGCTCAGTCCCTCGTCCCACCTGACCCCGTCCAACCGCGGCCGGCCCTCCATCCCCCGGAGGTTCCGGGCCTCCTCCGCCCGCCCCGTCGCTCCGGCGAGGGGCGTTGCGCCCGGACCCGGCCGCGGTGGACGGGTGTCGCCGATGTCCGGTCCGAGCATGCCTCAGCCGGCAGGTGACTGCGGCTGCTCGAGGCCGAGGGCGGCCGCCTGGAGGGTGAACAGCTCGGCGTAGAGGCCGTGGCGCGCCATCAGCTGCTCGTGGTCGCCGTGCTCGACCATCCGACCCTCGTCGAGCACGTAGATGTGGTCGGCGAAGCGGACGGTTGCGAAGCGGTGCGAGATGATCAGCACCGACCTCCCGGCGAAGAGCTCCCGCACGGCGGCGAACAGCGACGCCTCGGCCCGTGGGTCGAGGGAGGCCGTCGGTTCGTCGAGGATGATCAGCTCGGCGTCGCGGAAGAACGCCCGAGCGAGGGCCACCCGCTGCCACTGGCCCCCCGACAGGTCGCTCCCGCCGAAGTACTGCGGGCCGAGGTAGGTGTCGTAGCCGTTTGGGAGCGCCTCGAGGAAGGCGTCGGCCCCCGACTGCCGAGCGGCCTGGCGCACGCGCTGCTCGTCGGAGAGGTGCGCCCACCGGCCCATGGCGATGTTCTCTCGGGCGGAGAGGAAGTAGTGGACGAAGTCCTGGAAGAGCGCCGCCACCCGATCGCGGACCTGGCTGATGTCGAGGGTGGTGACGTCGATGCCGTCCCAGGTGATCGACCCCTGCTGGGGAAGGTAGAGGCCGGCCAGCAGCTTGGCCAGCGTCGTCTTGCCCGAGCCGTTCTCCCCGACCAGGGCGACCACCTGCCCAGGTTCGATCTGGAGATCGACGTCGATCAGGCTCGGCTCGCGCCGGCTGGGATAGGTGAACGTGAGGTTGTGGACGTCCACCCGACCGAGGCGTGCTGTGAGCGGTGCGGTGCCGGTGAACTGCGTCATCGTCGGGACCACCTGGACGAAGTCGGTGAAGTCCTGGATGAACAGGGCGCTCTCGTAGAGCTGGCCGATCCCGGCCGCCATGCCCTGGAGCTGCCCGCCGAGGAGCAGCAGGGCGGCGGCAGCTGCCCCGGCGCCGGCGAGCGAGACCCGACCGTCGGAGACGAAGACGATCAGGAGGCCGATCGTGCCGCCGGAGATCAGGGCCGTGAGCAGGCCGCCGACGACCCCCTGCGCCGCACGCTTCCGGACGAGGCGCCGCAGCGCCCGGATACGACGGTCGTAGAGGCGGTCGAAGCGAGCGCGGAGGAAGCCGCCGAGCTCGAAGGCCCGGATCTCCTTCGCCGGGTCCTTCTCGACGAGCAACCCCTGGATGTACGTGCGCTCCCGGTCGATCGGGGTCTGCTCGACGGCGAAGTTGTAAAGGGCCCGACCGACGCGGACGCTGGTGAAGGTCAACGGAACCGCCGCCACCACCCCGAGGGCGAAGAAGAGCGGTTCGATCGTGAGGACGGCGGCACCGATGCCGAGGGCGCCGAAGGCCGAGCTGCCGACCGAGAGCAGGCCGGTGGTCATCTCGAGCGGACGGATCGTGGCGTTCACGATCGCCCGCTGGAGCCGGTCGTGGAAGGTCGGGTCCTCGAACCGGGCCAGGTCGGCCTGTCGGGCGGCGTCGACCACCTGCTGCATCGACGAGCGGGCCACGAGCTCGGAGAGGAGGCGCTGGACCTCGGTCCTGGCGATCGCCACCACCGACACCACCGCCAGCACGACCGCCAACGTGATCACCCACGGGATTGCCGAGCCGAAGTCCTTGCTGGCGTTGTCGGCCAGCAACTTGGAGAGCAGCTCCTTGCCCGCCAGCACCTGGACCGCCAGACCGGCGCTGCCGATCAGCTGGAGCACGACGTTGAGCACCAGCTGGCCGCGGGCGGCGTGCCAGACGAGGCGGACGGCACCGCCGAGCAGTCCCGGCAGCATTCGCAGGCTCCGCCCCACCCGGGGGTGGTAGAGGGCCTCGAGGTCGAAGCCGCTGGACGCCGCCTCCCCGTCCGCCACGGAGGCAAGGCTACTTCGCCTCTTCTGCAGTCAGACCGGGAGGGGTGCCGCGGGGGACCGGCGGTAGTACCCTTTGCGCCATGAGCGGCGGTGGCGGCGTCGCGGGGTATTTCGGCGACCTCGGGCGGCTGGTGGCGGAGGAGTGGGCCCGGCGGGGCCGGCGGACCGGCACGCTGTCGGAGGCGGCCACCGCCGCGCTCGGGACCCTGCCGCCCGGACCCGAGGTGGGCGCCCTGGCGGTGCTCGAGCACGCTGCCCGCCGTGAGGACCTGCCGGCGTCCCAGAGCGCGCTGGCCGACGTCTTCGGCCAGCCCCCGCTCGTGCTCTTCGCCGACGACGACTTCTACATCCAGGCCCTCAACTGGATCGACGGGACGACCGATGTCCACCAGCACGGCTTCGACGGCGCCTTTGCCGTTGCCGAGGGCCTGAGCCTCCACGTCCCCTACCGGTTCGCCCCGACCGACCACCTGGCCGACGGCCATCTGGTTGTCGGCGACCTGTCGATGGGTGAGCCGGAGGTGCTCCGCCCCGGGGACGTCCGGCCGATCACCTCGGGATTCGGGTTCGTCCACGCGCTGTTCCACCTCGAGCGTCCGACACTCACCGTCGTCGTGCGCAACGTCTCCTCGGAGCTCGACTACCCGCAGTACAGCTACCTCCGGCCCGGGTTGGGTTACGACAAGCTCTGGACGGACAAGCGGACCGGAAAGCGCCTGCAGGCAATCGGAGCGATGCACCGCCTCGATCCGACATCCGCCCGAAGGGCGGTGGCCGAGATGGTGTCGGAGGCACCGACCTGGTTGGCGTTCCTCGCCGCACACGACGCCCTCTACCGCATCGGCTGGACCGACGAGGTGGCAGAGCTCTGCGGGATCCTCGGACGGCGGGTGCCGGCGCTGGTCGGCGTGCTCGAGCCCGCCTTCGAGATCGAGACGCAGCTCGGCAACGTGCTGTCCCGGCGCGCCCTGTTGACCGAGCGCCACCACCGCACGTTCCTTGCCTTGCTGGCCAACCTCCCCGACCGGGCGGCCGTGCGATCGGTGGTCGGTGCCCTCTACCCCGGCGCCGAGCCGGAGCGTCGCATCCTCGAGTGGGTGTCCGAGCTCTCGTCGCCGCGGTACCGGTCCGTCTCGGGTCTCCGGTTGACCGACGACCAGCAGGCGACGATCCGCGCTCGCCTCGAGCAAGAGACGTCGGTGCAGGACGTGCTCGAGATCCTCGCCACCGGCATCGACGCACCGCCGCTCCTGCGCGAGCTGCTCACCGTGTGACGGAGGGGCAGGTGGGCCCGGGAGTGCTCGTGGTGCAGGACCGCCAGCGGTTGTTCCGCGAGGCGATGACTGTGTCGCTGCGTCGGTACCTCGATGACATCGAGGTGGTCGACGGCGTCGCCGACGGCCCGGCACTGCTCGAACTGGCCGATCGCCTGCCGCTGACCGTCGCAGTCGTCGAGGTCGGCAACGTCCCGTGGGACCCGGGCGCGTTGATGGCCGACCTCCGCCGGCGCCGTCCGGGCCTGTCGGTCGTCGGGCTGTCGGCCCCGGCGCGTGCGCCGTCCGGGCTCGACCTGACGGTGCTGCCGCGGACGACGTCGCCGGTGCGGCTGGCCGACCTCGTCGAGCCGGGGCCAGAGCGGTCGCTCCCGTTCATGCTGAGCGCTGCCGCCGGGGTGGGTCCGAAACCTCTCACCGATCAACAGCTGAAGGTGCTGTCGCTGCTGAGCCTCGGCCTGACCGCCCCCCAGGTGGCGGCGCGGCTGGGACTGAGCGAGCGCGGGGTGGCAAAGTCGAAGCAGGCTGTGTTCGCCAAGCTCGGGGTGCAGACCCAGGCCGAGGCGCTCAGCGCCGCCCTGGCGACCGGCCTGCTGGGGCCGCCGCCGCGTCAAGAGGCGTCGTGAGCGGCCCGTACCGCCGGCCGACGCTCCGAGCGCACAGCTACCCGGCGCACCTTCCAAAGGTCGTCACCCTCCACGACCATCGGGTGCTCGGCACCGGGCTGCTCGAGGCACTCGGTGATCGGGCGGAGGTGGTCGGCGACACCCCGTTCGGTGCGGTGGCGATCGAGCTGGCGGAGTTCCTGCTGCCCGATGTCGTCGTCGCCGGCGAGTTGCTGGCGGACGGCCTCGTCGACCACTTCCTGCCGTCGCTCGTCCGGGCCGGCTGCCGGGTTCTCCTGGTCGCCGACGAGCTCCAGGTCGACCGACTGGCGGCCCTCGTCGGCCGCGGCCTTGCCGGTGTCTGCAGCAGCGCCCAGGGCCTCGCCGAGGTGGCGACGGCCGTGCTCGAGGTCGCCGACGGCGGCGTCGTGCTCCCGGCGCCGCTCGCCGCGAGCATCGTCACGCAGTGGCGATCGAACACCCGCCGTCACGGCCAGCCCGGGCACGAGCGGTCGCTCAGCCTCCGCGAGCTCGAGGTGCTCAACGCGATGGCCGACGGCCTCAGCATCAAGGCGACCGCCCGTCTGCTCGGGGTCGCCACCAAGACGGTCGAGAACCACCGGACCCGCGTGTTCGCCAAGCTCGGGGTGCGCAACCAGGCCCAGCTGGTCGGCGAGACCCTCGGCGGCCAGCTGTCGCTCGTGGGACACGGGGCCGACGGATCGGCGCAGGGCGAGGCGGTGTGATCGGACCGCTCGACCGTCCGTGGTCGGGCGGTCCGAACCCGCTCTGGCTGACCGAGCTCGACGTGGCCACCGGGATGGTGCTCGGGTCGGTGGCACCCGAGCCGTGGCCCGAGAGCGGCGACGACCCGCTGGCGGCCCTCGAGCGAGAGGCGCGAGAGCTGCTCGGCGGCGGCGGCCGCTGCGTGCTCGCCTTCTCCGGCGGTCGCGATTCGTCGGCCCTGTTGGCGGTCTTCCTTCGTGTCGCCCGTCGGGAGGGGTTCGACGAGCCGGCAGCGGTGACCGCCCGCTGGCCGGAGGACCCCGACTCGGACGAGCGCGAATGGCAGGAGCACGTGGCCCGTCGGCTCGGCCTCAGAGACTGGGAGATCGTCAACCCCGGCGCCGACGTTGACCTGCTGGGCGAGCGCAGCACCCGGTTGCTGACCGAGCTCGGACTGCTGTGGCCGGCGCCTTTCGCCGCCCTGTGGACGATGGTCGAGGCGGCACGCGACGGCGTCCTCGTCACCGGTGAGGGCGGCGACGAGGTGTTCGCCCACTGGTCGTTCAGCCGGGTCTGGTCGCAGCTCAAACGGGGCCGGGCCCTTCGGCACGTCGCCCGCGCCCTCGGGTACGCGGCCCTGCCGTCCCCGCTCCGCCGCCGCCGGGCCCTCGGGCGGGCACAGCCCTACCAGAGCTGGCTGACCGACGAGGCACGCCACGCCCAACGGCTGGCGCTGGCGGAGGAAGAGGCGATCGGAGAGCGACCTTGGTGGCCGGGGCACCTGCGGGAGACCGCCAGCGGCCGCAGCCTGTGGTTGAGCCGGCGGTCGATGGCCTCGCTGTGCGCCCGTCGCGGCGCCCGCTTCGCGACCCCGTTGGTGGCGCCATCCTTCCTCGCCGCCCTGGCGCGCCGCGGCGGGCGCACCGGGTGGGGCGACCGCACCGAGGCGATGACCGCCGTCTTCGGCCCGGTGCTCGACCGGGAGATCCTCGGTCGCAGCACCAAGGCCACCTTTGGGACCGTGTTCTGGGGCCCGGCGTCGAGGGCGTTCGCCGAGGAGTGGGACGGCGTGGGCCTCGATCCCCGATGGGTCGACCCGGATGCGCTGCGGGCCGCCTGGAAGGAGCCCACCCCCACCTACGGGACCGCCCTGCCCCTCCAGGCCGCCTGGCTGGCCGCCCGTCGGCGGAGGGAACCGGGCATCGCGCAGGGCCATCCCCCAGGGGAGCCCACCCCCTAGGTCCGCCACCCCGGCTGCCGTACGATGGTGGGGCGTGGCGCGGCGGCGTCATGGATTGACCTACCAAGGAGACGACCACACCAATGTCAGAGGGCAAGGCGTACGAGAAGCCGAGTGTCACCGTGCTCGGCGAGGTCACCGACCTCACCATGTCCGGCAAGCCGGGTATCTACTTCGACTTCCCGGGCTCGTCCGAGGGCAACAAGATGCCGCCCCCGCCCGGGACGCCCGGCACCGTCAGTTAGGCCAGCCCACCTGCCAACCGGCCAGTTTTGATTCTTCTGAGAGGAGGAACCACCGATGACTGAGAAGGCATACGAGAAGCCCAGCATCACCGTGCTCGGCGAGGTCACCGACCTCACCATGTCCGGCAAGCCGGGTATCTACTTCGACTTCCCGGGCTCGTCGCAGGGCAACAAGATGCCGCCCCCGCCCGGGACGCCCGGCACCGTCAGCTGAGCAGACGCTGTTGGCAGGGGCCCTGCCCCCTCCGAGCCGTCGGGCCGGGGGAGGCAGGGCCCCTGCGCGCCTCGGCGCAGTTGGTGGGGACCACTAACATCCCCAAGACCGCGCTCGTACCGAGCTCGGCGGCAGCGGCGGGTTCGGTGGACTGGTGGGACACAGAAGGGCCGTACGACCATTGGCGACCGGTGTCGGCGAGCCGATCGGTGGCTCGGGCCCCGAAGGGGCTCGGGTGTACTGGTGCGCCGGGTTGCGGATCTGCTCCGACCTGCCGCTGGCGGCGCGCCCGGTCGAGGGACCTCCGGACGCGGTGGTGGTCGCCGGGGAGGTCCGTGACGTGCCCTGGGAGCGCCCGTCGACCGACGTGATCGCCGAGCGCGTGGTCGACGGGATCCCCTGGTACAGCTTCGCCCGGCGCGGCGACCGCACCGTGGCCCGCTTCTACGGTCTGGCCGACTTCGAGATCGACCCCTCCGGCCGCTGCCTCGAGTACCACCGTGACCCGGCGGCCGATCCCGAGCTTCTGGCGATCCTCATCGCCGGCACGCTCACCGCCTACCTGCTGGCCGTCACCGGCACGCTCGTCCTCCACGCCAGCGCCGTCGAGACCGACGGCGGTGCGCTGGCGTTCGCCGGACTGAGCGGGCAGGGCAAGACCACCCTGGCGACCCTGCTGTGCGCGGAGGGGTTCCCGCTCGTGAGCGACGACCTGCTGCCGGTCGTCGCCGACGGTGACGTCGTCTGGTGCGTACCGTCGGGGATCGAGCTGCGGGTGCGCGAGAAGGCCGGCGGGCTGGTGCAGCGGTTCGCCGCCGACACGCCGCGGCGGCGCACGGTCGACCAGCGCAACGCAGTCGCCGCCTCGACGACCACGGCCGAGCGGCTGCCGGTCCGGGCCGTCGTCATCCCGTGGCCCGATCGTGGTTCGGATCGCTTGCGAGCACGGCGGCTCGGCGCCGGGGAGGCCGCCTTCGCGCTCGCCCGCTACCAACGGGTCGAGGGATGGATGGAGGCCGACCACCGCCGGTGGCAGTTCGAGCAGCTCGGTGCCCTGGTGGCCGCCGTCCCGGTCCTCGAGGCGCACGTGCCGTGGGGTCCCCCGTTCCCCGAGTCCCTCGGCGACGAGCTACTGGCGGCGGTCGAAGGCGTCGACGGGGGCTGAGGTGCGGGTCACCACCGAGTCGCCGTTCTTCGACCGGGCGGAGGAGCTCCGGGACGCTTTCGAAAGAGTCGTCGGCCCGACCCGGGAAGGGGCGGCCGAGCGGTTCGTCTGGGACTACTGGCACATCCCCGAGCAGTACACCTACTTCCGCACCCCGGCGCTCCACGTCCTCCCGCCGTCGCTGCTCGGGGCCTTCTCGACCCGCCTCGCCGAGTGGGGCGCGGCACACCTCGGCTGCGATCGGGTGACGCTGCCGTGGCTCAGCTTCTACCTCGAGGGCTGCCGGCAGGAGCTGCACTCCGACGTCGTGCAGGGTACGTGGTCCTACGTCTACTCGTTGACCAGGTGGGACGAGCGGCACTTCACCGGCGGCGAGACGATCCTCGGCACCGAGCGGCTGCTCGACTACTGGGGGAGCTTCGACCCGACGACCTCGAGCGAGTCTCGCCACCTCGTCGAGAGGGTGCCGGCCCGCTTCGACCAGCTCTGTGTCTTCGACTCCCGCCTGCCCCACGGGGTGGCGGTGGTCGAGGGCACCCGCGACCCACTGCAGGCCAGGGTGGCGCTCCACGGCTGGTTCCACCCGCCGGAGGTGTCGGTGGAGGGTGCGCTCGGCCGAGAGCGGGTCGGCCCGGCGCTCGAGGCGTTGCGCCGGCGGGTCGCCGACCGCCGGGGGAGGCTCGGCACCGTGCGGGGCATCAGCACCTGGCGCCTCGAGGTGGCACCCGACGGGAAGGTCGACCAGGTGGCGTTGGTGGTCCACAACCTGGTCGCGGACGCCGACTCCCAGGTGTCCGACGCCTGTCGGGCAGCCGAGGAGGAGCTCAGAGCGACCCGGTTCCCGGCGGCCGACGGGCGGTCGGTGGTGCGGCTGCCACTCGAGGACTGAGAGCCGTGCGGCGCCAGCTGGCGCGCCTCGGCCGTTCGTGGGCGCTGCGCCTCGCCGCCCCGGGCAACCTCTTCCAGCCTTGGAACGACACCTGCGACGACCGCTATCCCGACGTCTTCGACTTCCTCGCTCGCCACCTCCCGGCGGGCGACGACGTGCACGTGCTCTCCTTCGGCTGCTCGACCGGCGAGGAGGTGTTCTCGCTCCGCAGGGCGCTGCCGGCGGCGCACCTGAAGGGCATCGACATCAGCCGCGGCAACGTCGCCGAGTGCCGGCGCCGCCTGCACCGCCTCGACGAGCACCGCATCGAGTTCGTGCGTGCCGGCTCCGTCGGGGCCGAGCCCGACGGGTGCTACGACGCTGTCCTCTGCATGGCCGTCTTCCGGCACGGTTCGCTGGCCGAGGTCGGTGCCGGCGGCCGATGCGATCATCTGCTTGCGTTCGACGCCTTCGCCGAGAGCATCGCCGAGCTCGTGCGGTGTCTCAAGCCGGGCGGCTTCCTGGTCGTCGAACACAGCAATTTCCGGGTCGCCGACACCGCCGCGGCCGATCAGCTCGACGTCGTGCTACGGCGCCCGCTCGACGGCAGCGACCGACGGACACCGATCTTCGGAGCCGACAACCGCCGCCTGCCCCCGTCGGGCGAACACGTCGACCTCATCTTCCGGAAGTCCCCGCCAGCACCGGCTCGAGACGGTCGACCATCTCGGTGAGCGTGAACTTCGCCCGCACGTGGTCGGTACAGGCGGCGGCGAGTGAACGATCGGCGCGCCAGGTGGATCCCCGGCTGGTGTCGAGCCCACGACGAAAAGCCGTCCGGGGCCGGACCGACGAGCAGGAGCCGGGCGGTCGGCGGCGCGAGCGCCAGGCGGTCCCAGGCGGCGAGCAGCACGTTCACTCCCTTGTCCTCGACCCCCCGGCCGACGTAGAGGACGACCGTGCCGTTCTCGGGCAACCCGAGGCTGCGGCGGGGGGGCCGCCCCCCCCCCCCCGCGGGGGGGGGGGGGCGTCGTCCTCCCCCTTGGGGGGGGGGGTGTGGTCGACACCCCCCTCCTTCTCCCCCGGCGCCCAG
>Ga0080006_1150080_pt1 | contig 58517 bp, 55 predicted proteins | sample RS3BMetagenome_FD_69209 | JGI IMG/M metagenome (GOLD analysis project Ga0080006, IMG submission 69209) | Ferric oxide microbial mat and aquatic microbial communities from Rainbow Spring, Yellowstone National Park, USA - RS3B (SPADES... ...
TCGCGGGGTCGCCGGTGAGCACGATCTGATTCGAGTTCTGCGGCACCGCGAGGTGCAGATCGGGCGCCAGCGTTCCCAGCGCCTGCTGCACCGCCGAGGCGATATCGCTCGCCGAGGTTGACGGAGCATCGTTGATCCCCGGCATCGCCGCATCCAGCGTTACCACCGCAACGTTGCCGCCACCGTACGCCGGCGTTGCACCCGGCATGCCGGTGCCGTTGCTTCCCTGCCCGTCAAGTTGTGCGATCCCCGCAGCGATCCGCTGCTGATCTCGCGCGGTTGCCGTTACCGAGAGCGCGTTGAGCGCGCCGTCGACGACGACATGCGCGTGTGGAAATGCCCGGCGTACCAACGCACCCACCGAGGCAGCAGCGACGGCATGCAACCGATAGATCTGCGTGTAGCGCGTCATTCCCGCAGGGCGGTCGAGCTGATGCGCGAGCGTCTGCGCGGCGGCGAGATCTTCAGGAGCACCACGCAGCAAAATCGAGCTGCCCGAGATCATCGCACGAACGCGCGGATACGCGCGCTCGACCGCACGCGCAACACTTTGCGGATTCACCGCCAGCACGCGCACCGCTGCAGCTGCGACCGGTGCAGGAGCGGGCGTTGCCGCAACACTATCGAGCCCGTGGAGCACCGCTTCGAGCTCGGTGAGCGCATGCGGATCGGCGCGCACTAATAACTTCGATCCCCCGGCAACCGCGATCGATGCATGCGGAAAGACCCGCCGCAATTGCGCGGCAACTACCGCGGCACGGCCGTGGTCGAGCGGCAGCACCTCGGTGCGCGCCGCACGTGGATCGCGGACGTCGATCCCCGCAATAACGGCGCGCATTGCATCGAGATCGTTCGGGCGCGCGACCACTACCACCGCATTGGCGGCGCTATCCACGCGAACGCGCGCACGCGGATACAATCCGTGTAACACTGCGGCTGCGCGCGATGCGGAGATGGCGTGCAACGCAAAGACCACCGCTTGCGATTGCACGCGCGGCTCCGAAGCGTGGAGCGATGGGGCCGAGATCAACGCTAAAAGCAGCGCGACGCAGCTCAGAGCGGCGCCGACGCGAGAAAACCACGAGCCGGCACGCGAAAAGCGCCGCCAAGATAATCGCTCCATTGGCGGCGCGCACCTTGGCGCCCCCGTCGGAGAACACCTTTACGCTACCTGAACATTAAATCGCTCCGACTTTTGGCGCACCGAAGCTCCTGCCCGACTACGGCGCGATGGGCCGCCAAATCGAACCACCCCGATCGGAGAACCTCGCGAGAGAACCAGCCGGCAATCAGGGACGGCGACGCGGAATTAACACAAAGGCGCGGTGAACCCCGTGATACATCCCGTCGCCGACTATCCAGCCGCTGCGATTGACGGCACGAGCGCAGAGAAGCCACCACCCGCTCCCGGCCGAAATGAGCGCGTTGAGATCTTCCGGGCGTTTTTGAACCCACCGAATCGCGGTGAGGTTAATGATGCGTTCGAACGGCGGGGCGAGCGTGTTTCTAAACCATGGATACGCCGCCGAAGACGAGCATCCGACAACGACGCCGCGGTCGTTCACTCCGAACGCCGCCGTCGAATCCCCTACGTGTAAGGTGCCGAGAGCGCTCATTCGCCCTCGATACCACATCCACGCACGGCTCGGTCCACTCACTTCCGTCCATTTCGGTCCGGATCGTGTACCGGAGTACCCGACGACGGTCCCATCCTCCGCGATCGCCGTCGCGAAGGTGTCCGGGTATCCCGGTAATGCGCCGAGGTCGCGCATGTGCTGCGCCCCTCGATGAAATGTGGCGAGAAAGGCGTGAATCCGGTACGCGTTGGTATCGGGACAATACATCGGTTCGGGCGGTCCGTTGAAGCCGACCCGTTGTTCGCCGCACTGCACGCGTCCAACCGGAGCAACGTCGATCGTCGTGCCCCCGACCACACGGCCCTCGTTGTCGATCGCACTTGCGAACGAGCCATTGTACTCTGGGCGCGTCGAAAGCGGATGTATTTCAAAGGTTCTTCCGTTCGGCTCGCGCAGGAAACCGCGAAAGGCGTCCTCTCCGACGATCGTACCTGCGTCGTTAATGCCGGTGGCTACGAACGTGGCGTTCTTTGCTTTGTCGAGATAGGTCATCGCACCGTTTCGGTACATCGTCGCGGTGGTAATAGCGAGACCGCTCATCACGACGGGGCTGTAGTTTCCGTTTCGACCCACCGCGACTCCATCGCGGTTGATGGATACGGCGATGTTCGTATATCCTCCACCGAGGTACAAAAACTGGTCGGGTTTATAGCGTACGAGGTGACGGCCGTTCCAGGTGAAGGCAGCGCGGCCCATCTGCCCTGCGACAAAACCGAGGTTGTTTATCGCGCGAGCGCTCGACGGAACGTTCGCCGGCCCGAGACCGATAACGCGATACTGCGGCGCCGCATCAAGCCTGCCGTGCGACGTCGCCGCGAGCACTACGGCAAGGAGAAGCGACCGATTCGTCGCTTTCATGAAACGCGAACATTCCCCATCACGAAAACGCTCCTTTTATCCGAAATGCCGATTGCCCTCCACGTCGAGCACCTCGGCTGCCTCACTCCTTCGGCTCTATCGGGCGCCGCCTCGATGGGTCGCCATATCGAACCACTCTTCAAAGATGTAGATCGGTCCTACCAACAGGTAGATAACGTTCTCGAGAAATTTCGGTTTGCTACCTTCGAAGCGATGGCCGACGAGTTGGAAGCCCCAACCGATGACGAACGCCACGAGGCCGATCTGCCACCCAAGATGCGATCCGAGTGCATAGAGCACCGCGAACGCGATCGCCGACAGCAACGTGCCGAGAAAATCGATCGTCGCGTAATAGGCCAGCGTTGCGACGAGAAAAACGAGCGCGAGATCGATCGGGCCGAGGCGTAGCGCTCCGGTCATCGCGATAACGCCGAGCACGATCGTTGGAATGCCGATGAAATGGCAGAGCCGATTCCGCGGGTCGCGATGGTACGCGCCATATTCGCTAAAGAGTTCCGCTTTCGTCATGCCCCGCTCATGCGCCGTGCGGCGGAGGCGCCCCTCCCGGCGGCGGAGGCGGCGGCGCTCGCCGCTCGATGTAGAGCCCGATGGAGGGCGCGTAATTCAGCACCGGGGGCGGTGCGCCCCCCAGCCCGCGCGCCTGCAATTGCGCGGCGGTCGCCGCTGCAACGTGGGCGCAGGCCATCAACGCGCCGAAATCACCGAGATCGTTCGGCGTCAGCGCGAACCATTGTTTCGCTCCCGATCCGTGTGCGACGATCTGCCAGCGCGCCGAAGGCGTCGCCGTGGTGAAATGCGCGCGTAGATCGTCGAGGCTCTGCATCGCAACGTCGCGCATACCGGTGGTACACTGCGGCCCGGCGATCGCGGCGAATGGATCTTTCGGGGCTCGCGCCGCAAGCGTGAACACGCGAAAATTCTCCTTCCCGGGTTGCGGCTGCCGACGGATAAAATAGAGGCCCACCCGCGGCGCAAAGGTGATCTCCGGGCGGAAGAAACTCGCCGGCGGGGCAACGTAGAGCCCTCGCCCGGCGGCGGTCGCGGCATCGGTTCGGTGGATCGTCGCGCAAGTAAAGAGCGCGCGCACAACATCGATCTTCGTCGGAGCGATCGTCACGGCGTACCCGGTTGCCAACGGATGATAGGTAAAGGTCACCCCCGCCGGCGAGGTAAGAATAATCGCCGCGGTGGGCGAGGCAGCGCGCACTTTTCCCACCCGTGCGACTTGCGCGCGCAACGCTTCGAGCAACCCGCGCGCCACACGTGCGCGGTCGGGCGTGCAGAACCGCGATGCAGCCAACGCGTAGGGATCGCTCGGCGGCGTGCTCGGCAACGCCGTGAAGCGCGCGAAGGGCCCGCCCCGCCGTGGGGAACCGTGCGCGGGGCTCGGGATCGATACGACGGCGTGGCGGCCGACGGCGAACGCATAGGTAACGCTGTAGGCACGCGGAGCGAGCGGGCGCGCAATCGTCGGAATCTCGATTCCCCCAAGGGTCGTGTACGGAACCGCGTACTGCGAACTCGCAAATATTCCGGCGTACGCATCGGTAATATTGCTCGCCGCAATCGTCAGCGTGCCGCGGGCAAACGTCACGTTCGCTGCGGCATCATAGGTGGTGTAGGCGGGCAGGTTGTTGGGATTATTGGCGCCGGTATATTGTGCGTCGGCGAGCCACTCGATGGCAGAGTGGGGAGCGCGATAATCAAGCGTGAGCCCGGCGCGGTGCAACGGTACGTTCGGCGCCTGAGCACCGGAGATCGCAATCGCGTACGGGTTATCGATACGCGGATCGTCGGAACGCAGCGTCGTCGAGGTGATGTCGTAGAACGGCTCGGCAACGAGGTTGCCGAGCTGCACGAAGCCGGTGAGATCGGCACCGGAATAAATTCGCGTGACGCCGCCGACCGGGGTAGAAAAATAGAGCTGCGATGCCGCAAGCGGCGGTGCCCCCGCACCACAACCTGCCTGCGAGGAATAGACCCCTTGAACCTCTGCGATATAACTCGGCGATAGCGTTCCGTCGGCGAGCAAAACGCTTCCATTTACTTGCGTCGGCAATACGACACCGTTCTGCACTTGACGATAGAGTGCGAGCGAGAGCGCGCTGCGCGCGAAACGATGGGTGACGCTCGCGTTGAGCGAAGAGGAGGAACTCGCGCCGGGTTGATCCCCGGGAGCCGCACCGTACCCGACGCTCTGGCTTCCCTGGCAATCGAACTGCAGCGACGCGGGATCGCTTAACGCACGATTCCGGCCGAAGTTCGGAGCGCTCCCCGAGAGCGCGTAGGAGATCGCGTAACTGTCGTTTGCATCGGCACGCCAACTCGCCCCAATGCTGCCGAGCGCACTGCCGCCGCTATAGCTCGCATGCGTCAAGCCCAGCGACGCGTTGTACGCAAGGCGGTCGTTCGCACGCACGCGGTCGCTCAGTTGCAGTGCACCGTAACTGCCCTGCTGCTGCGCACTATAGTACGCGGCGTTGCTTGTGACGAGTGGGGTCGAGACCTGCGAGGAGTTGGTATCGTAGGCGAGGATCGAGAGCGTATGTTTGCGCCTCGCTGGAAGTTCGGCGGAGATCGTGAAGCCGGTCGAGCGCATCTGCATGCTGCTCCCCGCCGGCGCCGCAACGCCGTCGACGAAGCGATTGCGCAGATCGAAGAGATTGCTTCCGACCGTGCCGTAGAGCGTCGCCGAGATCGCCGTGGCGCCGGTTAAAAGCTGGTCGCCGAGCGAGTAGAGCGAGAAACTCCCCGATACGTCGTTCCCCGGGCCGTAGCCGCAGGGCAACGCCGCCGTTACGCGCAGGCAGAGGAGCCCGATACTACGCGTCGAGTTGATAAAACTCGCCGCGAGCGTCTGGTCGCCGGGAAGGCGGAGGTTCGCCTTGAGAAGATCGCCTGCGACCCAGCGTCCACCATCGTGTTCGTAATCGAGGCCGCTCGCGTCGAGGTAGCGCATTCCCTCGGCGAGGCTCGGGCTGGTGCGCGTCGTGCTCATTGCGGCGATACCGAGATTCCCCAGGGAGCCGCTAATCCCGAGCGACTCGTTGTTGCGCCCGTTGCTCCCCGTCGCGAGCGCGCCCTGACTCTGCCAGGAAAGCGTCGGTTCGAGGGTTCGGAAATCGACGCCGCCGCCGAGGCCACCGATCTGCGGGCCGTGATGCACCGATGCCCCGCTGAAAAGATCGGTCGCAAACATCCGCAGGTCGCCCGCACTTCCCGGTGCGTTGAGCGGAATGCCGTCGAGCGTCATCGCCGTCTGGCTTGCATCGTGGCCGTCGAGCGAGATCGTCTGCGCGGCATCGGTATCGTCGCTGCTCGACGTAATGCTGACCCCCGAAAGCTTGGAGAGCGCGTCGGCGAGATCGCCGGAGAGCTTACGCTGCGCGGAATGCGCATCGATGGAGTTCGTCGTAACGCGCACGCTCGAGACCGAATGCACGACGGCGATCACGGGGAGGTCGTTGTTGGGCGCGAGCGCGACATCGAGGTTCACGCGCTCTCCGTCGAGCAGTTCGAAGGGAGCGGAGGTAACGCCCTTATACCCACGCGCAAAAACGCGTGTGCGGTAGATGCCCGCAGGGGCCTCGGTAAACGTGACCGTACCGGTGCTCGTCGCCACTTCGCTCGCCAGAATCGGTCCGTCGAGCACCACGCGCGCGAGCGGGACCGGCGCCTTCGTCTTTGCATCGGTCACGGTAATGACGATCGTCCCGCCCGAACTTTGCGCGGCGACGCAGACGGGAACGACAACGGCGGCGAGCGCGAGCGTGAGCACGGAAATGATGGTGCGCGTCATCGCACCATCATGGACGCTCCAACTTTATATTTGCTGAGGAACGCCGAGCGGAAGATCTGCGGCTGCGACGAGTTCGATGGTGACGGTGGTGCCGCGCCCCGGCCCACTCTCGATCTCGATGCTCCCGCCGGCGCGTTCGACTGCCCGTTTCGCGATCGAGAGCCCGAGGCCGCTTCCCGTAATTTCGCCCCGCTGATCGCCGCGATAAAATCTTTCGAACGCATGCAGACGCTCGAGTTCGCTCATTCCCGGCCCTTCATCGCGAACGACGATGCGGACGCGCCCATCTTCGCGCGAGCCCCGAAGGTGGATCGCCGCATCGGGAGCATACTTGAGCGCGTTCTCCACAACGTTCCAGAGCGCTTCGCCGATTTCGCGCGGATCGGCGAGGATCGCGAGTGCGCCATCGACCCGATAATCGATATTCCGATGCTCGTCGAAACGGCGCGCCGCATCGACCTGGTCGCGCAACAATTGTGCGACATCGAGCCGTTCGGCGAGCGGGGTGGCCTCCGAATCGAGCCGCGAAAGTCGGACGAGCCGATCGATGAGGTTGCGCATGTGCTCTTTTTCGAGCGTCATCGTGCCGAGAATCTGACGGGCGATTTTCTCGTCGTTGAGTGCACCGCGGCGTAGAACGTCGATATACCCGCTAATGACGGTTAGCGGCGTTCGTAATTCGTGGCCGGCATCGGCAACGAAACGCCGCATGCGGTCTTCGGTCGCTCGTCGCTCTTCCATCGCTTGGTGCACGTTGGCGGCGGCATCGTTAAATGCGCCGGTGAGGTTTCCAATCTCGTCGCCACCCCCCATGATAAAACTGCGCGGCGTATAATCGCCCTGTGCGAGCGAGCGGAGCGCGGCGGCGACATCGTCGAGCGGCCGCAAGGCCTCGCGCGCGAAGATGCGCCCGACGAAAAACGTGCCCAGAATCGCCAACACGCCAATCGTTAGGACGGTTCGCCAGTAGGGGAAGAGCGCGACGAAGACCAGCGGCATCGAGGGAACGAAGGCGACGTACCCACCCTGAACGACCGCGAGGCCGAATGGTTCGCGGTGGTCGGGGAAAGCGCCGGGACCGGGGCGGGGGCCGGGATGCGATTGCTCTCGTTGGCGCTGCGCGATCATATGGGCCAGCAACGGGGGATGGAGCGAGGCATCGCCGGCGAGCAGCTTTCCACGCTCGTCAAAGACCGCGACGTCGAGACCGATCCCCGAGAGTTCGCGAATCATGCGGGGCGCAGCGCTCTTGAGCGTTTGGCCGTCGCGCTGCGCGGTCTCGGCGAGAAAGCGGGCCTCGTCATGTTTGGCAACGATGATATCGTGCGTAAATTGCGAGAGTTCGAAGACCAGAGCGATCGAGGAAGCGACGATCACCAAGAGCACGACGACGGCAAGCATCGTCGCGTAGAGAGAGGCGAGGCGAACGGCGAGCGAACCGCGCCCGGTCATACGTTACTTAAACCGTACCCGACGCCGCGCACCGTGCGGAGGAACGAGGCGTTCGCTCCCGGCCGATCGACTTTTGCGCGAAGATAGGAAATATAGGTTTCGACGATATTCGGCCCGCCTTCGAAGTCGTGCCCCCAGACGAGTTCGAGCAGGTGCTCTTTACTAAAGATGCGGCGCGGATCGCGCATGAATACCGCGAGAAGGTCGAATTCGCGCTGCGTCAACTCGATACGTTCGCTACCGCGGCGGAGCTCTCGCGAACCGAGATCGAGCGCGAGATCGTTCCAACGAATCTGCTCGTCTTCGTGGATTTGCGGGCGCCGTAAGTGTGCTTGCAGTCGAGCGATCAACTCTTCGAAGAGAAATGGCTTGACGACGTAGTCGTCCGCTCCCGAGCCCAACGTTTTGAGTTTATCGTCGAGATCGCCCTTGGCGGTGAGCATAAGAATCGGCGCTTGCGTGATATTGCGCAGCATCGGCACCAGCGTGACACCGTCGATCTTCGGCATCATGATGTCGAGAAGAATCGCGTCGGGGTTAAACGCCCGCACGAGATCGAGCGCCGCCTGGCCATCCGAAGCGCTTCTGACCTCGTAGCCCTCTTGCGTGAGACCGAGTTCGATCATCTCGCGCAGCATCCGGTCGTCGTCGACGACGGCAATCTTGGCGTGTTGTTGCATAACGTTCATGGCTCTTGCGCAAGTATCACGCCGCATCCTGGGCCGGCACTGAAGGCGGCGGTAATTCGCCATGGACGACGGTCATCGCGCCGAGCACCTCGATCGGGCTAACGATGATCTCGACTCCGGCCCGGCGAGCCCGCCGGAGCGCGCTCTCCTCCGGGAGGGTTCGAGCGAAGAGATGGACGGCGTGCGTCGCTCCCCGGCGAGCGAGGTGTCGAGCGTAGGCCGCGATATCGCCCCGAGCGCGCTGAGCCGGGGTCAGGTGGAGCGAGGCAGCGCCCTCGCCGCGTAGGAGCAGCGCGAAGGAGCCGGGGTGCTGCGACGATCGTGGAGCGAGCTCGACGATTGCCGCCTCGACCGCGGTATTGCACGGGCTTCCGCCCCATGCATAAAGGGCGATCGGGCGAGGTTTCCGCTCCGGTTGGGGGTCGACGAGCAGACCGCTCGCATGAAAAGCATTCATGCGTTGATTCTGCACGCGCACCGTGCCATCAGGGTGGCAGAGTGCGCGTGCAGGGATGCGAGGTTAGAGTTTCGCGAGCTCCTCGAGGATCTGTTCGGGATCGGGAGCCTCACCCATCGCATGGATATCGATATACCGGACGACCCCGCTCCGGTCGATGATGAAGACCGCTCGCTCGGCAAAGCCGCCGTCGCGAAGAACGCCGTACGCTTTGGCGACCTCGCCGTGCGGCCAAAAATCCGCGAGCAGTGGATAGGTGATGCCGCCCATACTGAGTGCCCAGGCGCGCAACGAGTGTACGGAATCGATGGAGATGCCCACGACCTGGGCATCGTGCTCGGCAAAACGCGGCAGCGCGCGTTCGAAGCCGGGCATTTCATTGGTTCAAGTCGGCGTGAAGGCGAACGGAATAAACGCCAACACTGTCGGGCCGACGCCCTTACGATCCGCAAGCGAAAACTTTTCGCCCAAATGGCTTTCAAGCTTGAAGGCGGGAGCCGCGTCGCCCACTTTCAACGTCGAACTCTGCGAGGCCGTCGACGTGCGGCCAAAGGTTGTACTCATGGCACACCATTTGCCTGCACGTGCATGATGCCCCTCTTGGCAGGCGCGACCTCAGGCCCTAGACGGAGGCCTCGAAGGGCACGCGATACTCTTCATCGCCCTCAAAAAAGCCGAGCAAGTACTCTTCGAGGTAGAGCAGATGGAGTTCGCGGTCGAGTTGCGCGTAGCGCTCGGAGTGCGCGGCGCGAAAGGCATCCCAATCACTCTTGCTCTCCCACACGTCGATCGATAGATAGACGTCCTCTTCACCGCGATGTCGGAAGAGCCGCGTCCGCCGATAGCCAGGGTGCGTTTTAAAAAGCTTCGCAAACGGTCCGTTGGGGCCAAAGGCATGTTCGAAGGCCGCCGCTTGCTGTGGATGAACGCGATAACGATAGAAAACCTCGACCACGACGACATTCTTCCGACATTACGCCGCAGTGCTCCCCCGTTGCAGCCGAGCGATCTCGTCGAGCCGTATGCTCTGCGAGGCTCCGGTCAGTGGATCGACCAGGAGTAGCGCGGCTAATGCCTCGCTGCCGCCCGCTCGCTCGATTGCTCCGCGGAGAGCGCGATAGATATCGAGGCGCGCTTCACCGGTCGGCATGGGGCGAACCACGAGCGCAACGCTTCTGCCGTCGGGCGCTCGAACGAGCGCGTCGAAGGGGCGCGCCTTCGAACCGCGCGCGAGGATCTGCACCGGGCGAAGCCGACGGAGGCGACGAGCGAGCGCGCTGCGCGCGAAGCTCCGCATCCCTGCCGCGAGTGCGTCGCGCGCATCGAAGAGCAGCCCCGGCCGAATGCCGTCGCGCACCTCTTCTGCCAGAAGCGATTCAAAACGATCGGCGGCGGCGGCGGCGAGGGAGCGCTCCTGCCAGCGATTGGGATAACCGAGCGCACCGACGATTGCATCGCGGGCTGCACGAGAGCGAAAGCGGGGAAGGCGGGCGGCGAGTTCGAGAGGGTCCATCGAAGAGACTCTCTCACCCTCGTGTGCCAGGTGTCTGGCACACGAAGAAGACGGGGAGCGAATGCCCCCCGTCTCTCTGAGCCCGAGCCGCTGCGGACTTAGAGCTCTTCGATGCTGATGCCGTTTCGCTGATCGTACTGCGTGCGCGGCTTGGCAACGTGAACCGACTCGTGCTCGGCATATTCGCCTTCATAATGCACGGTCGGCGGTGCGTTGTTGCGCTCGTAGGCCGAAGCGAGCCGACTGGTTTCAGCGCCACCGCCAACCGCCATCGCTTCGATGAGCGCCGCTTCGTCGGCCGTCATTGCGTACGATGAGGTATCGAACTGCGGGTGGAGCGGGCGCCCATCGGCATCGATATCCTCGCCCTGCGGTTGGATCGTCAGGTTGCGGTAGCGCGACATACCCGTTCCCGCAGGAATGAGTTTGCCGATGATGACGTTCTCCTTCAGCCCGAGTAGCGGATCGTATTTTCCGCGAATCGCCGCATCGGTGAGCACGCGCGTCGTCTCCTGGAACGAAGCGGCCGAGAGGAACGAATCGGTCGCGAGCGAGGCTTTGGTGACACCGAGCAGCACCGGAAGTGCCTCTGCGGTATCTTTTTTCTCCGCGCGCGCTTTCTCGTTGGCATCGTTGAACACCGAGGATTCCACCGTCTGCCCGGGGAGCAGGTGCGTCGCACCGCCGTCGGTGATTTTCACCTTGCGCAACATCGAACGCACGATGACTTCGATGTGCTTGTCGTTGATATCGACACCCTGCGAACGATAGACCTTCTGCACTTCTTGGACCAGGTAGTCCTGAAGCGCGGTCTCGCCCTTGTATTTTAGAATCGTATGCGGGTTGAGCGAGCCTTCAGTGAGCCGATCGCCTGGTTCGACGAGTTGCCCCTCGGTAACCGCGAGATGCGTTCCTTGCGGAATCTCGTAGACCGGAGGTTGAGTTTTCTCATCGTAGAGCGCTGCTTCGTCGGTCACGATCACCGTACGATGGACCTTGTCTTCACCGAACGAAACGCGGCCGGCAATTTCAGCCACGATCGCTTCGCCCTTGGGCTTGCGCGCTTCGAAGATTTCCTCGACGCGCGGAAGACCGGTGATGATATCTTCGGTCGCCACACCGCCGGTATGGAAGGTACGCAAGGTTAACTGCGTGCCCGGTTCGCCGATCGATTGCGCGGCGATGATACCGACGGCGGTACCGATATCGACGTGCTTGCCGGTCGCGAGATCGCGCCCGTAACACGCCGAGCAAACGCCGTATTTCGATTTGCAGGTCAGCACCGAGCGAATCTTCACCGTCGGGATGCCGGCATCGACGATCTCTTTTGCTTTATCCTCGTCGATCTCTTCGCCGCGTTTGACGAGCGTCTCTTTCCCGTGGACGACGTCTTCGGCACAGCGACGGCCGATGATACGGTCGGTAATCGGTTCGATGATCTCGCGGCCGACGCGAATATCGTACACGAGAATCCCGTCGGCAGTGCCGCAGTCGTCTTCGCGGACGATAACGTCTTGCGCCACGTCGACCAAACGGCGGGTGAGGTACCCGGAGTCGGCGGTACGCAACGCAGTGTCGGCGAGCCCCTTACGCGCGCCGTGCGTCGAGATGAAGTACTCGAACATCGTCAAGCCTTCTTTGAGCGATGCCTTGACCGGAATTTCGAGAATTTCACCGCTAGGATCGGACATCAAACCGCGCATACCGCCGAGCTGCTTCACCTGTGCGATCGAGCCGCGAGCGCCCGAGGTCGCCATCATGAAGACCGGGTTGAGCGGTTCTTGCGCCTTCTGCATCGCCTGGGTCACATCTTCCGACGCCTTCGACCAGATCTCGATCGTCTTATTGTACTGTTCGGACTGACGGATAAAACCTTGCTCGTAGAAGCGATGCAGCTCGTCCACTTCGGCTTGCGCCTTTTCGATGATCGCGTGCTTGGCTTGCGGAACGACGATATCACTCACCGAAACCGAGGTCCCCGAACGCGTCGCATAGCGGAAACCGAGTTCCTTGACCGAGTCGAGGAACATTGCGGTCTCTGCGTTCCCGTAGTTACGGTAGCAGAGCGTGATGAGTTTCTTGAGCGCGCTCTTATCGATGATTTGATTGACGAACGCGTGATTCCAATGCTTGGGGAACGAGCTATTGAAAATAACGCGTCCGGCAGTTGTTTTTATGAGCTCGCCGTTGAAACGCACGTAGATCCACTCCTGCAGTTTCACCGCATGGCTTTCGTACGCGAGCATTACTTCGTCAAAACTAGAGAACGTCGGCAACGAACCCGGTGCGTCGGCGGAGGGCGCGTTCTTCTTCGGAGGCCGTTCGGTGATGTCGAAGTTCTCGGTTATCGCGCCGCGCGCCGGCCCCTTATATTCATCGCGTTGGAACGTGATGTAATAGAGCCCCAACACCATATCTTGCGTCGGAATCGAGACGGCGTTTCCGTACGCAGGCAATAACGTGTTATTCGACGAGAGCATGAGGATACGCGCCTCGGCCTGCGCGCCCGCCGAGAGCGGTAAATGGACCGCCATCTGGTCGCCGTCGAAATCGGCGTTATACGGCGTACAGACCAACGGGTGCAGATGGATCGCCTTGCCCTCGACCAATACCGGCTCGAAAGCTTGAATGCCGAGGCGATGGAGCGTCGGGGCGCGGTTGAGCAGCACCGGGTGCTCTTTGATGATCTCTTCGAGAACGTCCCAGACCTCAGGCTTCACGCGCTCGACCATGCGTTTTGCGCTCTTGATGTTGTGCGCGAGCTGACGATCGACGAGTTTCTTCATCACGAACGGCTTGAAGAGCTCGAGTGCCATCTCTTTGGGGAGACCGCACTGATGCAATTTCAGCGTCGGGCCGACGACGATGACCGAACGACCGGAATAGTCGACGCGTTTGCCGAGCAGGTTCTGGCGGAAACGCCCCTGCTTGCCCTTGAGAATATCGGAGAGCGATTTGAGCGGGCGATTGTTGGGGCCCGTGACGGGGCGGCCGCGCCGCCCGTTATCGATCAACGCGTCGACTGCTTCTTGCAGCATGCGCTTCTCGTTTTTAATGATGATCTCGGGGGCATTGAGGTCGAGCAACCGCTTGAGGCGGTTGTTGCGATTGATCACGCGACGATAGAGATCGTTGAGATCGGAGGTCGCAAAGCGACCGCCGTCGAGCTGCACCATCGGGCGCAGTTCGGGTGCGATGACGGGAACTGCTTCGAGCACCATCCACTCCGGCTTGTTGCCCGAGGTGATGAGCGCTTCGACGATCTCGAGCCGCTTGATGGTTTTGAGATGCTTCTGGCTGACGGTGTCTTTCCCGGCACGCGTGCGGCGCGAGCCGTTGGGGCCGCCGTCGAGCTCCGAACGAAGTTCGTCTCGCACCTTTTGCAGGTTGAGATCTTTGAGCAATTCGCGAATCGCTTCGGCGCCCATACCCGCTTTGAACTGCACGCGGCCGCGCTCGTCTTTATGCTTTTCGGAGAGCTCGCGATACTTCTGCTCTGAGAGCACCTCGCGTTTTTGCAACGGCGTATTGCCGGGATCGATGACGACCCAGGCGGCAAAGTAGATAACCTTTTCGAGTTGACGTGGCGACATATCGAGCAGAATGCCGATGCGGCTCGGAACGCCCTTGAGATACCAAATATGGCAGACGGGGGTTGCCAACTCGATATGCCCCATCCGCTCGCGGCGCACTTTCGCGCGCGTGATCTCGACGCCGCAGCGGTCGCAGATCATCCCCTTAAAGCGGATGCGCTTGTATTTGCCGCAATGGCATTCCCAGTCTTTGGTCGGGCCGAAAATCTTTTCGCAGAAGAGGCCGTCGCGCTCGGGCTTGAGCGTGCGATAGTTAATCGTTTCAGGCTTCTTCACTTCGCCGAATGACCAAGCACGAATGTGCTCGGGCGATGCTAAACCGATGCGCATCGCGTCGAAGTTGTTCACGTCGATCAGGTTGTTATTCACGAGGGCTCCCGCTGGTCGCCGTACCGGTCTCGGTTGCTTCCGCAGGACACTCACGATCTCGCGCGGTCGCGCGAGGGGATCCACCGGTGCTTCGGGACTACTCCCGCCGAGGAGCGACCTCATACGGGGGCACGAACCCGTATTATACTCTGCGGCGCACGCCGGCGCAACGTCGGCGGGGAGGTGTTTCTCGTTCGGGTCCCTTGGGTAGAACCACGACATGAAAAAACAGCTCACCGTAGCCCTCGCCCTCCTGGCAGTCCTCGGCCTAGGAGCCGGGCTTCTCCCTCGGCCTGCGCTGGCAAACGGCGCGGCGAGTACGCGAAACATCCTCCTGGGGATCGGAGCCGCCACCTACCTGATTATCCAGCACAACCGCGTCGTGCACCAGCGCGAAGCCGCGGCGGCCGCGCAGCAAGCGGCGATCGCCCAGCAACGCAACGACGCCTGGGCGGCCTATCGCGCCGCCGAACGAAGCGCCCATCAAGAGGCGCTGGCAAACGCCGAGCTTCACAAAGAGCTGGCCTTCGAAAAGAGCGTCGTGGCACAGCAACAGCGTCAGCTCGCCGCGCTCCACGTCGGGCCGAGCTTCACGCACGTCGTTGCAACGACCGACTCCTCGCATGGGAAGCCGCAAGTCGTTGCGAGTGACGGCATCGGTTGGGGGACGCTCTGAACCCCCGGGCCGCCGCCCTGCTCCTGGCAGCCGCCGCGTTCGCAGGCTGCGCGGCCGCCCCGCAGGGCCAGGCACAGCAACTCACCGAGAGCATGACGCGCGCGATCCTCAGCGACAATCCGCAAACGGTCGCTCACGATCTCAGCGGGGTCGGAAAGATCTCGCGCGCCGAGGTCGGGTTGCTCTCCGACAAATTGAACGCCCTCGGCAAGTACCAAGGGCTCAAACTTCTCGCGTACGACGCCGAGAAAAATGAGTTCGCCTATCAAGCGAACTTCACGAAGGGAAGTGCACGAATCGTCGTTCGGCTCGACCGAAAGGATCGTCTCAGCGCCTATCGCGTCTTCTAACGCAATCGACGCTGAGAGAATCGGGGCCGTGAGGAAGAGTTCTTAGAACTCTTCCTCGACGGTGCCGGCATCCGGGAAGACGACGTCATCGTCATCGACGGCGAAGGCGGGAGCATCATCATCGACGATCTCGTCCTCTTCTTCCTCGAGTTCGTAGCCTTGCGGCCCTTCGAGATCGTCGTCGACGGCAATCTCTTCATCTGGGGTGAAGATATCGTCGCCTTCGATCTCAGCGGTACGAGCAACCGTAGGAGCTGCCGGAATCGGACCTGCGGCGAACGGTTTGCTGTCGTCGATCTCCTCTTCTTCTTCCTCCGCCTCTTCCTCGGCTTCGATCTCGGGAAGCGCTCCCTCGGCCGCTGCGGCTGCAATGGCTTCGGCTGCTGCGACCTGCGTTTGCGAGAGCAGCGGATCTTCTGCACCCATCAGGACGCCGTAGGCGACCTCCTCGTTGAGGCCGAGATCGTCGTTCCCGAGACGGAGTTCCCGGGTGTCGATCTCCTCGCGCGACTCCGTCAACACCTTGACGTCGAGCGCAAGCGACTGCAGTTCTTTGATGAGCACCTTGAATGATTCGGGAACGCCGGGCTCCATGACGTTCTCGCCCTTGACGATCGCCTCGTAGGTTTTGACACGGCCCACGACATCGTCGGATTTCACGGTCAACAATTCTTGCAGCGTGTAGGCGGCTCCGTACGCTTCGAGCGCCCAGACCTCCATCTCGCCGAAGCGCTGTCCGCCGAACTGTGCCTTGCCGCCCAACGGCTGTTGCGTGATCATCGAATACGGGCCCGTCGAACGCGCGTGAATCTTATCGTCGACAAGATGCGCGAGTTTGAGCATGTAGATCATGCCGACGGTGATCGGACGATCGAAACGATCTCCGCTGCGCCCGTCGCGCAACCACGCCTTGCCGTCTGCGGGCAGCCCCGCATCCTGCAGCCAATCCTCGATATCCTCGGCGGTCGCACCGTCGAAGACCGGGGTGGCGATCTGGAAGCCGAGCATCCGCGCCGCCCAGCCGAGATGCGTCTCGAGAATTTGTCCGATGTTCATGCGCGACGGCACGCCCAGCGGGTTCAATACGATATCGACCGGCGTGCCGTCCTCGAGATACGGCATATCTTCCTCGGGCAGCACTTTGGCGATAACGCCCTTGTTGCCGTGGCGACCGGCCATCTTATCGCCTTGCAGAATTTTGCGCTTCTGCGCGACGTAGACGCGCACGAGATGGTTGACGCCCGGCGAAAGTTCGTCGCCGTTCTCGCGCGAGAACACCTTGACGTCGATGATCTTGCCTTTTTCGCCATGCGGAACTTTCAGGCTCGTATCGCGTACTTCACGCGATTTCTCACCGAAAATTGCGCGCAGCAGACGTTCCTCGGCGGTGAGCTCGGTCTCGCCTTTCGGTGTCACCTTGCCGACGAGAATATCCTCGGGGCGAACCTCTGCGCCGATGCGGATGATGCCGCGCTCGTCGAGATCTTTGAGCGCATCTTCACCGACATTTGGAATATCGCGCGTGATCTCTTCGGGCCCGAGCTTTGTATCGCGCGCTTCGCATTCATATTCTTCTATATGAATCGAGGTGAAGCGATCTTCTTTGACCATGCGCTCGCTGATGAGGATCGCGTCTTCGTAGTTATAGCCTTCCCAGGGCATGAATGCCACGAGCACGTTTTGGCCTAACGCGAGCTCGCCTTCCTCGGAGGTCGGGCCATCTGCGAGCACCTGCCCGGCAACGACCTTCTCGCCCATCGTCACGATCGGACGCTGGTTGATACACGTGCCGGCGTTGCTGCGAACGAACTTCAACAGTTCGTACACTTTCTCGCCGTCGGCGGTCTCGAGAACGATCTGCGTTGCATCGACGGCGACGACCGTACCGGCTTCGTCGGCGACGACGAGGCTTCCGGAGTCCTTGGCTGCACGATACTCCATGCCGGTGCCGATAATCGGCGCCTGCGGACGAAGTAACGGGACCGCTTGTCGCTGCATGTTCGCGCCCATAAGCGCGCGATTTGCATCGTCGTGTTCGAGGAACGGAATGAGCGCTGTCGCGACCGAGACGATCTGCTTTGGCGAAATATCCATCAACTCGACGCGACCCGCCGGCTCTTCGATATCGTCGCCGCGATGGCGACAGACGACCGTCTTGGCGAGGATCGTTCCGTCGGCGGCGAGCGGCGTGTTTGCCTGGCCGATGATGAATTCTTCTTCAACGTCGGCGGTGAAATAACGAATCTCATCGGTAACCCGCCCATCGCGAACGATACGGTACGGCGTTTCGATGAATCCGAGACTATTGACGCGCCCGTAGGTTGCCAACGAGCCGATGAGACCGATGTTCGGGCCTTCCGGCGTTTCGATCGGGCAGATGCGGCCGTAATGCGAGGTGTGGACGTCGCGAGCTTCGAAGCCCGCGCGCTCGCGCGAGAGGCCGCCGGGCCCGAGGGCGGAGAGCCGTCGCTTGTGCGTAAGCTCCGCAAGCGAGTTGGTCTGATCCATGAACTGCGAGAGCTGGCTCGACCCGAAGAACTCTTTAATTGCCGCGACGACCGGGCGGATATTGATGAGTGCTTGCGGCGTAACGGTTTCGATCTCTTGCGTCGTCATGCGTTCGCGCACGACGCGTTCGAGGCGCTGCAGGCCGACGCGGAATTGATTCTGAAGCAACTCGCCGACGGTGTTGACGCGCCGGTTCCCCAAGTGATCGACGTCATCGGGCGAGATGTCGCGCACTGCAACGCGGCAGAGACGACGAACGATTGCGATGAAGTCCGCACGAGTCAAGCCCGGTGCGCCCTCCGGGCGATAGCTAAAAGGCTCGAATTCGTCGACTTCAAACTCGCTGCGGTCGCCTTCGACGGTGAGCAGCGAAAGGTTCAGCCCCTTCTTCTCGCTCTTCGCACGTATCCGCGAATCTTTCTCCGGGTTGAGGATGCGATAATGAAGTTTCGAAGTGACCTTAAAGCGCCCAACCTTCCCGAGTTCGCATTTATTCTCGTCGAACAGGAGCGTGCGAATGAGTTTTTCAGCATCTTCGTGCGAGGTGAATGGCTCGCCGTAACGCAGCGCCCCATAGACCGCTTCAAGTGCGCTCTCGCGATTGACCGTGTCGCCGTCCTCGATGAGCGTATTGAGGATGAGGTTATCCGGGCTCGCGTCGGGGAAGAGGCGATCGAAGAGTTCGCGCAACTCAGCGGCACGATCGCTCGTCTGCTGCTTCTTCTTTAAGCCGCGCGGCGCGCGCCCGAGCGGTCGCGGGGTTCCGTCATCGACGCGACGGCGCGGATAGGTTCCCGCAAAGAGTTTGAGGATCGCTTCGTCGGAGTTCCAAACGCAATTGCGGTGATAGAGTGCGCTGAGTTTCGCCGCAGCGGCCTCGCGCTTGCTCTTATCGCCCAAATCAATCACGAGGTCGAACGCCTCGCCGCGCGCGATGCGATTCGGGAACAACGTTGCAAAGACGTCGCGTACTTGCCGCTCGTGCTGCGACTGCGGACGCGGGACTTCGATAGCATCGCTGGCGGCGGTCGCTTGACGGCCGATCCCCTTCCACGGAAACATATCGGCACATGCGCGCAGCGTTTTTTCGATATACGGACGCGTGAGACCGTCGGCATCGTAGGCAGCTGCAGGTGCATCGTCGAGCGGGAAATGCTCGGGCGATGAAACCGCGCGGAGAAACGCAATCAGTGAAACTGCGCGGCTCTTATCGAACGAAACATTGATCGACCCGAACCGGTCGCCTTCGTCGCTGGCACCAGCGAAGAACTTTACCCATGCGCCGCGTTTGGGAATGATCTTTGCGGTATAGCCTTTGCCTTCGGCCGGCTTCGCCTTTTCGACCAGGAAGCCCGGAGAACGCACTAACTGGCTCACGATCACGCGCTCGGCGCCGTTGATCATGAAGGTACCCTTATCGGTCATGAGCGGGAAATCGCCCATGAAGATCTCTTGGTCGGGGATGCCCTTGATTTCGCCGGATTCGGCGGTGATGAGACGCACGCGGACGCGCAGCGGCGCGCTATAGGTCATATCGCGCTCGCGACATTCCTCGATCGAAAACTTCGGTTCGCCGAGCGAGTGCTCGCCGAACATGAGGATCAGGTTGCCGGTGAAATCTTTAATCGGCGAGATCGCTGCGAACGCCTCGGCGAGCCCCTCGGTTTTGAACCACTCGAAACTCGCCTTCTGGAGTTCGATGAGGTTGGGGAGCTCGAGGACGTGCGGGATCTTCGAGAAAGAGTGGCGCGAGCGCTTTGGGCCGGGATCGACCGGGACCTCAACGGTGAACGCACCGGTGGGCATCGGGAAATGCGAGGCCATGGGCGTGCTTTTGCCCTCGCCTCCAGAGCGTTTCCCTTTTGCTTTCGTCCCCCCGCTGCTCGTCGTCGTTGCGGTTTTCGCTGCCTTCGTCGTCGCCATTCGTTCTCTCTTTATTACCTTGTCCAGACAGGGGTGGGCACGTGTCCTTCGCGAATCTCGCGCAACATCAAAGCACGAGCAGATCCGGCCGGTCGGATGGGCTCGCGCTATTTTGGTGGCTTACGCGCCGAAGGGCATAGGCGAGTAACGTATCAAAGGTCGCCAAAGGAGTCAAGGCCCCCCGGCGCGATGCCCGGTGGCGGGAGCGCCCGCCGAGCCTCCCGCTACCTCGCGGCGAGGGCAAAAAAGTTCGCGACCAGCGCTTCCCCGCATTCGCTGAGCACCGACTCCGGGTGAAACTGCACCCCGAAACAGCGTTTTCCCGTCAGCGCGATCCCCTGAACGGCCCCATCGGAGCTGCGCGCGTGAACTTCGACGCCCACAGGGAGCGAGGCCGCATCGAGCACAAGCGAGTGATAGCGCGTCGCCGGAAATGGGTTGGGCAGGCCGGCAAAGAGGCCGCGTCCGAGATGCTCGATTGCATCGGTCTTTCCATGCATCGGCCGGGGGGCGTGAATGACGCGTGCGCCGAGCGCCTCGCCGATCGCCTGCTGCCCCAAACAGACCCCCAAGGTCGGAAGATCGCGCTCGATTGCAGCAAGGATCAACTCTCCCAGCAAAGGAGTGTCCTGCGGCTTCCCCGGACCCGGCCCCACCGTCATTGCATCGAATCCATCGAGCGTTGCAATATCGAGGGCGGGGTCGTCGGCATGCACGAATCGAACCTGCGCGCCCTGCGAAGCGAGCAGGTGGACGACATTGTACGAAAATGAATCGTAGCTATCAACGAAAAGCACCTTCATTTCTTCGCCGCCTCATCATCGAGACCGAGCATCGCTCGTGCGATCCGCGTTTTCTGCAGAATCTCGGCATACTCCGAATCGGGTACGCTATCGGCAACGATGCCCGCCGACGCCTGCCACCAAATACGTCCGTCGCGAGCGTGGAGACTCCGTAACGTAATGCACGAGTCGAAATCGCCTTCGAAGCTCCATCGGCCGACGCTTCCGGCATAGAACCCGCGCGTGACCGGCTCCCAGGCGTCGATGAGCTCCATCGCTCGAACCTTCGGCGTCCCGGTCACCGTGCCCGCGGGAAAGCCCGCGGCAAAGAGATCGAGCGCGTCGCAGTCGTCGCGCAACTCTCCGACGCAATCGGAAACGATATGCATGACGTGGCTATAGCGTTCGATTTGAAGAAGCTCCTCGACGCGCACGCTCCCGAGTTTACAGACCGAGCCCAAATCGTTGCGCCCGAGATCGACAAGCATGACGTGCTCGGCGCGTTCCTTCTCATCGGCGAGTAATTCCACCGCGATCCGTGCGTCGCTCTCAGGGCTCTCTCCGCGCGCCCTGGTGCCCGCAAGCGGCCGAATGCGCGCGCGTCGTCCCTCGAGGCGCACGAGAAACTCAGGCGACGCCCCAAAGAGCGATCCAAACGCGGTATCGACAAAGAACATATAGGGCGAAGGGTTGCGCCGCCGCAAGGAGCGGTAACAATCGAGGGGATCGCCCTCGAGTGTTGCATCGAACCGGATGCCTAGCTGCAATTGATAGACATCCCCATCCTCGATCGCGCGTTGCGCGCGATCGACCAAGCTCAAATAGCGGGCCCTGTCGAGGCTTGCATGAATCGGCCCTACGGCACGGAATGCGCCGGGAAGCGAAGCACGTGCGTCGAGCAACCGTGCGATGTAGCCGTCGATCCGAGCATCGAGAGCCCCTTCTGCATCGTCACAACACCAGAGCGTAAGGCTGTGGGTGTAGTGATCGAAGATCAACCAGGTCCCGGGGATCGAAACCAGCGCTGCTGGCATCTCCGGAGCATCTGCCGCTCGCGCCGAGAGCCGCGCATCGGCACGCGCAGCGTCGTATGAAAATGCGAGCAGAGCTCCGCCTCCAGGCGGCGCATCGCCGGGGGGGCGATGCGCGTCGACGAACGCCCGAATCTCATCGTACATCGTTGCGCTGCTCTCGAAGATCTTCGAGGCGCGATAATCGAAACCGACGAAGGAGTAGCGCGAGAGCGTACCTCCGGCATCGACGCTCTCTAAAAGACAGCTCGCACCGGGTTGCGCGAGTGCGCGATAGGCAAGAATGGGCGTGAGCGTGTCGGAGGCAATCGTCCGAATCCGAACGTTGCAGGCGGAGGTCGATCGCACGCGCTACGGCTTGAGGGTTGGGTTTTCTTGCGTGATCCGCGCGGCGAACGCCGGCGGCAGCGCATCGAGGATCGCGCCGACATCGCTCGCCGACATCAGCGAGAAAATCTTCGCATCATATGGAACCGGAAGACGCTGGATCACCTTCGCGGCATGACTCGGGTCCATCGCCGCCCAATCGGCTGCCACCCGCCGGTCGTCGGGGGTTGCCGAGGCTGCGAGGTCGGAGCCGGCCGCGGCGGTCGTGTTGCCGAAGGGGCCGGGCGAGGCTGCAGGCCGTGCGGCCGCCGTCGGCGGCGCTGTCGCGTGCACCCGTGTGACCTGCATGTCGAGTTGTTGTACGCGCGCTTTTAATGCCGCGGCATTTTTCTGAGCGATAGCCAAGGAGCGCTGCGCGTCGGCGAGCTGCGCCTGCAGAATAACGATCTCATGATTGCGGCGAGCGATGAGCTGGTTCTGTGCCGCGAAATGAAACGGGGCTGCGACGACTGCGAAGCGCGAGCCCAGACTCTGCCAGAGCGGCGAGAGCGGCCCCGACGTGATCGCCGCACGAGAGGGCGGCCACAAAAACGCCCCGAGGATGGCGAGCATGGCAACGAGCGGCAGAACGATCCGACCGACCGGAAAGGGTTTCCGACGCTGGCGTGTGACGATCACCGTTGGCCTCCTATCTCGGCGTTCTGCGCCGTCCGACGTTCGTCGCGGCGCGCGTTCCCGTCGTCGAGTTCGTTCTGTTCGCGCCGCATTTCGCCCAGACGAAATGCTCCGAGCGCATGCTCTTTGAGGGTCTCCACGACTTTCCTTCGCTTCATTGCTTCGTGAAGGGAGTACATCGCCGCGTCGAGTTCGCTTTTCCGGAGGTCGAGATCGCGTTTGGCGGCATCCATTGCCCTATCGAGGTAGCTGATATGTCCGTAGAGCAACACGAGGTCGTCGGTATTCAGGCGCGCGTGCTCCTCTCGAAGGATCCGTGAATGTTCGGCGAACTCGGCGTCGAGCCGCCGGAACTCCGCGAACGCCGTATCGTGCGCTCGTTGCGCGATCGCGACGAGCCCCTGCTCGCGCTCGACGACACGCTTGCGCGCAACGAGCACCGGGTCGAGCCGAAAGCGAAAAGTTGCCACGCGCTAAACCACGCTCATCAGCGAAGCGAGGGTCGCCCCATAATCGGAGTGTTCGTACATTCCCTGCCGCAAGAAGTGGCGGATCGCCTCGACTTTGGAGAGCGCCAAATCGATACGCGGGTTACTCCCCGCGACATAAGCACCGATATTGATCAGATCCTCGGCTTCGCGATAGGTCGCCATCAATTCACGGATCGCCGAGCATGCCGCAAGGTGATTCTCGTCGGCGACATCGGGCATCACCCGGCTAATACTCTCGAGCACGTCGATCGCAGGGTAGTGATTTGCCGAGGCCAACTTTCGCGAGAGCACGATATGCCCGTCGAGGATCGAACGCACCGCATCGCTGACGGGTTCGTTCATGTCGTCGCCGTCGACGAGGACCGAAAAGAGCCCGGTGATACTACCGCGACTCGAAGTTCCCGCTCGCTCGAGGAGGCGAGGCAGGGTCGCAAAGACCGAGGGCGTGTACCCGCGCGTCGTGGTCGGCTCACCGATCGCAAGCCCCACCTCACGCTGCGCCATCGCGAATCGGGTGACCGAATCCATCATAAACATCACATCGAGGCCGAGATCGCGGAAATATTCGGCGATCGTCATCGCGACGAAAGCGGCCTTAATACGGACCAGCGCCGGTTGATCGCTCGTTGAAACGATGACGACGCTGCGACGGAGCCCCTCGTCGCCGAGATCGCGCTCGAGAAAGTCGCGCACTTCCTTGCCTCGCTCGCCGACGAGCGCAATAACGTTCACGTCCGCGGCGGTGTTGCGGGCGATCATGCCGAGAATCGTCGACTTCCCGACGCCCGAACCCGCGAAAACGCCGACGCGCTGCCCCTTTCCGCAGGTCAACAATCCGTCGATCGCACGGATTCCCAGCGGCAAGGCCTCCGATATCCGGCGGCGTTGCATCGCCGCGGGCGGGCTCGCGGTGACCGATGCGAGTTTCAGCGATTCAATAGCCCCCTTCCCGTCGAGGGGGTTTCCCAGGCCGTCGAGCACCCGCCCGAGCAGTTCATCCCCGACGCGAATTTGCAGGGGGCGCCCGCAAGCTGCGACATCGCTCCCCGCCCCTATCCCCGAAAGATCGCCCAACGGCATAATGAGCACGCGATTATCGCGGAAACCGACCACCTCGGCGAGCACCGGGTCGGCGTTCCTGCGATAGCGAATCCAACACGTTTCCCCGACGGCCATCGCCGGGCCGTTGCTTTCGATCACGACGCCGATGACTTGCGATACGCGCCCGTTCTGCCGCATGCAATCCACATCGTGAATGGCATCGAGATATCGGTCGGCACGGAAAGCGAGCGCTTCCATCGCCTTAACTCGCCGTCGCCGTTATTTCGGGGAGCTCGTCGGCAGGAACGAGCGCGCTGCGGACTTCGCGCAATTGCGTTGCAATTTTTGCATCGACCGTCCCCGAATCGCTCTCCAAGAGCGCTCCACCGCGATCGATGCGCTGATCTTCGATCAATCGTAAGTGCTCGAAATCCCCGGCGGAGAGCAAGCGATCCCGGTACTCGCGCATGACGGCCATATCGTCGGGATTCACGCGAATGGTGATATCGTTCCTCGCCAACGTGCGCGTGAGTGCAGCACGGACGGTTTCAACAACGAACTGATCGTTCTGCGATATCTCGTGGTGGACGATACGTTCGGCTGCTCCCAATGCCAGCCGTACGAGTTCAGGCTCTGCGCTGCGCAAGAAACGATCGCGATCTTCGCGTACGGCGTCGATCAGTCCGTGCAAAACGCCGAGCAACTCGTTCATCTCAGCATCGACGCGAGCGATGCCCTCCTGTCGGCCCGCCTCGTGCCCTTCGTTGCGGGCAGCTTCGACAATAGCATCGCGCTCGCGACGCGCCTGTTCCAGCAGCGAGCTCGCCGTGCGAAAGGCCCCCTCCAGAATCTCACGAGCACTGTTTCTGGCGCGCTCTAGTGCCGCGGTCGCCTCAGCGCGCAACGAATCCCAGTCGATAACTTCAACAGGAGTTTGTTGCTGCGATGCCGTGCGAGGCACGTTTTCGCCAGCCTCTTCGGCGCGCTCGAAAGCGGTATCCCCTCGTTCTTCGGCGAGCTCTTCGGCTACCGAAGCCTCGGGGAGGCCGACGCAATAGGCCTCCGCGACCATGCGAGCTCCGCGTACGATCTTCCCCATCGAGCGCCTTCGCCGGGCCCGTTAAACCAGTCGTTCGTCTTTCGCACCGCGAGCGATGACGATTTGGCCATTCTCCTCGAGCGTGCGAATGACGTCGACAATCTGTTGCTGCGCTTTTCCAACTTCGCGCATGCGCGTGGGCCCCAGAACCTCGATCTCTTCTTTGAGCATCTGGCCGGCGCGCGTGGACATATTTTTGTAGATACGGGCCAAAAGATCGTCGTTGGCGACTTTGAGAGCGAGTGCGAGTTCCTTCCCGTCGACCTCTTTGAGGATGCGCTGGATCGAGCGATCGTCGAGGTTGATGATATCTTCGAAGACGAAGAGCAGGTTCTTGACTTCTTGCGCGAGTTCGGGGTCGCGTTTCGTAAGGCCGTCGAGAATATTCTTTTCGGTTTCGCGATCGACGAAATTCATCACCGAAGCCAACGACGCCACGCCGCCGGCCTTCGAGAAGTCCGCGCCGCTGATCAACAGGCGACGACCGAGCAACTCGTCGAGCTGTTCGAGCACCTCCGGGGCGGTCTTCTGCAAAATCGCGATCCGCATCGCGACATCGGCTTGTAACTCCGGCGTCAGCGCGGAGATAACCGCGCCCGCCTGCTCCGGCTGCATGTAGACGAGGATCAGCGCAATCGTCTGCGGGTGTTCGTCCTGAATGAACTGCAACAACTGCGCGGGCTCGGTGTTTTTAATTAATTCAAGCGGGTTACCGTGCTTGAGCGCCGCGAAGAGGCGGCTGGTCATGTCGTCGGCTTGCCCCGCCCCGAAGGAACGCTCGAGGATCTCCTTCGCGTACTCGATTCCGCCTTCGTTGATGTACTTGAGTGCAATCGCGCGTTGATACGCTTCTTGGATAACGGCATCACGCTTTTCCAACGAAACCGTCGGAATCTTTGCGATCTCCAAGACGATGCGCTCCACTTCGTCTTGACGCAAAAACTTAAAGATCGTCGCCGAGAGTTCGAGCCCGAGCGTGATCAACAGGATCGCGGCTTTCTCCGGCCCCGAAATCTCCAACGACTCGCTGTCACCGAAGGGCAAAGGGGTTTCGGGCAGCCCCGTGTTCGAGAGGTTGACGATCGGTGATTCCATATCGGCGTTCGCTCTTCTCTACCGGGCCGCTATTCGGCGAGCCAGAGTTTGACGAGCTTCCCGATGCTATCGGGGCTCTCTTGCGCCACGGTTGTCACGTATTCGATCATTTGCTCTCTCGTCATGTCGGCGGTAGAACGCATAGGAGCGCTGAGCCCCGGAGCACCTTCCAGGAGCGGATGTTCCTCGAAGGGAGGCAACTCGTCGGTGAGACTGGAGTCGAAGGACGGCAGGTCGGTGCTGGGGACGAACTTCGATTCGCGCGCTCGCGTCGCCAAAAATCCGACGACACCGAGGAGCCCGAGCCCACCGATCGCGAGTAAGACCCAAAGCGGAATCCCTAAGACCGTCGTGACACCGGTCGCGACGGTACGTTGCGCGAGTGCCGGGTTGAAGGGGATCGCTTCGACGCTGACTTGGTCGCCCGCAGCAAGGTCGAGCCCCGCTGCAGCAATGACGACGTTACGGATCTGCGTTACGTTTGCCGGCGTGAGCACGTACGGCGCTGCAGCTACTGCAGGGGCCCCATTCGAGGGCGTGGTCGTCTGCGGGGTGGAGTTCACGAGAACGGCGACGCTGGTCTGCAAGACCTTCCCGGGCGCATCGATATGTTTGACATTCTGCACCGAGACATCGTAGTTGGTCGTGTTCTTCGATTTATTATAGCGGCCGTTCGTCGTCGCATTTTGCAGCGCCTGATAGGTGCCGATATTGCTCGTCGTTCCCGGAACGCCGACGGCGGCGCGCTGAACGGGTTGCGTACCGTTGTAGGATTCGCGCGAGCTTTGCTGCGAGAGCACGGTGCCGGCAGGCGCGTAGACCTTGCCGTCGGAGGTGTTGACGTCGAAGGACATCTTCGTCGATACGCGGGCGACCGCACGCCCTTTACCCAACGTGCTATCGAGCATCGATTGAATGCTCTGCTGGAGGCTCGATTCGTACCGTTCTTTGGCAAGGAGTTGTTCTTGCGTGAGTTGCAACGCGTTATCTTGCGCCGAGGCCCCGCCCGCAGCGACCGGTGTAGGCAGGAGGATCTGGCCATCCTGGTTCACGATCGTCACGTTGACCGGTTTGAGCCCTTCAACCGAGCGTGCGACGAGCATCGTGATGCCCTGCACCTGCGATCCGTCGAGCCCTTGGCCGGGGCGCAGTTTGATAGCAACTGAGGCCGTGGTCGGCTCTTGCGAGTCGCTATAGAGCGTGTGATCGGGCGTCACGATGCTCACGCGCGAAGCTTCGACAGGGGTCAGTCCGTCGATCGTGCGTTCGAGTTCGCCTTCGATCGCTCGTGTTTTATCGATCCGTTCTTGAAACTGCGTCATTCCGAAATTCGTGCGATCGAAAATTTCGTATCCGACGCCGGCGCCTTTAATCAGGCCCGAGCCGGCGATCGCAATGCGTTCGGCGCTGACATCGGCCGAGGGAACGGAGATACTCTTCCCATCGAGCGATATGCGATAGGGAACTTTATCGGCCTTGAGGTGCCCGAGCACGGCATTCGCATCGCTCGACGAGAGGTTCGAGAAGAGCGTTGAATAGGAGGGGCCGCGGCCGAATAGCAACGCTCCCAAAGCGACGACGGCGAGCAGCGCCGCGATCGCACCGCCGACGACGAGCGCTCGCCCTTGTCGGCTCTGTCCTGCCCAGAAATTCAGGATTCGCGCTTGCAGGGTCGCGAGTATCGCCCGCAGTTGCTCCACGACGTGTCCTCTTTACTCTACGGTCAAGCAGCCGACCCTGGCTGTGCTCGCTCCACATCCCTGTCGGAGCGTCCATGTGCGCATTCCGAGGAGCACGTACATGTCATTAGGTTGGTTTATTATCCGCACTCTCCACAGGCCCTTCGTCGTTCTCCGTCAATTTTAAGACTTACCTAAATCCATCAAGACTCCGTCAAGCTCTGATTAACGATTCACGCTCCGGGCCGACCGAGAAAAGCTCGATCGGCAGGCCGACCAGCGACTCGAGGCGGGCGATGTAGCGGCGAGCCGCCGCCGGAAGATCGCTCGGCCGACGCGCGGCGCGGATATCCTCACTCCAACCCTCAAGATATTCGATCTCAACCTCAAAACCCGGGCGACCGGCCTCGGAGAGCGAAGCGAGCCGTTCGCCGCGCCGATAGCCGGTCACGATCCCGATCCGGTCGAGCCCGGAGAGCACGTCGAGTTTGGTCAGCGCGACGGACTGCGCACCGTTGAGCGCGGCGGCGTAGCGCGCGGCGACCGCATCGAACCATCCGCAGCGTCGCGGCCGCCCGGTCACCGTGCCGAATTCGCGTCCGGCCTCGCGGAGCTGCTCGCCGGCGGCATCGAGCAGTTCGGAGGGAAATGGGCCCTCGCCGACGCGGGTGGTATAGGCCTTCAAAATTCCGACGACGCGGCCGATCGCGCTCGGCCCGACCCCGAGACCGGTGCAGATTCCCCCCGCCGTACATTGCGAGGACGTCACGAAGGGGTAGCTGCCGAAGGAGATGTCGAGCAGTGTTCCCTGCGCGCCCTCGGCCAACATGCGCTTTCCGGCGGCGAGCCGCGTGTGAACGTACGCTACCCCGTCGACGATCGCCCCGCGCAGGCGAGCCGTCGCAACCAGCAACCGCTCTTCCATCTCCGCAAAATCCGGCAGGATCGAGGGATCGCGGGTCGTTCGTTCGTGCGCGGCGCGAATCGTGCGGAGGCGAGCGCGGAACTCCTCTTCATCGAGTGTCTCGCCTAACGTGATGCCGACGCGCGCGACGCGATCGGCGTATGCCGGCCCGATGCCCCGCCCAGTGGTGCCTATGCGTTGGTCACCCCGAGCGCTCTCCGAGGCTCGATCGAGAACGCCGTGGTCGGGCAGCACGATATGAGCGCGGTCGGAGAATTGCACCCGCGCTATATCGACCCCGACCTCGGCAAGGCGCGTAAGTTCGTCGAGCGCTCCTTCGAGGTTGACGACGCATCCCGAGCCGACGAAGAGTTCGACGCTTGGATGGAGCGCTGCGGAGGGGACCAGCCGCAGCGCGAGCTTCGTCGAGCCGACTTCTATGCGATGGCCCGCATTATCGCCGCCGCCGAAGCGCGCGACGACGTCGTAATCGCGCGCATACCAGTCGACGATGCGCCCTTTGCCTTCGTCGCCCCATTGCATCCCGAGCACCGCATCGATACGTCCGCTCATTGGCTGCGAAACTCTAAATCTGCGCCGCTGCCCATCGGAATCTCCGGCTTTCCTTCGAACGATGTCATGACGAATTCTGAAAAGAGCGCGTTGGGCCAGCCAAAGTTCGGTCGCGTAAAATGCTTCGGATCGTTTGGATCGAAGGATTCGTGCAATAAATGGTCGCCCGGATCACTGGCAAGCAACTCGTCGAGCACGTCCTGTTTTTCGGTCTGCGAGCGTGCGGTCAGCCCTTGCACGATCAGCGCGAGCGGCCAGATCCAATGATCGGGGGTGTGAAAACTTCCGATACCCGAGGCGTACCGTCCGGAATAGAACGACGGGTTATCATCTGAGAGTAAGAAACGCCGTGTGTTCTGATAGTACACATTGGATTTTGAGGTGTACCCGATATACGGCGCCGAGAGCAAACTGGGAATATTCGCATCGTCGGTTAAGATGGCATGCCCGAGGCCATCGACTTCGTATGCATAGATATAGCCATACTTCGGAACGAAGACGAGCCCGTAGGTTTGAATGCCCCGTTGTACCTCGTCGCGCAATGCATCGGCCGAGCGTGCGAGGATGACGTTCCGATAAACGTTGCGCTCGATATCGGCGATATCGCCGAGAGCGACCACAGCAAACATCTCCGACGGAATGAGATAATTGTAATAGCAGGCATCATCGGAGGGACGAAAGCCCGTCCAAATCATACCTGTATAGGCGACCGGGCGCCCCTTCCCGCCGTCGGCGAGCTCCGGTTCGGTGTAATGGGAATCGCGCGGATGATCCTGCTCGCGCTCCATCGTGTCGAGGATATCTTCGAGCGCTTTCTCCATATCGGGGGTGAAGATCGAGGTATCTCCCGTGGTCTTCCAATAACTCCATGCAAGCGTCACCGGATAGGCGAGCGAATCGAGTTCGAATTTCTGCTCCCACACGCGATAGTCGAGGGTGAAGGCGTTGGCGTATGGGTCGATCTGAATATACTTCGCCATCCGCGCTAAGATCGCACGCAGAAGCTTGCGCACGCTGGGATCCTGTTTAGCGAAAAACAGGTACGGCCGCAGTTGCGCGCTCGCATCACGCAACCATTCGGCGGGGATATCTCCGGTTTTGACGTAGGCAGTGCCGTCGGGAGCATACTCGGCAAGGGTCGTCGTGTCGAGCAGGGCTGCCCGAAACATCTCTTGTAGGTGCGCGTTCGGGCTACGAAAATCGTTCGCAGCGGCTTCGATCGATGGAAGTTGAAGCGCGCTGCCGCTGGTCGAAAGCAGAGCCGCAACCGTCAGCATTGCGAAGAATGCGGCAAACGCGCGCCGCATCACGAGGCCTCCTCGCCGAGGAGAGCGAGTTCGCCGAATGCCATGCCGGCCGCACGCGAAAGAGGCTCGTACGAAACGAGCACCAGCGAGCGTGGCCCGCGCTCGCGCAGCGCGCCAAGCAGAAAGTTCATCCGTTCGAGATCGTCGATACGGTCGCAGACGATGAGAACCTCGCGCCCATCGATGGGGCGGGAGAGATCGGTCAGAAAGCGGCGCGCCGAAGCGTCACCGCCGACCGCGACAAAATCGATTTCGCACGGCACTTCAACGCTGCGGACGAAATCGGAGAGAAAGAACAACGCCGAGCCGATCTCCGCGATCGCAATCGGAGCGCTACCGGCATACCGTCGGTCGACGCAGCGCGCGAGTGCGAGCGTTCGCTCGCTGCGCCGAAGGTCGGAGGGTACGCTGGTCATGAGCCGCCTGCTACGACTCCGCTCCGCCTTTCTCCGCTTGGAGCGGCAGAAGGATTTCAAAGCGAGCCCCACCCTGAGGTGCATCGCCGACGCGCACCTCGCCCCCCACGCGCGCTACGATGCTTTCCACGATGGCGAGCCCGAGCCCAAAGCCGCGCCCGTCACCCGCCCCGATCCGCGCACCACGTTGAAAAATTCGCGTCCGCTGCTCGGGTGGAATGCCCACCCCGTCATCGTCGACGCAGAATCGCGCGAAGGGGCGCCGACGTGCCAGCGATACGACGATCCTGCCGCCACGAGCACCATGCACGATCGCGTTTTGAATGACGTTGAGGACGACGTGCATGGCGGCATCTTCGTCGAGAGCGATATCGAGCTGCGTTGCCCCGCGAAGATCGATGCGAGCGCCCGCATGCACGAGCGTCGGCTCCAGGGATCGAATCGCGCGACGAACGAGTGCGGCAAGATCGCAACACGCACCGGCGAGATGGAGCGCGCTGCAATCGAGGAGCGAGAACTCGAGGACACCATCGACTAAGCGCGCCATGCGTAGCGCCTCCGACTGCGCCACTTCAAGAAACCTGCGAGCGGTCGTGGCATCGTGCGGGGCGTCGAGCAACGTCTCGAGGTAACCGCGGATCGAAGTGAGCGGGGTACGTAATTCATGCCCGACCGCAGAGAGAAAGGCGACGCGCTCGCGTTCGCGTTCGCCTCGCTCCATCGCCTCGCGAAGTGCGGCCTGTGGCTCGCGTGCGAGATCGGCGGGAGCGACATAGCTCCACCCTACTTCGACGGGGAGGTCGAGCCGAGCATGCAATCGTGCGGCAATGCGTTCGAGCGCTCCACGAAGATCGACCGGAAGTGCGACGCGTCGTGAGTGCCCCGAGCGCCCCCGTACGTCGAGGTAGGCGACGAATTCCTCGCTGTCGGCTCGATGCGCGAGCCGATCGCTCGCCCGAAGCAGCGAGCGCGCGGCTTCGAGAAAGTGCACTTCGGCCCGCTTCTCCAGCGAGCGCGAGCGGCGTCGCCCCTCACGCAACGCGCGTGCACCGATCTCCGGAACGCGCCAGAGCAACAGAGGGCGGACGCGGCTGCCCTGCGGGGAGAGCCCGGCGAGTGCGGCCGGATCTCGTTCGCAGCGATCCATATTACGGCGGCACAAATTTATATCCGAAGCCGTGAACGCTTCGCAGGGTGGAGCGCAATGGGGCATGCCCTTCCAACCTCGCGCGCAGACGGCTGACGTGAACGTCAACGGTTCGCTCGTCGCCGGCGAATGCCGCGCCCCATACCCTGTCGATCAAGGATTCGCGGGTGATTGCGACACCGGGATTGCGCGCGAGTTCGAGCAGCAGTGAAAATTCGCGAGGTTTGCAAGCGAGATCGAGACCGCCCATGCGCACCTCGCGCGCCGCCACGTCGATCTCTAAATCGCCGAAGCGGAGAACCCGGTCGATCGGCAACTCGGCATCTAACCCGTGCCGTCGAAGGATCGCGCGCACCCGGGCCACCAATTCGCGCGGCGAGAATGGTTTTGCGACGAAATCATCGATTCCTAATTCGAAGCCCAAGAGGCGATCGATCTCCCCGCTACGCGCACTGAGGACGAGGATCGGCAACCCCGCCCGAATATCGCGTGCCCGCCGTGCTACTTCGAATCCGTCGAGCCCGGGGAGCCCGAGATCGAGGATGATGAGGTCGCAGCCCTCACGTACTTTTCGTATCGCGCTCAAACCATCGGGGGCACCGACACCGACGAACCCCTCGCACGCTAAATGGTGGAGGATCAATTCGCGAATCGGTTCATCATCTTCGGCAACGAGCACCGTTCTCTTCATCACATCGCGGTCGGTTCCCCGAGATGCGATCGCCGCGACATTTTCCTGCAACGCTCGCTCGCTTCGGCCCGTTGCATCGCGGTACGATCCGGAATGGCGCCCTGCCGTTGCAACGACGCCGTGCGGTCAACGAGAGGCGGGCGCATCGAGCGGGTCATGCAACTCGCTCTCGGATGAACTTCCGTCAGCGATACCATCGAGTGCGCCGTCAAGAAGCGCAGCCTCGCGAAGAATCGCGTAGATCAGCGAGGCCGGGAAACCGCGGCGTTCGAGCGAACGCGCAAGGCTCGGATAGCTTGCCCGCGGTTGAGTACGACGCAACTTCGCGAGCGCTTCGATACAGCGATCGCGTTCGGAGTGCGAAGCCTCGGCGAGCGCCCGCTGCGCAGACTGCGCATCGAGCCCACGCCGAATGAGCTCGCCGACGAGGCGTCGGTCACCCTTCGCATCCCGCGCGCGTTCGATATAGAGGGCGGCGAAGAGCGCGTCATCGAGATAGCGCTCCTCTTTGCAACGCGAAACCGCGGCACCGATCGCGTCGTCGTCGTAACCGCGGCGCTCCAGCCTCGCTCGCAATTGCGCCTCCGTTAGACGACGCCGGGCGAGAAACCCGAGCGCCGCCGCATAGGCATGCACCCTACTCGATCGGCGCCTCGACCGCCTCGGTGGTGGAGCCGTTGCGCGAGGTCAGGGCGGCGAGTTCCTCGCGGATTCTTCCTTCGATCTCTCCGGCAATCTCCGGATGCTCTTCGAGGAAGCTCTTTGCGTTCTCCCGTCCTTGCCCGACACGCTGCTCGCCATAGGTATACCACGAGCCGCTTTTGCCGACGATATTCCGTTCGAGCGCGATATCGAGGATGGACCCCATCTTCGATATTCCGTGACCGTACGTAATATCGAATTCTGCCTGGCGGAAGGGGGGTGCGACCTTATTTTTAACGACTTTCACGCGCGTACGCGACCCGACGACTTCTTGGCCGATCTTGATTTGTTCGAGTTTTCGAACGTCGAGGCGGATCGAAGCGTAGAACTTCAGCGCTCGGCCGCCCGAGGTCGTTTCGGGGTTGCCGAACATCACCCCGACCTTTTCGCGCAATTGATTGATGAAAATCATGATGCACTTGCTGCGCGAGATCGCCGAGGTTAACTTCCGTAGAGCCTGCGACATCAAGCGCGCCTGAAGCCCGACGTGAGCGTCGCCCATATCGCCTTCGAGTTCGGCCTTGGTGACCAGCGCGGCAACCGAATCCACGACGACGACGTCGACGGCGTTGCTACGCACGAGCATTTCGGCGATTTCGAGCGCCTGCTCGCCGGTATCGGGTTGAGAGACGAGCAGATTATCGAGATCGACCCCGAGCGCTGCAGCATAGTTGGGATCGAGCGCGTGTTCCACATCGACGAAGGCCGCCGTGCCGCCGATTTTCTGCGCCTCGGCAATTGCGTGAAGCGCCAGAGTTGTTTTACCGCTCGACTCCGGCCCGTAGATCTCCACGACACGCCCGCGCGGAAAACCACCGACGCCGAGGGCGAGGTCGAGTGCGATACTTCCGCTCGGAACGACATCGTATGCCATTCGTTCGTGGATCTCGCCCATTTTCATAATCGACCCTTTGCCGAACTGTCGCTCGATTTGCGCGAGCGCATTGGCAAGGGCTATCTGTCGGTCATCTTGGGAGGCCATCTCGGTACTCTCTTTCTTTTTCACGATGCGGGTAAAAGCCGGGCGCTCTTCATTCACTCTAGGGAGGCACTCTGCCAAGGGGGTGGCACTCTTTATTGCGGATGAAAAAGGCTCGCAACAAATTCGCGGGCCTCGAAGGGCTCGAGTTGGTCGATTCCTTCGCCGAGGCCGACGTAGGCGATCGGGCGTTCGATTCGCTCGACAATACCGAGAAGGACGCCGCCCTTCGCCGTCGAGTCGAGTTTGGTAACGATCAGTCCGTCCAATGGAGTGACCTCGTTAAAGAGGATCGCTTGCGAGATCGCATTCTGCCCGGTCGTCGCATCGACGACGAGTAAGGTACGGTCGGGAGCGCGCCCGAGGGCCCGTTCGGTGACGCGTCGGATCTTTTTGAGCTCCTCCATGAGGTTGTTTTTCGTCTGCAAGCGCCCGGCGGTATCGATGAAGATAAGATCGACATCGCGCGCGATGCCCGCCGTGATGCCGTCGAAGACCACCGCCGCCGGATCGCCATTCTCGGGGCCGCGCACGATTTGAGCGCCACTGCGCTCGCCCCAAATGGCAAGCTGCTCGGCGGCGGCGGCCCGAAAGGTATCGCCGGCGACGAGGAGGACGCGTTTCCCCTGCGCGGTGAAGCGCGCTGCGAGTTTGCCGATGCTCGTCGTTTTGCCGGTGCCGTTGACGCCGACGACGAGGACGACCGTCGGTCGATGCTCGAGGAGAATCGGCCCGCCGGGAAGATCGAGAAAACGATCGACATCGCGCCGAAACCGCTCGACCGCCTGGCCCGCGGTGCGCCAGCCTTCCTGCCGAGCGACGGTGCGTAGCCCTTCAATGATGCGTTCGCTGGTGCCGACGCCGATATCGGCGGCGAGCAACGCCTCTTCGAACTCCTCCCAAAACTCAGGATCGAGGGGGCGCTCCGATCGCCCCAGCGCGAGTACCCCGGCAAAGCTTTCGCGAGCCTTTTTTAAACGGTCGCCGAGGCGGCCAATCCAACTCATGGAGGGCCTATTCGAGAGCGGAAATCGAACTCCTGTTCGATTTTCAGGCCCTTCGAGCGTCGAGTCGATAGACGAAGACGAGGACTTCGGCGACGACTGCGTAGAGCTCGGAGGGGATGCTTTCGTTGAGCTCGAGACGCGAGAGTGCATCGGCGAGCGCTCCGTCTTCAAACAGCGGGATATTGCGCTCCCGTGCGATGCGGACGATCTCCTCGGCGACGCGCCCTTTCCCCGAAGCGAGCACGACGGGCGGTTCGGGTTTTAAGGGATCGTATTGCAACGCCGCTGCGGCCGGGCGCGTAAAACGACGTTTCCGAAAATCGAAAAAACGGCTCACGCTTGCGCGTCGAGCTGCGATCGCGGCGCAACCTCCTGCGGCCTCTTGCTCCCCGCGCCCGGCGGCATGCTCCGTGCGGCAACGGCAGCCTGCATCGTAGCGACACGATATCGTAACGCCTCAAAACGGTCGCGTAACGCGCCAAATCCCTGCCGGAACCGGTTCGCCGCGCCATCCCGCTCGGTCTTCACCTTGACACTCACCGCACGGCCGCTCGTCTCGATCTCGATAGCAACGGTTCCCATGCTTTTGGTATCGAGCAAAAAGCCGAGCGTGAAATTATCGGCATCCATCGTTTTCTTCGAGCCCGGCGCATCGCGACCGACACGCAATTGCGTGGGCGCACCGCCTTCGCGAAAGAAGATGGGAAGCGGCACGACCAGCGTACGCGGATCGGCCGCGTTCGCCGCGAGAAAATGCACCTGCGCCGCTGAAATAACAGTGGCGGCGTCGTTGAGCGCAGCTGCTGCACCCGGAATCGCCGCGCTCTGCGGATCGCGCGCTAGCGTGATGAGCGCGCTCTTGATATCTTGGCCCAGCGCGCTCTCCGCGGTGATGACGGCGGCCTCATGCGCCGGCGACGCGATCGTCGGTACCGACGGCGCAACGCTCTGGGCGGGTCGTTCGATCGGTGCAGCAACGGCGATATGCGCGGGCTCCGAGAACTGCGCGCTCGTCGGCGGGGAGGGTTCGAACGCGACGAGTTTCTCGGCGAGCGTTGCCAACGCGCCTTCGGTCGAGCCGAGAATCGTGCGGATGTATGCAGCGAGTTGCTGCGGCAAAGCGAGCGCATTGGAGGGATCGATCGTCGAGACGAACGCCATCGCGCTTCGCACGCTGCCCGCGGCAGCCTGCGAAGCAAATCGTCCGAGCACGCTCTCAGCCCGCGCAAATGCCGTCGCCAATTGCGCCGGTGCATTTTGCGCGATGCGGGCGGCGGCGAGCAGGGCGGGTGTCGCCGGAAGGTTGAGACGTGCGAGCAGAAGCTCTTCTTCGCTGCTCGGCTGGAGCGGAGCGTTTGCGACGTTCACCTCCGTCGCCGGGATCGGCGCACGCATGGCGATCTGCGGTGGCAATGCATCGAGCGGCGCAGCGCGCGCGGCGCTCTGCGCGATCGCGGGCGCCTGGCTTTCGGCGCTCGCTGGTGCCTGCGGAGGGGGCGGCAGAATGCGTGCACCACGAGCGGTTGCGAGCCTCGCCTCGAGCTCCGATGCGAACACCTGATTCGCGTTCGAGCGCTGCAGCGTCGACGCGGTCGCCGCAGGCGCATTCGCCGCAGACGCATTCGCCGCGGGCGCATTCGCCGCGGGCGCATTCGCCGCGGGCGCATTCGCCGCGGGCGCATTCGCCGCGGGCGCATTCCCCGCAGGCGCATTCCCCGCGGGAGCAGTCGCCGCGGGAGCAGTCGCCGCTGGCCCATTCGCCGCGGGAGCATTCCCCGCGGAGGCGTTGTCGCCGATCTCCGCCTCCTGCGAAGAGGCAGCGGTTATGTCGCGGCGCGACGGCTGCACTGAGGCGGCGACAAAGACCTCGACGGGGGGAGCGATCGAGGATCGGGGCGACGCCGTCTGGGAGCTCGCCGCGGCGTTGCCGGATTGCTGGGAAGGCACCGGCGCATGGGCGACCGGCGAGCCGGCGATCAACGTCGCTTGCGCCGGCGCACTCTCGGAGGGAATCTCAACCTGCATGATTGCCGGGGGATTCTGCGGATCGACGGTACCCAAATTGCGCACGAAAATCTGCGTCGGCGAAAACCCGGTCACTTGTAACACCAAGGTATCTCCGGGCGCGAGGCCGGGAGGCAACTGCGCGGGAAGCGATTGGCCGAAGAGCGAGATATGGTCGACGCCGCCGGAAGGCGGCAACACTAATGCCGAGAGCAGATCTCCGGTCTTCAGCTGCGCGACGATGCTCTGTGCGATCGCACCGAGGTCGAGCGTTGCTTCGGCGATCGTCGTCTGGGCCGCGAGAACCGCTTGCATCGCAAGCGCGCTCGGATCGATGCCCGCCACGATCCCTTACGCCGTCGTGTCGATGAAGTGCTGCTCTCCGCCGTTCCCCGCGTCGTCGTCGGCGGCTTCCCCGCCCTGGCGACGTTCGGGGGCTTGATAGAAGCCTTGGCTCTCGCCTTGAGTGCGTTCTCGCACCGCGCCATCGTGCTCGGAGCGTGCAGCCTCCGCGATCGATTCTTCTCGTTCGGTGGCTTGCTGGGCGAAGGCGAGCGCAGCAGCCTGCTGCGCTGCCTGCGGGGCCAAAACACTATTCGCCACGATCGCCGCGTTTTGCGGAGCCGCGAGGTATGCGAGTTGGAGGTCGGCCGGCCGAATAGCCATAATCCCTTCTTCCCTTTCCTAGGCTCCTTCTACTCCTCCTAGGCTCCTTCTACTCCAAGTTTTCGGCCGGCACGCTTGGTTTCCTGAGGTACTTCCGCTTGATGGTTGGGTCGTCGTCGCGATAGCCGAGATCGGCGCGCAGCCGTCGCAACGCCGCCCGCAAATGGATGACGGCAGCGGCATGAATCTGCGAGACTCGTGATTCCGAGACGCCGAGTGCTCCCTTGATATCCTTGAGCGTCTGCCCCTCGAAATAATAGAGCGTTATAACGGTGCGTTCTTGGGGCGGCAGCGCTTCGACCGCTCGAACGAGTTCCTGAACGATCTCCTTGCGCTCGACGCCCTCGCCGATATCGGAGAGATCGTCGCGCAGTGTATCGACCAACGGAATATCGTACCCGCGTTCGTTGGGCAGATACTCTTCCAGCGAGAGCAACGCCGTGCCGCGGACTCGCTGTAAGATGCCGTCGAGTTCGCGTCGAGGCACCCCGAGATGGGCGGCAAGTTCGTCGTCGCTTGGAACGCGCCCGAGTTTTCCCTCTAAATCCCCAATCGCCCGTTCGACTTCGCGCGCGCGCTGCCGAACAGCGCGCGGCACCCAATCTAACGATCGCAGGGCGTCGAGAATAGCTCCGTTGATGCGCGTGATCGCGTAGGTTTCGAATTTCACGCCGCGCGCATCGTCGTATTTTTCGATGGCGTCGATCAATCCGACGATGCCGTCGTTGATAAGATCGTTGATTTCAACGTTCGGCGGAAGATTCGAAGAGACGCGCCCGGCAACGTATTTAACGAGGTGGAGATACTTATGGATCAGTTCCTCCCGCGAGTAACTTTCGCCGGCGATGCAATAACGCCGATCCGGACGATCGTTCATCGCAAGCTCTCTCCAAACGAGCGATGCGTCAGCTCGATCATCGCACCGGCGATTCGTTCGAGCGGTTCGACGCGATCGACCAACCCCGCGACGGCGGCCGCCCGCGGCATCCCATAGACCACGCAGGTCGCTTCGTTCTGTCCGAGGACATAGCCGCCGCGCTCCTTGAGTACGCGCAGCCCTTTGACGCCATCCTGCCCCATGCCGGTCAGAATAACGCCGAGCGATCCGGCACCGAAGGCGATCGCCGTTTGCTCCACGAGCACGTCGACCGACGGAACGTGAAGGGAGCTTCCGTCGTCCTCACGGAGGGCGACGACGATCTCACCGAACGAACGACGTAATTCGAGTTGTTTGCCGGAGGGTACGACGAGAACGGTGCCGCGGGCGACGATCATGCCTTCGGCTGCCTCAACGACGTGAAGCGCGCTCTGTGCGTTGAGGCGATCGGCGAGCGGTCGCGTGAAGCCCAGCGGCATATGCTGGACCAAAAGAATCGGAGTCGGATAGGTTGCAGGTAACGCCGGGATCACTTTCGAGAGCGCGACGGGGCCGCCGGTCGAGGTGCCGATCGCGGTGCATTCAAAGAACTCGTGGGATGCGCGCGGGGGCGTGACGGGAATCGGTGGGGCCGGCGCTGCCGGCGGCGCCGCTGCCGGCCGGCGTTCGGGAGCGATACGCCCCGCTCTCCGGCCGAAGATCGCGATTTTCGTTAGGAGATCGCGCTGGACGTCCTTGATATTTGCATAGACGCTATCGGGTTTAGCGATGAAGTCGACTGCGCCCAGTTCCAAGGCGCGGAAGGTCGTCTCCGCACCCTCGCGCGTAAGCGCGCTCACCATGATAATCGGCGTACGCGAGTGTTGGTGAATGAGGCGGACGGCCTCAAGACCGCCGATCCCCGGCATCTCGACGTCCATCGTGATGACGTCGGGGTCGAGTTCCTTCGCCCGGGTCACCCCTTCTTCGCCGCTGCGGGCGGTGCCGACGACTTCGATATCCTCGCTTCCTTCGAGCATCTTCACGATTGCCTGGCGCATGAACGCCGAATCGTCGACTACCAATACTTTAACGCGCGGCATCGCCACCTCGCAGACGATAGTAAATCGCCTTCGGCGTCACGATCGGCTCGTAGAGGTCGGTAAGCCGGATGATCGACTCTGCATGTCCGAGAAAAAGATACCCATTCGGGCGCAGCGCTTTCGCGAAATTTTCGACCACCCGCTTCTGTGTCGGTTTGTCGAAATAGATCAAGACATTTCGACAAAAAATGGCATCGACGGGGCCGTAGCCGGCGACCGCCCGCTGGTCGAGGAGATTGACGCGAGAGAACTCGACCATGCGTTTTATTTCCTCGGAGATAAAATATCCGCTCTCGAAGGGACGGAAATTTTTCGCCATAACCTCCGGAGGGGTCGCGCGAAATGAAAGCTCGCGATAAAAACCCGTCCGAGCCTTCTCTAACGCACGCGGCGAAATATCACCCGCTTTAATATCGATCTCCGAAGGAGCGATCCGGCCGCCTGCGAGCAGGAGCATGGCGATGGTGTATGGTTCTTCGCCGGTGGAACAGGCCGCCGACCAAATACGCAACCGCCGACGATTCTTTAGCGCCTCGTCGACGACTTCGCTCGCCAACACGTCGAGTTGGGCGCGCTCGCGAAAAAAATACGTTTCGTTATTGGAAAGGACCGAAGCGAGTTCGTCCCACTCCGCTTCTCGATCGACGGAAACCGTAAGGTAGCGGTAGTATTCATCGAAGTCAGCGACGCGGCATTTTATCAATCGCGTCTGCAAACGACTTTGCAGTAGAAATTGTTTCGTATCATCGTAATAAATACCGAAACGCTCGCGAATCGCATCCCGCAAGCGAGCGTATTGTTCGGCGGTAATCGGCATTACCGACATCGCGCCCTACGCAAGAAAAGCTCTCGCCCCGAAACGTGCGGCCTGAACGTAGAGCAGCGCGCGATCTCCCCAGGTCCGATCGAAGCGTTCGTTGGCCACGAGTTCGGCGAAGCGCGGCACCTCGGCGAATTGTTCGAAAAGTAGGCGAAAACGTTCGGGGCGACGGCTGAGAAATTCGAAGAGTTTCACCCGTCGCCGGAGCCGCGCATGGAAGCGGTCGCGGAGCGCGCGAGCATAGAGCGCGGAGGCATGCGTCGCGCGATCGCGATAGCGCCAGACGAGATCGGCGAGCATCCGGCCGCTCGTTGCCGCCTCGTAGATACCCTCGCCGTTGGTCGCGTCGACGAGCCCGGCGGCAGTGCCGCCGACGGTGACGCCATCTACCCCGACGACAGGACGCGGCATGCCTCCATAGAGCAAATGCCCTTCGAGTTTCACTCGCGCTTCGACACCGGGTGCGAGGCGCCCAATCGTTCGAGCGGCGAAACGGTCGAGTTCGTCGCGCAGATCGGCACCCGGAACCTTGCCGGTGATCCCCAGGCCGATCGCGAGGTGATCGCGTTTGGGAAACATCCACGCCACCACCATCCGGCCGTCGCGAGCACGGTAGTAGTGCAACTCCAACGTCTCATACGCAATCGGCGCCGCGGGCTTGGCAAGGTACCAGCGTTGTTGCAAGGTTGTCATCAACCCCGACGACCAGCCTGAAAATGCAAAGCGCGAATCGCGCTCGAGTTTGGCCGTCGCTCCCTGTGCGAGAAAGACGTGCCGTGCGGCGATACGCCGGCGTTCCCCATGCTCTGTGTCGGCGTATTCGACGACCGTGCGGTCACCCTCGGAGAGGAGCTCACGGAAGAGTGCGTTCGTGCGAATCTCCGCACCGGCCTCGGCGGCACGGGCGGCGATCGTTCCGTCGAGCTCCTCGCGTGTCGAGGTGTGCCCGGGCCCAAAACGCACTGCATGCTCCTCTCCGAAGGGATCGAAGAGCGCGAGCCTGGGCGTATTACAGTGCACCAACGATTCGGGAAGATCGAACTCGGCGCAGAAGCCGGGGCGCAAGCCTGCCGCGCAGACGCGCTTGCTCCCGACGACGGCGTCCTTCTCCAACACCACGACGCGCAGACCGCGCGCTGCCGCCTCGCGAGCGGCAACGCCGCCGGCAGGACCGCAGCCAACGATAAGCAGGTCGGTCGACTCGATCATCGTCGGTGCCATTCGCGCCGCACCCGGATCACTCCGTTCCAGGTAGCGCTTACGACCGACCAGAACCTCCGGCGGCATGATGAAGGATCGCAAACCAAGAAACTACCTCGATCTTCCGCTCGGTCTCCGCTCCCCGGAGGAGATCAACGTAGTCGTCGAGATTCCCGAAAAATCGCGAAATAAATACGAGTACGATAAATCGCTCGACATCTTTCGCCTCGATCGCGTCCTTCACTCCGCGATCCACTATCCCGGCGACTACGGCTTTGCGCCACAGACGCTCGCCCTCGATGACGATCCACTCGACGTGCTCGTCCTGACCATCGAGCCAACCTTTCCGGGCTGCCTGGTCGCCGCACGGCCCATCGGCCTTCTCGAGATGTTCGATGAAGGGAAAGAGGATGATAAAGTGCTCGCCGTTCCGGTCGGCGAGCCCGCCTTCGACGAGATCCACAACTTCACGCAGATCTTCCCTCACCTCTTGAAAAAAGTCTCGCACTTCTTCGAGAGCTATAAACTGCTCGAAGGCAAGCAGACGCGGGTCGTCGGCTGGCACGACGCAGCGACCGCCCGGCGCGTCGTTACCGAGTCCCATCAGCGTTTTTTGGAGCGCGCCGAGGAGAACACGAGCGGTTGAAGGGAGGACTCCCGGCTCGCATCGCCGTAGCGGCCGAGCGACCACTCTAAAGCGTCCCGTGCCATCGGCCCGGGGCCCGGTTTTCCGCGCTCTTATCTGTAAGTCAAAGGAAGCAATGTGACCACACAGCTAGCGATCCTGATAGCCCTGCTCGGCGGCGTGCTCGCGGTCCTCTACGGCATCGCCCTCATCCTCTGGGTCCTCTCACGCCCGCAAGGCAACGACCGCATGAAGGAGATCGCCGCAGCGATTCAGGAGGGCGCGATGGCCTTCCTCAAACGCCAATATACGACGGTCGCCGTCGTCGCCGTTATCCTCGCCATCGTTATCGCCCTCGCCCCAACGCTCGGGAAAGAGGCCGCGATCGGTTTTCTGATCGGCGCGATTCTTTCGGGAGCGGCAGGTTTTATCGGCATGCTCGTCTCGGTACGCGCAAACGTGCGCACCGCCGAGGCCGCGCGGGGCGGCATGGCCCCGGCACTCGCGGTAGCTTTCCGCGGCGGCGCCGTAACCGGCATGCTCGTCGTCGGGCTCGGCCTGCTCGCGGTCGCCGGATACTACGGCATTCTGCTTCAAGTTAATAATGGTGACGTAACGACCTCGCTCGATGCGATGGTCGGGCTCGCCTTCGGTTGTTCGCTGATCTCGGTCTTCGCTCGTCTCGGCGGCGGCATCTACACGAAAGCCGCCGATGTCGGCGCGGATCTTGTCGGCAAGGTCGAAGCCGGCATCCCCGAAGACGATCCCCGCAACCCCGCCGTCATTGCCGATAACGTCGGCGATAATGTCGGCGATTGCGCCGGGATGGCTGCAGATCTCTTCGAAACCTACTGCGTAACGACCGTAGCAGCGATGTTGCTCGGCAACCTCGTCTTCGGTTCATCGCTCCCCGGCGCACCGACGTTCCCACTGCTCATCGGCGCGGTCTCCATCGTTGCCTCGATCGTCGGCGTCTTCGCCGTCACGCTCGGGACCGTCGTCAAAGGCAAGGTGATGGGCGCGCTCTACCGTGGAATGGTTGTCGCCAGCGTCCTCTCGTTGATCGGCATCTACTTCCTGGCAGAGAACGTCTTCGTCGGCAGCAGCGTGAGCCCGACCGCGATCGTCATTAGCGCTTTCGTCGGTCTAGCCGTCACCGGCCTGATCACCTTTATTACCGAGTATTACACCGGCTCGCAATTCTCACCGGTGCAGCGCATTGCAAAAGCATCGGTGACCGGGCATGCGACGAACATGATCGCCGGCCTCGCGGTCTCGATGCAAGGAACAGCGCTCCCGGCGATCGTTATCGTCGCCGGCATCCTCGTTTCGTACGGCGTCGCCAATCTCTACGGCGTGGCAATCGCCGTCATGTCGATGCTCTCGATGGCCGGTATCGTCGTCGCGATCGATTCGTTCGGACCGATCACCGATAACGCCGGTGGTATCGCCGAGATGGCGGAGATGCCGAAGGAAGTTCGCGACATCACCGATCCGCTCGATGCCGTCGGCAACACGACCAAAGCGGTGACCAAAGGCTATGCGATCGGCTCGGCGGCACTCGCTGCAGTGGTGCTCTTCGCCGCATTCCTCCAGGAGCTGACCAAACACACCTGTGCGACCGGCAGCGACCCGTCGTGCGCCGCAGGCGTTGCCGATCTCTTTGCTATCGGCAATCCGTACGTCCTCGTCGGGCTCTTCCTCGGCGGCCTGCTTCCCTATCTCTTCGCATCGCTCTCGATGGAAGCGGTCGGTCGGGCCGGTGGCGCGGTCGTAGAAGAGGTTCGTCGCCAATTTCGCGAGATGCCCGGCATTATGGCCGGTACGCAAAAGCCCGACTACGGTACGACCGTCAGCATCGTAACGGCGGCGGCGCTCAAAGAGATGATCGTTCCGGCGCTGATCCCCGTCGGCGTTCCCGTCATCGTCGTCCTGCTCACCGTCTTCAACGTGCTGCAAGGCACGACGGGCGCCCAAGTGATGGGCGGCATACTCGTCGGCTCGATCGTTACCGGCTTCTTCGTCGCAATCTCGATGACCACAGGCGGCGGAGCCTGGGACAATGCCAAGAAGTACATCGAGGAGGGGCATCACGGCGGCAAAGGATCGATCGCGCACCAGGCGGCCGTAACCGGTGACACCGTCGGCGATCCCTATAAGGATACGGCCGGTCCGGCGATCAATCCGATGATCAAGGTGCTCAATATCGTCGCACTCTTGCTCGTCGGGTTCCTCGTTCACTAAGACGATTGCTCCGACGGACGTTCGATGGGCGCTGCATCGCTGCAGCGCCCATCTTTCATTTCAATCTCATTCCAACGCGATATATTTTCGATATATCGCAAAATAACTGACGGCGAGAAACGCAACCGCGAATACAAGGAGCCCGTCCCCGACAACCGCGCCGACCGCACTGCCGATGGGGAAGATGAGGTGGAGAACGAGTCGGGCGGCGAACGCCGACACGTAGATCAACGCGGGCACGAGCGCAGAGCCCAACACCATCACGCCCGGTTGCTCGGTTGCGCTCACCGGCGTATGCGCTCCACGGAAGAATCCGAGCGCGACTCCCGCTGCGAGAGCGAGCGCTGCGGCGACGACGAGTTCCCAGAGGGGCGCCGGGGCCAACTGCTGCTCGGCATAGATCGCCCATATCCCGACGAACGTCAAGAGACTCGGGACCACCCAGAGCCGAGCGGTGCTAATGCGCTGCGGGCGCGACATGCGGAAAAGCACGAGTGCGAATGCAGCGACATAAATGACGATGGTCAGTGCGGGCGGAGCGGCGGCTTGTGACATGCGAGACTCCTAACGAGGTTTAAAACGAAAAGAAACGCGACGCAGTCAGGCGTCGCGTCTCTTTTCGTGTTACGGGATCGAAATTACTTGATTTCGACCTTCGCGCCGGCCTCTTCGAGCTTCTTCTTGATGCTCTCGGCTTCGTCTTTGGCAACGCCCTCTTTGATCGCTTTCGGGGCACTCTCAACGAACGATTTCGCTTCGGTGAGCCCGAGGCTCGTGATCTCGCGAACGGCCTTGATGACTTTGATCTTCTCGGGGCCCGCATCGGCGAGCACGACGTCGAATTCGGTCTTCTCGGCGGCCGGAGCGGCGGCAGCCGGAGCGGCCATCATCGCAACCGGTGCGGCGGCGCTGACGCCGTATTTTTCCTCGAGTTGCTTGACCAGGTCGGCGAGTTCGAGAACGGTGAGTTTGTCGATATGATCGATAATTTCGGCAACTGCCATGATTGATATCCTCTCTTATGAACCGGATTGCGCGAGTTTCTGCTCGCGGATTGCATGAAGGGCGCGAACGAGGCCGCTTTGATTTCCCGAAAGAACGGTCACGAGACCGCGCAGCGGGCTTGCCAGCGAGCCGACCATTTTCGCGATAAGTTCGGCCTTGGGCGGGAGTTGTGCAAGCACCTCAACCTGCTTGGCGTCGACGAATTTACCGTCGACGTAGGCAGCCTTCACCTCTAACGTTTTCACGTTGTTGGAGAAGTCTTTGAGCGCTTTCGCCGGAGCGACGGGATCGAGGCCCGCGAAAACGACACCGGTCGGACCGTGAAGATACGACTCGAACATCGACGCGAGTTCGCCGTCGGCGGCGATTTTGAAGAGGGTGTTTTTTACGACTGCGTAGGTGCTGCCGTCCGGGCGAAGCGCCGTGCGGAGCTTCGTGATCTCGTCGACGGTGAGACCCTGATAGTTCGTAAGGAACACGCTCTGCGCACCGGCGAGCCGGTCGCGCAGCTCTCGTACCGAGGCTTCTTTGCGTGCGGTTGGCATAACGCTCTGCTTCCTGATGAGATACAGTAAAAAAGCGCTCCATCCGTCCGGAGGGCGCTTCCACGCGAATCTGGCGCGAGAGGAATCTCGCGGAACATCATCGGATTTCACGTCCTACTGTAGGCGCCGCTACGGCATTACCCCTCATTGCGAGGGACCTACGGTCTTTGGAGCCGCACGTATCCTATCACAGGCCCGTGCTTCCACGCAAGGAAGAATGGAGGAGACGATGGACCTTGAGGAACGGGCACGCAGGATGACCCCCGAAACGGCACTCGCGGAACTCGCCGCAGGGAACCGGCGCTTCGCGGAGGGACACCCAAACTTCGGGACCCAGACGGCGCATCGCGTCGAACTCGCCTCCGCGCAGTATCCCTTTGCGGTCATCCTCGGCTGCTCGGATTCGCGCGTGCCGATCGAAAGCGTCTTCGATCGTCCGGCGGGCGATCTCTTCGTCATCCGCGTCGCCGGAAATTTCATCGATGACTACGGCCTCGCCTCGCTGGAATACGGGGTGGAGATGCTCGGCGCGCGCCTGGTGTATGTGCTGGGCCATAGCTCGTGCGGTGCCTTGACCGCGGCCGTCGATTTTCTCGAACGAGGGGAATCGGCGCCGGGAACGATTCAACGCATCGTCGATCGGCTCGCGCCGATCGCGCGCGCGACGCGGCGCGATAAGGGATGGATCGACGCGGCGGTCCGGCACAACGTGAGCGAGACCGTCGCGGAGATTCTCAGAACCTCCTCGATCGTTGCCGAGGCGGTGGGACAGGAAAAACTCAAGGTCGTAGGCGGAACCTACGACCTTGCTACGGGGCACGTGGAGTTGCTCGCGGGTTAGGCGGTCGCCTTCACCCGATTGGGATCGACCTTGACGCCGGGCCCCATCGTACTAACGAGCGTGATGCTGCGAAGATAGGTCCCCTTCGAAGAGGCTGGTTTCGCGCGCACGATCGCATCGAGCAACGTGCTGACGTTCTCGGCGAGTTGTGCTTCATCGAAGCTCGCCTTACCGACGATCGTATGGACGATCGCCGTCTTGTCGAGGCGGAATTCTACCTTACCGGCCTTGATATCGCGAATCGCAGCGCCGATATTCGGCGAGACGGTGCCGGCTTTGGGGTTCGGCATCTTCTGCGCGAGAATGCGCCCCAATTCCTTACCGACTTGAGCCATCATGTCGGGGGTCGCTACGGCGACGTCGAACTCGGTGAACCCCGCCTTGAGTTTTTCGATCAGTTCGGTATCGCCGACGATATCGGCGCCCGCTTCGGTCGCCGCGCGCGCGTTATCGCCTTTTGCGAATGCGATCACGCGGACGGTACGCCCCGTGCCGTGAGGCAACAGCACCGTACCACGAACCGTCTGATCGCTCTTCTTCGGATCGACGCCCAAGCGAATGTGCGCTTCGATCGTCTCGTTGAATTTCGCATTTGCGTGTTTTTTCACCAACGCGACGGCTTCGACGGTTGAAAAGAGTTGTTTCTTATCGTATTCGGCAGTGAGCGCGCGAAGACGTTTTCCATACGTGCGAGCCATGTTACGCCTCCACCTCAACGCCCATCGAGCGCGCAGTCCCCGCGACAATTTTTTTCGCCGCGTCGAGATCGTTCGCGTTGATGTCGGGCATCTTTACCTTCGCGATCTCTTCGAGTTGCGCGTTGGTTAATTTACCAACCTTATTCCGATTCGGCTCTTTGCTGCCCGATTCGATCTTGAGTGCCTGTTTGATGAGGAACGAAGCCGGCGGCGTCTTGGTGACGAAGGTAAACGTGCGGTCGTCGTAAACGGTAATTTCAACCGGAATGATCATGCCGGCTTGCGAAGCGGTACGTTCGTTGTACTGCTTGCAAAAATCCATGATATTGAGGCTGTAGGGGCCCAGTGCCGGGCCGATCGGCGGCGCAGGGTTCGCTTTACCGGCAGGGATCTGCAACCCGATCTTGCCGATCATTTTCTTAGCCATAATCTCTCCTTTGTTAACGAAGCGGCGAGCCGCATCTCCCCCGTATCAACGGCTCGGAGCGAGCCTCTCCCATATCGGCATCGGGGTAGTTGCCGATAGGAAATCGTTTTGCCGCCGCTAGACCTTTTCCACCTGAAAGAACTCGAGCTCGACGGGAGTCTCGCGTCCGAAGATGGAGATGAGGGCGCGAAGGCGTTCTTTCTCGGGCGTGATTTCGTCCACGACGCCGGTGAAATCGAAGAACGGGCCCGAGGTGACCTTGACCCGGTCGCCTTTGTTGAAATCGATCTTCAACTTCGGAGCTTCAATGCCCATCTGCTTGAGGATCGTCTTCACTTCTTTATCTTGCAATGGCACCGGTTTCTCACCCGGGCCCGTGCTGCCGACGAAGCCGGTGACGCCCTGCGTGTTGCGCACGACGTACCAAGAACGGTCGTCCATCACCATCTCGACGAGGACGTAGCCCGGAAAAACCTTCTTCGGGGTGACTTTGCGCTTGCCGTCTTTGAACTCGACTTCATCTTCCATTGGGACGAGTACGCGGAAGATCTTGTCCTGCATATTCATCGAATGGATACGGCGTTCGAGATTCGCCTTCACCTTATTCTCGTAGCCGGAATAGGTGTGAACGACGTACCAGTTCTTCTTCTCGTCGCCGACCGGCGTAGAATCGGGGGCGGTCTCCCGTTCGACGAGCTCTTCGAGATGCTCCATATCGGTCATCTTTGCACCTAGAACGGATGCACGAAGTTGAAGAGGAAGCCGAAGAACTGATCGGCCACGTAGGTGAAGATTCCCAGGCAGACCACGAGCCCGATCGTCAGCACGGTCGCACCGACCCACTCGTCGCGAGTCGGCCAGGTCACGCGCTTCATTTCCAACCACACGCTGCGCACGAAGTCGCCCGCAGCGAGGTTTGCGCTCGCGCGAGCCATCGAGGCTGCTTGTCGGTTCGCTACATTTTTCTTCTCGTTCACCACGTCTCGTCTTTCGATTGGGAATGGCAGGGCGGACAGGACTCGAACCTGCAACCGGCGATTTTGGAGACCGCTACTCTACCAATTGAGCTACCGCCCTTTAGGTGGATTACTTCGTCTCGCGATGGGAACGGTGCGAACGGCAGAAGCGGCAATACTTCTTCAATTCGAGACGCTCGGTCGTTTTTTGCTTGTTCTTCTGCGTGTTGTAATTCCGGCGTTTGCACTCGGTGCAAGCCATCACAACCATTACGCGGTTCTCTTTCTTAGCCATCGATCGTCCTTAATACATGAAAGAAACGGAGGCGCGCTCCGTTCGGCCTCTTACGATAACACGCACTTTAGCGCTACGCAAGGGGAGGAGGGTAACCCTTTTTTTTGCGCCCGGTGAGACTCGAACTCACAACCTCGGCCTTAGGAGTGCCTTGCTCTATCCAATGTTGAGCTACGGGCGCACGCCACGAGCCTGTTATACCGCGTTCGCCTCTCCGCCTTCCGCCCGCCAGGCGACGAAGCGCTCGACGAGCGCGGGGTCGAATTGGCTTCCTGCACAGCGAGCGATTTCGAGGATCGCCTCCGACTCCGATATTCCTCGGTGATAGGGGCGATCGTCGACCATCGCCGAGAAGGCATCGAGAATCGCTACGGCGCGGGCCAAGCGGTCGATCTCCTCGCCTGCCAGCCCGGCCGGATAGCCCTTCCCGTCCCAGCGCTCGTGGTGCTGGGCTACGACTCGCGCGACGTCATCGAATCGGCGAAAATCCGAAAGAATGTTATGCCCGAAGCGGGCGTGCTCTTGCATCGAGCGATACTCGGCGGCGGTAAGCCGACCGGGCTTTACCAAAATGCGGTCGGAGACGAGCAACTTGCCGAGATCGTGGAGGAGGCTCGCCTGCATAAAGGTTGAGAACTCGGAGGGGCTGAGATCGAGATTTGCCTCCGACCAATGTTTGGCCATCGCGTTGACGTGAACCAAATGTACGCGCGTAAACGGGTCGCGATCCATCAAGGCATCGACGAGGGTCTGTACCTCGGCGAAATGCCCGTTCAAAGCCAGTGCGTCGATCTCGTCATCGCCGACCGGTGCGCCGCCGCGCTTTCGGCTCAACCGGCGACGATGGGTACAGAGTGCGATGAGATCGACGCGCGTTTGCGCGTCCATCGGGGCCAACGCGTAACCGCAGGCGAGCGAGATGGGAATCCGCCCATCGGCATTCTCAAAGGTCAACTCCGAGAACGCACGCGCGAGCCCGTCGATCGTCGCGATCGCTCGTTCGCTCGATTCACCGTGCACGATCATCAAGAAGGCGTCGCCGCCGAAGCGTCCGACGGTTACGTTGGCGGCAGAAAATCTCGAAATCGTCGCCGAGATTCGGTGTAAGACCTCGTCGCCGAGCGCGTACCCGTAGGTGTCGTTAAATTGCGAAAAATTCACGACGTTAAAGATCGCTGCCGCGACCGGCCGCGTCGAGGTCGCCCCTCCGACGAGCCGTTCCAAGTCGCGCACGAGTTTGGAGTGATTGGGGAGCCCGGTCAAGGGATCGATCTCAGCGATCCGTTGGCTTTGGTCGAATAGTCGGCGATTCTCCAAGGCGACCCCGAGAAAATGCGCGATTGCCGCAACGAGCTCCGCCTCGCCCTCGGTATAGGCATCGGCTTTCGGGCTCTGCACCGAAAGACAGCCGACGATTGCACCCGCGTGCCGCATCGGGGCAAAGATCGCCGATATGCTATCGTTGCGTTCGGGGTGCTCCGCGTCGATGGCGATGCGCCCGCCGGGAGCCCACTGGTCGGGGGTATTCCCCCAAATAAGCCGTCGCTCGGTGATCGCTCGCAGAGCGACTGAGCCCTCGCGCAACGGGACGTGCCCGCGCAGCACGCTCCCATGGTCGAAGTGATACTCTACCGCGTATGCGCCATTGGCAACCGGCAACGCCACGAAAACGGTCGACGCATCGACGAGTTCGGCGAGCATCTCGGTCAAGCGCGCAAACAATTCATCGAACGAGTGATCCGACGAAAGCAACGCCGCAGCCCGCCGCACCAATGCAGAACTCTTGCCGATCTGCTCGCCTACCCCCATATCGAGTTCCATCGCCGCGAGTGCCTTCGCCGAACGCTCCCATTCCCCCGTTCTGCCCGGGCGAGCGGGAGGAGGAGCCTCATCGGAGCGAACCTGTGCGAGATGCCGGTGGATTACGAACAATTAGAGCGCCAACTTCGCGCCCTGCTCGAGGGTGAACGCGATGTCCTCGCCAACTGCGCGAATTTCGCCGCCTTCCTCGCTGCGGAGATTCCCGAGCTCAATTTTGCCGGAATCTATCTTGCGAAGGGCGAGGATCTCGTGCTGGGGCCGTTTATCGGCAAACCTTCCTGTACCCGCATCCGGGTCGGGCGTGGGGTCTGCGGAAAAGCGTTCGCCGCGGATGCTACGCTGCTCGTCGAGGACGTCGAGCTATTCGACGATCACATCGTCTGCGATAGCGCCTCGGCCTCTGAGGTCGTCGTTCCTCTCCGCGACTCGGTCGGCACGCTCGGCGTCGTCGACTGCGATAGTCCCCGCCGAGCACGCTTCACCGAAAACGACCGACGCGGAATCGAACGGCTCGGACGCACGCTCACCGAATGCATCGACGTTCGCGCGCTGACCCGCGACTGCTAACGCACTACTCCGACGCCATGGCGATGTTGTCGCTCAAAAATGCCGAAGTTGCGTCCAACGTCATCGGGCGCGAGAGATGGAAGCCTTGAACCTCACTCACCCCCAACGCACGTAATTGCATGAACACCGATTCATCTTCGACCCCCTCGGCGACCGAGGTGAGGCCGAGGTTTGTCGCCAGCGTAACGATTGCTTTCACGATCGCCTCGTCGTGCGAACCTTCGTGCAGATCGTGCACGAAGGACTGATCGATCTTCAAGCAATCGACCGGAAAGCGACGCAAAAATGAAAGGCTCGTGTAGCCGGCACCAAAATCGTCAACTGCGATGCGAACGCCCAAACGCTTGAGATCCTGTAAGGTCGCGATCGCCCCGGTAACGTCGCGCATGATCGCACTCTCGGTTAATTCCAGTTCCAAGTGCTCCGGAGCGATTCCGGTACGCTCGATAATGGCGGCGACGCGCTCGCGCAGATCGCGCCCTTCGAATTGCCTCGCCGATAGATTGACGGCGATGCGTCCGAGCTTCACACCATTTTTACGCCAGCGGACGAACTGCTCGCACGCCGATGCGAGCACCCACTCGCCGACATCTTCGATCGCGCCGGATTCTTCGGCGAGCGGCACGAAATTGTCGGGCATCAACATTCCGTAACTCGGGTGCTGCCAGCGAACGAGCACTTCGAGCCCCGCAAGCGCTCCATCGGAGGCACGAAGGATCGGCTGATAGTGGAGCGCGAGTTGGTCGTTCACCGCGGCGACGCGAAGATCGCGTTTGAGCGTCAGTCGCTCCACCGACGAGAGCAACATGCTGGGCGTAAAGAACCTCCAGGTGTTTCGGCCGCTCTGCTTCGCCGAGAGCAGCGCCGCTTCGGCCGACTCGATCAGCCCGTGCGCATCGGTCCCATCTTCCCCTGCCAGCGCGATACCGATGCTCGCGGTGACATAGATCTCAGACTCACGTATCTCAAACGGCGCTTCAAATGCATCCCGGATGCGCCGGCCCTGTGTCTCCACGAGTTCGCGCGAATCGAGCCCGATGGCGAGGATGACGAAAAGGTCTTCGCCGAAACGCGAGACCGTCGCGGTATCATCGAAGAGTCGCCGCAATCTGCGCCCGACACCGCGCAGCAATTCGTCTCCGCTGGTTCGGCCATAGCTCTCGTTGACTTCTTTAAAGCGGTCGAGATCGATAGCGAATACCGCGATCTCGTCGCCATGTCGTGCCGCGAGTGCTAGCGCTTGCACGAGCCGGTCTTCCAGGACGGTACGATTGGGAAGATCGGTAAGGAGATCGAACTGCGAGAAATAGGTCAGCCGTTGCTCGGCGACCTTTCGTTCGGTGATATCGAATGCCACGGAGATCGTGCCGACGATGCGCCCGCTCTCCGTCCGCAGAGGCTCCACGTGTCCCTGCAGCGTCTTGCCCCCCCAAATCATCTCGTACTCGCCCGCGACCCCCTGCAACGCCTTCAAGTGTGCGCGACGCACGGGGAAACGCGATTCGTCGGCGATGAGCGCCGAGGTGGCTATGCGTGTGTTGAGGAGCGCTTCGCTCTCCATGCCGAGCGCGCCGAGACGGGCGCCTTCTATCGAGGTTATCGTGAGGTCGGTATCGGTGGTCACGACGAGCGCGGGGAGCTGTTCGAAGAGCAGGCGTAAACGCGTTTCGCTCGCGCGCAACTGCTGCTCGATGATCCGGCGAGCGCGGCGCAAGTCGGCATCGCGCAACGCCCGATCGACTGCCGGGCCGAGTCGTTTGAGGTTATTTTTAAAAATATAATCGTAGGCGCCCAAGCGAATCGCTTCGGCGGCAGCCTCTTCACCGATCGCCCCGGAAACGATCAGGCAGGGGATATCGAGATCCCGCTCGGCAAGCAGCGCAAGCATTGCAGGGGCGCTGAAATTCGGCATCGAGTAATCGCAGAGCACGACATCCCAGGTCGCTCGATCGAGCGCTTCGCGAGCCGCATCTTCACGATCTGCACGCTGCGTTTCAACGCGATATCCCGCTCGCCCCAAAGCCAATACATTGAGTTCTGCATCGTCGGGCGAATCGTCGATGCAGAGGACGCGAAGCGGGCGGCTAGCGTTCATAAGCCCGTGCGCGGCGTCTGATTGAGGACGAGCCAGTAGAGCCCCACCTGCCGGACCGCTTCGACGAACTCATTAAAATCGACCGGTTTGCGGACATAGCTGTTGACGCCGAGCCGGTATCCGGCAACTAGATCCTCTTCTTGCTTGCTCGAGGTTAAGATCACCGTCGGAATAAGGCGGGTCGCTTCGTGATTTCGAATGCGCTCCAAAAGCTCGAGCCCAGACACCTTCGGCAGTTTCAGATCGAGCAAGATAAACTGTGGAGTCCCGCGCCCGTCGAAGTCACGGTCGAAGAGGAACTGTACCGCTTTTTCACCATCTCGAAGAATGACGATCTCGTTGAGAATATGATTTTTTGCGAATGCTCGCTTCGTCAATTCAATATCGTCGTCGCTATCTTCGATAAGGAGAATGTATGGATTGCTCACGATAGGGGGACCTCCGTTGGAAGCGTAAACCAAAACGTTGCTCCACGGCCGACCGCCCCCTCTGCCCGAAGGGTGCCTCCATGCCGATGGATGATGCGTGCGACAGTGGCAAGCCCAATTCCCGTTCCCTCGAACTCGTCGGCTGCATGCAGGCGCTGAAAAGCTCCGAAGAGCTTGTTGGCATAGGCCATATCGAAGCCGGCACCATTGTCGCGCACGAAAAATTCACCGGACGGGTCGCGCCCGAAAGCGATGCTCGGGCTCTCCGTCCTCCGCGTAAATTTCCATGCATTGCCGACTAAATTTCCTAGCGCGGCGCCGACGAGTATCGGGTCGCCGAAAGCCGCAAGGCCGGGTTCGACCGTGACGGAAACGTGCCGCTCGGGTTCGGCGACCGCAAGCTCGGCAACAATGGCCGAAAAAATTTCCCCGAGATCGATTCGTTCGAAATGAATCGGAGCGCGCGCTATTTTTGCCAGACGCAGAAGCGCGTCAATAAGCTCGGCCATCCGTTTTGCAGCCGAACGCACGCGCCCAAGGTAGCTTCGTGCGCTCTCGTCGAGAAGGTCGTGATAATCTTCTTCGAGGACTTGGCTAAAACCGTCGATCGCGCGCAGCGGGGCGCGCAGGTCGTGGGAGACCGAATACGCGAACGACTCCAACTCTTGGTTGGCAGCCTCCAACTGCTTTGTCCGCTCCGCTACTCGTTGCTCGAGCGTGGCGTTCAACTCGCGAATCTCCCGTTCGCTATTGATCCGATTCGTAATATCGCGAATATAACCCGCAAGCCCGTCGGCAAAAGGATAAATTCGCATGTCGTACCACCGCCCATTCGCGCCGGAACGTAGTTCGAGCGTAACGGGCTTTCGGCTTGCGAGCGCTTCTTCAAAAGCCGCGCGAACCATACTCTCCGACGTAGGTTCGACAAAATCCATCATCGGCCGCCCGATGAGCGCATCTTTTTTCGAGCGGTAAAACTGCGCCAACCGTTCGTTCACATAGATAATGTGTAAGGATTTATCGACTGCGACAAATGCGTCGGTAATACTGTCGAGGATCTCGCGGGTCTGCGCGGTCGCCCGCGCGCTATGGTAGACCTCCGCGATCGTCGTTGCGACGCTTTCGATAAAGCGGAGCCGCGACTCGTCGAAGTCCTGGGCTCGCGAGCTCCCGACCACGATCATGCCGATCGGTTCGCTCTCGGTTCCAATGGGAACGCATGCCGCCGACCGAATTCCCTGCGCCATCCGTGCCTGCACGTCGAGAAAGGGTGAATCGTCAGAGAGCCGATCGACGACGATGGCCTCGGCTCGGCGGATTTGGGCGGATCCGGCGAAATCGAGCGTCTCGTCATCGGGGCGGGCAGGCGTAACGCTCTCGCCGAGCTCGCCGACGCGCTCGTAGCGATCGAGTTCGGGGCGATATCGATACATCTCGGCTGAGGGAACGTCGAGATAGGTGCAAAGGAGCTCCAGCGCGTCCTCGCTCACACGAAGCAGCGAGGCCTGCGAGAGCGCGAGGCGCCCGAATTCGATGAGGGCAGCCTGTTGGTTGTTTCGCTCGGTCAGAACGCGCTCGGCCTCGACCCGTTCGGTGACATCGCGAAAGTAGACGGAGATGCCGTCGGGCGCAGGAAACGCCTTCACGTCGAACCAGAGGTACGAGGTGAGGGAGTACTCGACGAACGAGGTCGGCGCGCCGGTATCGAGCGCCTTTTGGTACTGCTCTTCGAAGACCGAGTTCGCAAAGGTCGGGAAGAGGTCGCGCACCTTCATGCCGACGACATCCCGTCCAACGGCACCGAGCAAGCGCTTCGCCTCTCCGTTCATAAACCGGATGCACATCTCACGGTCGAGCACGAAGAAGCCGTCGGTGATGCGTTCGAGGACCTCACCGAGATCGACGGGCAGCGTATGACTTTTAGCGGCTCCCATCCCGTTCGCGCGCTTCCTTCTCAGGGGTTACCCTCCCTCCGGCGACGTTAATCTTTTTCAGTAAATATCGCCTTGAACTTTACGAAGACCCATCACAGAAAGAGCAGAAACGCCGATGTTTGTTTTTTTTACGTAAAGGCACTCCTACTTCGGTTGGAACTCCAGCGAGAGCGAGTTAATGCAATAGCGCGCTCCGTTCGGCCCCGGGCCGTCATCGAAGAGGTGGCCGAGGTGCGAGTCGCAACGCTTGCAGCGAACCTCCGTGCGCAGCATGCCGTGGCTACGATCTTCGAGGAGTCGAACGCGCGCTAATTCTTCGGGATGCGTGAAACTCGGCCAGCCGCAATGCGATTCGAATTTTGCCTCGGCGGGAAAGAGCGTCGCACCGCATCCTCCGCAGAGATAGTTCCCCTCGGCGGTAACGGCGAGCAACGAGCCCGTAAAGGGGCGCTCCGTACCGGCTTCGCGCAGAACGTGGTAGCGCTCGGGCCCAAGTTGGGCGAGCCACTCGCTCTCGCTTTTGATAATCTCGGGAATTTCACGCTCGCTCATACGTTTGAGAATAACGCATGACGGCGCGCGACGGATGCAACCGTTGCCCCGCGTTCGAAAACGCGAGGCTGGAGCCGTTGCCCTCTGTGTCTATACTTCGTGAGGCCATTTGCCCGGATTTAATTACTGAAGGCAGGAAAGGTCTCACACATGCAAAGCGATTCATCCGTCCCCGATCCCGAGGTGCCTGCGCAGGCACCACGCCGCCGCTTCACCGCTAGCGAGAAGGCGCGAATCCTCGATGCCTACGATGCCGGTTCGGCCATTGAAAAGGCTGCGATATGCCGTCGGGAGCGCGTCTATTCGTCGCTGCTCTCGAATTGGCGAAAACAACGTGCGGCGGGCAGGCCGCTTGCCGAGCAACGCGGTCGCAAACCCGATCCGCAGGCGGTGGAGATGACCACGCTCCAACGGCGCAACGCCGCGCTGGAACAGCGGCTTGCAAAGGCCCAACGGGTGATTGACATCCAGGGAAAAGCCTACGCACTCTTGCGGGCTGTTGCCGGCGAGAGTGCGGAGGAGCTGGATCTGCCGCCGTGGCAGAGGTCATCGCCGAAATGATCCCGCTCCTTGGTGAGCGTGGCGCATGCGCGCGCATGCAATTCCCGCGTGCCAGTTTTCAGCGGCGCCAAGTGCTGCAGCGTTCCGCTCCCGACGTCGTATCACCGCAACTCGTGCTCCCAGATGAGGAGTCCGATACGGCCTTGCCCGCGATCGACGTGTTGGGCGCCGTCGATCTCCCCACGCGTCAAGTGCGCCGCCATCAAGCGCGCAAAGCAGCGAAAGATGACCGCCGCGCCTCCCCGCGTGCACTCAGCGCTGAGCAGCACCAAGCGCTCCTCAATGCAGTGCACGAGATGCGGTTCATCGACCGCAGCGTTCCGTCTATCTATGCAACGCTGCTCGATGAAGGGCGTTATTACGGCTCGATTTCGACGATGTACCGCGTCTTGCATAGCGTCGGCGAAGTCGGCGAGCGTCGCGATCAAGCCTCGCGCCCGGCCCACGTGAAGCCCGAACTCTGCGCAACGCGTCCCAACGAAG